>Ga0209611_10011642_pt1 | contig 12608 bp, 8 predicted proteins | sample S1TSphgellanicum_3_FD_187693 | JGI IMG/M metagenome (GOLD analysis project Ga0209611, IMG submission 187693) | Host-associated microbial communities from peat moss isolated from Minnesota, USA - S1T2_Fc - Sphagnum magellanicum MG (SPAdes) (version 2) | ecosystem: Host-associated > Plants > Peat...
AGATTACACCTCCAACTATCAATTGAATCACCATTTGAAAAAAAAATCATTTGTAAAATCACCACACACACCATTTGAAAAAATTAATCACCTGTAGAATCACCACACACATATAACTAATCAATTGAAAGATTTTTGAATCACCACCACTTGAAGAAAAAATTATCGAATATACCACCGCTTGAAAAGGTAGCATTTCCTATGAAAAGAAGATATAGAATAACATTTGCTCCTTTTATTTCTCTAAATAAATGAACTGAAAGCAAGTTGAAAATAAGTCAAAATTTATGCAAATTAGTTGAAATGTAATTGAGATTACAAGTCTACACAAATTACAATCACAATTGTAAAACTATTAAAGTTAAATTGTGGGGATAATACACCTAGCTAAAATTAATTAAAGAAAATCAAACCATAATAAAAGCATACTCACTTATACATTATCAATCAAGAATGTAAAACCTATTATAATTTGAAAATTATGCAAGGAAACATTGTTCCCATGTAGGAATTGGTCCCATCTACATCTTGAAAATGCCTATGTTATTAATCAAACATTTATTGGAACAATGAAATGATTCTTCTATAAGGTGGTTGTCCTATGTTTATGCACTAATGGTGTGAACTCATTGTTGGCATGTTTAATTGGATTGTTGCTTTGTTAGACCACATCTTTTTACTTGTTCATAGCTACACCCTACAATTTTGAATTAAAGAAAATGAAAGTTGTTAGAAATGAAAAAACTTAATAAGAATTTAAGTTATAATGCATCAAAAAAAATAAAATTGTGCATTAGTTGCACACATTAAAAATCAATAAAAACATCATCATTTACTACTTAAGAATAAGGAAGTTTGACAAAGAAAAAAACATTTTGAAATTTAGAAAAACTAAAATTAAATAACGAATAGAAATGGCACATGTCATGGGCTTACCTTATACATAGTCAATAAACATAGTTGAAACCTAATTGAAATTTAGTTGAACCCAATCAAAATATAATAGAAATTATATAGTTGAAACTTAGTTGAAAGTAGTTCATTAAAACAAACACAATCAAAACCTTATTTGCATTGATGGTTGAAAAGGTTCATAAGTTTAGTTCTCATTGCCCAAGTGTTTGTTTTGGAACTAGAAAAGAAGAAAAACCAATGAGAGTTGAAGAAAAAAAACTTTCATACTTATGAAACATGTTTTTCTTTTTTCTTCTATTTGGATTCCTATTTTCAAAACTCATAACTTTCTCATTTCTTTTTCATTTTAAATGATTTAAAGTGCTACATGAGAACCACCTTAAGTTCTACAAATAATCTTGGAATTGTAATAATAATAGAGCAACATACAAGGAAGTTTTTGGGTGTTCAAGAATTGGTTGTGGTTTGTTGTTTTGAGTTCTCAACCCCCCCTACTTTGGGGGGCCATAATTTTCTCATTTTTAATATGTTTTTGATGATATTTAGTGCCTCAAATGCACCAAGAGGACGGATTCAATATTTGCTTGGACACCATAAACAAAAGAACTCTCCCCTTGAATCTAGACTGCCCTAAGCGCTTAAGTGTATTAAAACTAGCCTAGTTACCTTAATGAAAATTCAAAGAAAAACCTAGTTGAAAAAAAACCTAACAAGAGTTCAAAACAAAACCTAGCTAAAAAAGAATTTAACTAAAGGTAACATGGTGGAGAAATAAAAGAAGAAATATCTCGGTAAAGAGAAAATAAATAAAAAAAGGGAAAATAATTTTTAAGCACTTACAATTGTAAGAGCCATGTGTGGTGGTGGCTTCCAAACTCCATAAGCTTGTCTCCTCATGTTATTCATGTTCACTTGCCTTAACACCATATGACCTTAATGTGCTTAATATTTTTTAAAAATAAGTGCAATGAAAAGAAGAAAAAAAAGTTTGAACATGATTAAAAAAGAAAACAACTTAACAATAACCCCAAAATGAAAAACTTGATATTCCTCACATGCAAAAGGCATGATGCATTCACTTGAAAAAATACATGAATTGATATTAAAATACATGAATTAAACTTCTAGACTCAAGTTGGGCATAAAAAAAAGTAAGATAAAGCAAAAAAAATCAACTAGAGTGCAAAGAAAGTTCAAAGTGAATGGTAATGTTATATAAGGGTAGCCTTTTCATCTATGGATGGATGAACCATGTGGTTATAGTTGGGATGTCAACTAACTTTCAACTATGCAAGTTGACATCATTTCAAGTAGTTTTCAATTATAATTCAAAATTTGAATTTCCCACCAACACATTGTCGCCACTGTTATATGTCCCACCATCTGTTCATTCATATTATTTGGCACATTAAATCATTCATTCATTCATACTATATGCCACATTAAATCCATCCATTCATAATTAATTATGGCATTATATATATTATATGACATTTAATGGCATAAATGGAATCATTTATAAATGAGTGACATTTTATGATATGATTTAAAACATTATAAATGGTATAATTCTAATTTTGTGGCATTCTATGGCATTTTAATGAATATGTGCCATAAAATTATATACCAATTATTTTATACCAGAAAATTGAACTCTCGTTAAGTTAAAGTAGTTTGCCTAGCGTAGTTAACTATTTTGGCCTAGGTTTAATTAGCTTCCTTACCTAACTTAAAGCCTATATGTAGGCCTCGATAGGTAGTAATAGGTTAATTATACGTAGGTTGTGAATCATGATGCCATGATTAAACAAAAATCAAGTAGGTACCTACCTAAAAGCCTTGCCTAGTTACTTAGTTATTTAATACCTATCTACCTATACTTAATTAGTTTAAACAACCTACTTACTTACATTTGACTTAACATATCTACCTACTACTTACTTAGGGACCTCCTATTGCATCTAGGTAGACAATAAGTAGGTAGGTAGTCATAACTTGCCTTGCCTTGCCACCCCATTTAAATCTAGCTTCATTAGCTATCTAACTTAGCTCCTTAGGTAGCCTACATGCCTCATTAGCTACCTAGGTAGGTTGTAGGTTAAACAAACGTACTTGTTGCAAATTACTTCTAGGTACTTGTAGATAGGCAGTAATATTTTATAGGTTAGGTAAGTATTTATTACATATATTACCAAAGTAGTTATAGGTAGGTGATAAATTATATGTTAAATAGATTTAGATTATAGCATAGATGATTTAAGGTGTAGGTTAAGTTATGTACGTCAATAGTTTGTAGGTACCTAGGTAGGTAGGTATGTAATATGTATATATAAATTACAATAGTAAGTAGGTAACATGTACATAGGGTGTAAGTAATGATAAGTAAGTAGGTAATATGTGGGTAGGGTATAGGTAACGATAATTAAAGTTGAAATACAGCTGAAAATGCATGCAATATTTCATCCATCAATATCTTTTTTTCATCCAATCAAAAACAAGGTCCACCAAAATAGTCAAACAATTGACTTGATGTGGCTTAATGTCATGGCAAAGTGGAATTTTCCACTATTCTTCAACTGGGTTATATATTATTATTATTATTTTTTAATAGTCAACACCCATTAGTAGTCAATGCCATACACTTACCAAATTAGTTGACATGTGAACTCATTTGAGATGCCATCCCATCCATGTGGAATTTTTTTAAATAAATATTATTTGTGTAATTGAAACAAAGTTGAAGACAACATTTAATCAAAAACTAGTTGGTTAGAAGATGTCATTTTTTCCCTAATGATTTTAAGCCTTTGCACCACAACCTTAAAGGTTACCACAAAAGCCCTAAACCCTACCTTATAAACTTTGAAACCCAAACCATACATGAAGACCTCTAAATAGTTACATAATAACGTTAAATCCTGAACCTTCACACAACAACCCCAAAGCTTAATAGCCCAAACACTAAATGTTATGATAAAAACCTTAAGCCTTAGCTCCAAACCCCTAAATCCTAAACCTTAAACCCTAACCCAAATACCATTAAACCTAAACCCTATAACAAAAGCCCTAAACCATTACCCATGCACAATATTTATTTATCTATTAAATTTTTAGTACATTCATTATGAAAAATCGTGTCCATTGAAACCACATTACCTTGTAATTAAAACTCAAAAAACAACTCATATACAAATATCTCTTTAGAAATACGGTGTATTAATAAATAAATTGTCATGTCAAAAAATTAATTAATTGTATTATAGTTACAAATGAGTTACAAATGGGTCTTTTATTATGGTAACTTATACACATCATACATACATATGTAGTTAGCTATGTTTGACTTTTAAAAAAGTTGCATTATAATTGCATATGACAGTTATTTTAGAATTATTGTAAATGTGCCACTAAAGTAACAACTATGTTATAATTAAATACAATGTACATACATGTGATCATGCCATGTGATCACATTTCCACCACCCATTATGGAATACATTTGCAACTAATTTCTAATTATGATTCCCATTGATACAATTAGCCTAACCACTAATGCACCACTACTAAAGTACTATTATTCAACTATGTTATGATTATAATACAATCACTTATAACTTAATAAAGATACATATTTACCAGTTATTTATATCTAGTTGGAATAATTTGATACTTGCATTTAGACGGGGTCGATGCCTTTATTTATCAAATTAAGGTAGGTTTAATGTGAGGTAGCGACAGTGGAACCTCATGAAAACTTGGACATCCTAATTTTAATGGATTTGTCAAGCCTTAATTTCGATGGTGGACCTAGAAGTACATGGGAGTTTTTGTGATGGAAATTTTAATTCCAATTTACTATGTACTACACAGTTAATTAGTACCTGGTAAAAAATAACTAGGGGATATCAAAAGAATAAATGGTACGTGGGAATATTACTATTACCATTGAGTTGATTTAGTCAAGTAGGAACTCAAGGAATGTATAATGTATAAGATGAATAATGAGGATCCATCTTCTCGAGTACCACAATTTTCTCATTTTGCATGTCTTTTTGTTTTGCTTTCAGTGAATTTTAAGATTAACCTTAATTGTTCATTTTTTATGTAGACTCTTGTAAGCCAAGCTACACTTCTTGTGAAAGATCCAGCTTTAAGCACCATGTTTTCTTTGAGGTTTCAATTTTCCACCCCTTTTGTTGAACTAGTCGAGAGGGGTATTAATCATGAGGTTGAAGATGTGCTATACAACTACATTGATTGCGACCTCAATGACCATATCCCAAACTGGATAGGATTTCAAGGCGATGAAGGAGTTCCATTTGATCATTTTGTAAGCTCTTATCGATGTTTGTTCCCCACTAAATTCTGTAGTTGTGGACTTTAATTACAAGACGGGTATTTTCTTTCATCCTTTTCTTGTATTCTTAGATTCTACATTAATTCTATAACCTTTTGTGTCTCTTACTTTTGCATTTGATTATTCTTACAAGGAATAGTATTCATGCTTGTTAGGCACTGGGGAGGCTGATCCTTGCTCTAAAGGCTGATTTAAAAATCTTTCATGAAGTTTTCAAGCCACTTTTGGACACAGAATTAGGCGAGAATATTGTCAAGCTTAAATTCAACCTTGATGATGATTCTCCCATCTAGAAGAGAACCAAAATTAATTTCAATTGTGAGTAAATCTAGCCACACCCATTTAGTTATGTAACTTAAATTCTTCAATGTTTTTAGCTCTTTTTAATGTGTTTTGTTTTTCTTTACAAAGAGGTTAGTGGATCGAAAAACAACATGTGCCATTCTTTGTTCATCTTGATTTCCTTTAGAATTCCTTTCACAACTTTGTCTTGCCATCATATGTGGAGGCATTTGTAGTTGCATTGGCGAACTTATGTTTTGTCCTGCCATCTTTAGAGCCTAGGACCCATTACCTTCATGGTGTTGAGATGTTCATTGATGATGAAGCAAAAGAAGCTAATGGTTAATGTGTTTATTGGCTCTTTTTTCCTTTGATTGTATTTTGCTTGTACTTAATTGAAACACAACTTTTCCATTCTAGAATAGTAGTTCTTTGAGTCCCTTTGCATGAGTTCTTCATAATGTTATTCTCTTGTGCATCTTATGCATCTTGTTTTGGTAGGTTTTCTGCTTGGTAGGTGTAAAGTTCTTGATCCAACAACACTTCAATTAGTATACTTTCCAAGTTGTTCCATTTGGAGACAAGGCAAAAAGGTGTGAAGAAAAATATATTTGATAGAATCTTAATAGTTTTGTTCGCAGCAATGTAAATTTGAAAAATTCTCAAATCTAACTTTCTTTTACAATAGGTTGAAAGCTACTGTGAACCTATTTCTAATTACTGCCAAAACATTATAACGTTCAGTGCACCACATTTTATTTCACCACATTCCTTTAATACATTGTTTGTTTGTCATTGAATTCTATAATATCACTCTTTGTAATGATTAATGTTTCATCTTCAAGGAGAGTGCTATGGGACACATTGAGTGATCATTGTTTGACTTTAAACACTTCATCATTTATGTTTTTTGTCCCATGTTGTAATTGTTGTTATTGTGCATTTAGATAAATGCTTTCATTAAATTGTTCCTCTAAGTCTTCTATGACATTCAATCTCCCATTTCCTGATATCTTACTTTGTGAATATTGATCTTTCGTATTATTTCTTAATCCATGATCTTCATTGTAATCTAGGCTTTGACGAAGAGTGAAGTACTATTCTGATTCTTCCTTGTTTGGTGCTTCAACCTACAAGTTCATTCTATCATCAACATGTCTTTTTATTCTCCATATTCTTGCATTCTATGATATGCTCCATTCCTTCCTTTTCAATTTCTACACATATATTCATACATGGAAGTCAATCCTTTCTGAATTAAAATTGAAATATATATCATTTGACAAAGACAACATAAACATTCACTATGCAATAATTCATTATTTGATACACATCTTGAGGGTGTTTTTTCATTTTGTTGTTCCATCTTTCATATTTTATCTCTTTTGATTTATTGTTTTGAAGCTCCCATAATATTATTGCAAAGGATCTCCCAACAATGTCCAAAGTTCTCTTGATTTAACTTGTGGAATGTTTTGTCACTCTTCACATTTTCATGCTTTAAAGTGGTTGTCCCATTCAATTTGACTGTTTTCTACAACAATTTATTATAGAAGTTAGGTTGATGTTTAGTGATTTAGATTCAATGCATGAATTCATTCAACTTTTTGTGTTGTTTGGAAGTATGTTTGTCATTAAATATTTTGTTTATATTCTTTGTCATTTTTCAAATTAGCTCATGCTCTAGGCCCTTTTTTATTTTCACGCAATGCCTTGTTGTACCTTGTACATGACACTCAATTATTTTAAATCCATTTTTATTATAGAGGAAATTAAATGCAAAATTTGGGATATTACTTTTGCCAAATAGTTCAAAACGTGACGCCAACTTTGAAATTGATTGTATCGTCTAGTTGAAGTAACCTGTGCATTTTTAAAGTTTATATTCTCCCCATATGCTTTATTCAAAGATAGTAAATATATTAACTCAAAAAATGCATATTGGTTTAAAAAACATTTTTTTCATACAAAGTATAACTTTTAGTGCATTAAAGCCTCAAAGATACCTATCTACAAGGACTTGTTAAATTCTCTTGACAACCTTTATAAATGTTGCCAATTTCAGATGTGTCACCACATTTTTTTCTAACATACTGAGCTGAACTAGGTTCCATTAGTGGTTCATTATGTTCATTGGAATTCGTTGCAGATTGTGGTGTAGTTGTTGGGGTGGAATTTTCCATATTCGTCATCTCCTCTTTTGAATCCATCACTGCATCTTCTAAGTATGGTGGGGAGTTCTCCTCTTCAACATCGTTTTTAGTAATAGAACTAGTTGATACAAGAACATCCAGCTCTTTGCTGTTAGCAAATATTGGTGTTTTGTATGCATCATCTTCAACATTAGAAGCCTTCCTTAGCCATTTTTGTAGCAAGATTGATTCGTTTATTCTTTTATCAACTTGAAATCTAAGCAAGTAATCACATTGCTTTTGAAATTGCGTGTTATAATTTTGATTCGTCATATGTGTTGGCCATGGATTGTCCCTAGGAGGTTGTTGCAAGTTGTTCAGAAACTCTAGGCAAAACATTTTTATCATTGTCTTGTATATCTTGTAATCCTACAAGTGATTATAAGATGCCCAGTACCCAACCTTGGCCTAGAATTCTACATTTATACTTTTAAGCTTTCTTCTCTATATTGATGGGTAATAGTCTAAATCTTTTGATGTTCGATAAGAGTGCTTGGGGTATGGATATATTAACATTGTGCAAATGAACAATTCAACTCAGAACTTGTTTTCTATGTTTGTTACTTGGAAGCTCAACAAAAAACACTAAACTCTACTTGTGCAATGTTACAAAGTTTTGTAAACATCTCCCAAAGGCAATATTTTTATAAGGTTATTCTTTAATTATTTCATTCAATGATCTCTTCAAAATTGTCTAACATTCTTTGGACTATTTTGATGGGATTGACTACACAAAAAAGTTATAATTAGTAGAACAACTATTTTTCTTACTCGTGTCATGCATGATGTATGTAACATGTAATTGTGATCACTTCATTGGCCCTTGGGCCTAATGTGGTTTCATGCCTTTTTTTGTTTGCATTTTTTATACATGCCATGTGTTCAGGTCATACCCTCTAGCAAGTATTATTCCTATAATTCATTGCATTCCTACAAAGTCCTTCATTTCAAATATGAAACACTCAAAACATTTTTCAATCTTCGATTGATATTTGGATGTACAAAGGATTTTTAAATATGTAGTGATTGTAATTAAACAATCGTGTGGACACCAAATTAAATACATCCAATATGTGTAATCTCTAATCCAATTATTAAAATAAACATCAGTTAAAATATAAATATGCTTAGATTGATGGCTTAGTGAATTTCCTTATATCCTCCATACATGTCCATTGTTTTTGTGGCAGGATGTTCAAAAGCATTGTCAAATACATTTTCATCACCATACCATATAGATTATAATATCCCCATTATTCACTACTTGCAATTCTACATCTATAGTCTTGAGATCTCCTCTTTCTACCATTAGGAACATATTCAAATCTAGTGGTGTTCATGAGAATGTTTAGTGGTTGCTTCAAGTTCATTGCTCTGAGTTTCAACATTAGTTCACTCAATTTTTTCAATAATCAATTTAAGTGTTTAACTTTAGCCAATATTCATTTTAACACTTGCATTGTTCCATAATTTGTTTCAAGCAATTGTATTCTTCTTCCTCCTTCAGTTGTTGATCTGTTTTTTCATTCAATTATCATACACATTTCGTGTTTTAGGGGCCGGCCCTATCATTTGTCGATTCATCGGTGGTTTTAAAACTTTGTTCCTTGAATTCTATGGCAACTAAGTTCACTTGCTTGGAGTTACATATAGTCGTCTTTTGGGTTTCAAAAATTCTATTGATAGTAGGTTTCCAAAGGTTATTAAATCTTCTGTCTACAAATCATTGAGTAAACTTATGAAAAAGTGTTTTAGAACGAGTTTTTTCAAACTTGCACACTTTTTGAAAAAATCCATCACATGTGTAAACATTGTTTAGTGGTAGTCTTCCATATCCTCCTTTGGAATGTTTACAGTTTGTTTCAGTATTACAAGACTTTCTTTGTTTATCTTCGCATTCGCCCATCACCAGGTCGTCCATTCATCTATCTTTTCTATTTATTTTTTCCATTATTTTCCCCATGTTCTAATTTCTAGCAAATGTAGAAGGGGAATAACCAACTATCATCTCTTTGACATTCCCAAGGTTTTGTTGTCATTTCACATATTCTTTCAAATATGTTTGAAATTAATGTATATTCAATCATTGATTCTAATGTGTTTGTTACGAAAATTGGTGAAAATTTTCTTCTAGCCATTGTAAAAGAGACGCTTGTTGTATAGATTGGGAAAATTAGTAGTGTAGAAAAAAAGGAATTTGATTCTGCAAGTAGCAAGGATCATGTTAGACATTCGAGGTTGAAAGAGTGAATGAAATTTCACTAGTGTACGTTATTTGAAGTGCCATGGGTTGTTTCATATTGTTTTTGTTCCTAATAAGAACATAACGTTTGTGACGCACTCTCGTCCCTAGTTAGACCCAAGTTGGGTCTAAGTTACTCACATAGCAGAATTGTGAGGAACTTGGGGCACGCTTCTAGCTCTCAACACTAAAAGGGGCAGAGGGGCGTGCTGAAGCTCCGAGATGGGACTAGGAAGAGTGACAAGCTATTCACTTACTCAAACCTGTATCAAACGAACCAACAAGTTGGTGAGATCACTCTCTGGAGCACCCTTGGTGCTAGGATAAGCCACGGGCAACCCCGGACTCACTTGACTCACCACGGCCCAGATTCAGGGGAAGCCACCACCTTCCCCCATATAGTATACTGTGTGCCTATCTGTGGCACCCACATCCAAATGGCTTTTTGTCTCGAGACTCCCAAAGAGGAGTCTCGAAACTATCCCGGTTTGGACGCTTGGGACTTTGCGTGATCATAATTCTTTGCTCAGACCTTTGATTGGGATGAAGTCTAAAGCAAACTTGTAGCTCTCCTTGAGAGCTTTCCAATAATGTGTCGCACTCCACCTGCATGCACCGGGGTTGGGTCGATTCCCGACTTTTAGTGGTTGGGAGTCAAATTGCCAGTTTGACTCCAGACCCTTCTTTTTGCCATAACTTGTGCTACAGATGTCCAAATGGCCCATGTGAGGCCATTTTTGACATCTAAACTTCAATAACTTTCCAATGATGTAAAGAACACCCCAATGCAAGGTGTTTTGACCCTTGTAGTCGAACTCTGAAGTTTCGGGAGTTCCGGAGGACTCCCAAGTCCCAATTTTGGGAGTGTGAGTTTCATTTTCACACTTCCTTCAAAGTAGGGTTGTGATAGTTTGGTGGTGAATTGTTAGTGTTCGGATTAGCACATATCTTTTAGTGGGTCTATTGGATTTAATTTAACATTCTGCATGGTTTAGATGTTGCATAGTTTGAAGATATTTCATATTTAAAAAAATTGAAATATGGCTATAAATTATGATTTCAACATTTCATTTGTAGATTTGTGTTGAAAGAAACCAACATAAATTGTTTCAACCTTGTTTTTTTGTTTAATTTTTTGGAAAAATAACATTTATTGGCAACATTCAAAATAAAGTTCATCCATTTTTTTCATCCATAAAAATCATTCATCCATGGACACATGGCAAAATATTCTTCCACATCAACAAAAATTGTCAATGCAATAAGAACATCATTGCTAGGGTTTTACATATTCAGAGGAAAGAGGATACGGGATGACTACATACAACATTGCAAACCAAGAACTTATATGGCTATGCAATCAAAAGCATGGACGATTACCTTCGTTTTTAAGGAATTTTTGTTTTTTCTAAGAGGTCAATACCATGTGGAATATCCCTAACCAATAGGCATTTATTCATCTTCAATGGACATGGATCCCATGTCACCCTATGGGCAATTGAACAAACACAAGAGTTTGGGTTAAATATGATCATTTTACGTTCACATACATCCCATGCACTGCAACCTTTAGATGTGGCTTGCTTCAAACCTTTCAAGACTGCTTTTCGAAAGGAAAAAAACACATCAATGGTTAATAGGAATTACATTGAACCATATAAAATAACCTTGCTGGGTGGGTAAACAAAGCCTTAGACCAAGCACTTACAAGAAAAAATTCATATTAGGGTTCAAAGGTATAAGGATTTGGCCATTTATCCTAAGGCCATGGATGAAAAAATCAACTTTAATATCATGTACACATTGGTGAATCAAAATAGGGAAGAAAAAGATGATGATTACCATTCAAATGAGGAGGATGGTGAGATGCAATGAACAAAAGATGCAATTACAAAAAAATTCATCAACATAGGTTTAATAGTAGAAATTTCATGAATCCATAACTGGTGGTCTATTTCAAAATCAACCTAGGTATTATGTGAATATGCTTAAGATTTTTAAAGTCACTAACCTTGTATTTGAAAACTTGGTTGAGAATTTGGAATAACTTTCATTGGATGTATAACAAAATTCAGAAATCCAAAAAGTTCAACTCAAGAGGCATTGGCACATTGTTGTCACAATTGATTATCATTGCCACATCTATTTACAAGAAGGACCAATGGAAGAAAATTATTAATGAATTATTCTCAAAACCATGTTATAGTGACTTCAAAAGAATATTTGAATATTATGTAACAAAAGGCAATGGATAAAGAGGCAACAAAACAAATCAAAGAATAGAAGGAAAGGAAAACAAACCAAGCAAAAAAGACATTTACAACATTGACTACAATTAAAAGATTAAATGAATTGGAACTTACAAAATAACAACAAGCCAATTTCATTACTACTTGGTCGTCCACGATATTTAAAAAGGTAGGAAACAAATTTCACCACAATTTCAAAGAGGGTATGCAAGTTCACGTTCTTGGATACATAAGTGTGAACCTTGGTTCAACGATAGAGGCATAAAAACAAGCCCAACAATGAGCCATGGCTTGAATGCAAGCGAAAAGGGGAGTTATAACATCCCTACAACAACTTCAAACACACAATTTGAATTAGAAGAGTGGGGGAG
>Ga0209611_10011644_pt1 | contig 12606 bp, 11 predicted proteins | sample S1TSphgellanicum_3_FD_187693 | JGI IMG/M metagenome (GOLD analysis project Ga0209611, IMG submission 187693) | Host-associated microbial communities from peat moss isolated from Minnesota, USA - S1T2_Fc - Sphagnum magellanicum MG (SPAdes) (version 2) | ecosystem: Host-associated > Plants > Peat...
CCCTTGTTGTAAGGAGAAAGAGACCGTATTTTCTTAGGGTACCGCGACCGTATGAGTACGTATTCTCGTAGGGTACTCTGTGTATACGGTTACGGTCCATTGGTTCTTTTTGGCGAATTTTCGTCTTTTGGCGAAAAGCTTATTTGTGACAAATTCCCTGTTTTTTGAAAAAAAAATTTGGAAAAAAAAAAATCACCAGAAAAAGCATTTTTCCACCTTCAAAATCATTAAATATCACCACAATTGTATACTATGAAAAGGTGTTTAAGATTTTCTACTTTTATATTTTGAACATATTGCCAAATTTGGCTAAATATACTTATAAGTCATGGATGATCATTAGTTGAACAATATCATCAAATTAAAGAAAAAAACCATTGGTACCAATCAAATTTTGGAGTGTGAAATATTGCACTATATTGTGTTGTGACCCCTTGAAAGGGTTTTCTTGGGAAATTTTTCAAAAATTTCACCAAAAAATTAGGGGAAAAAACTAAGTTCACCACATTTAAATTACATGGTCCTTCATGTAACTTGTTGTGTGTTCCTATGTCAACACCTACAACTATCATTGTCACCACACATACAAAACATAACATGAAAATACAATGAATTGTATACCATGTCCAAATTGCCCTCCTCCTTTTAAGTTAGATAGCAATGTTAAAATACTTAATGAAAGTCCACCATGAATGACACTTTGGTTGAAGTGAAAGGATCAATGGTTGGGTGCAAATATGAGGCCCGATATCGTTGGTTGTTTAGTTACAATCCTTCAAATTCCCAACCAAATGTGGTGATAGCCAACATCTCATGCAATGGCAGCAAAAATCTTGTGAATTACATCATGGGTTCTTGTGTGTTCATTGTTGTGAACACAATGTAAGAAATGAATACCCATAAGGTCAATGGGATGTGTGCATACGCATCAAGGGATACTTGCAATTGAAGGATGTGGTAGTTCAAGTTACATTTAAATCACTATGAAAAAAACTAAGGAAGATAAATTTAAAAAGTTGAGAAGACTGATTGAAATGTAAACCAAGCACCTATGAAAAATCAAGTTCTTCCATTATGCAGCATGATTGAAAACAGTTAATATAATAAACTTGAATAGAAAAAAAGAATTACTACACTGAAAAGTTAATCAACTTAAAGTTATACCAAGATGGACCCAAACTAGTTCCTAGAAAAGATTAGACCAATGATTTTGAGATAAATTAATGACAACTAGCAATATGCTTATATGCACATGGAGGATTGCTCAAGATGAAGCTAGTTTATGCTGGTAGGTGGAAATAGTTGCCATGTAAAGAGGATAATTCAAAATAATATATTAAAGTGCACATGGGTGTCTAGTTAACGCACTAGCAAAAATGTAATGAATTCAATCCAATGCACATGCCATTGTTTTTTATTTGTTACAACAACGTGGAAATGAGCAAGACTATTAAGGTTAACTCAAGTGCTAATTTGCCACTGCCATTTATAGCTCCCATTGAAGTAGCTTGATCACATGTGGCTTACACTCCCACTTGATCAAGGTACTCTTAAAGTCTCAAGCCTAGGAACTACATGCACTTGAATTGCTTTGGTGTAATAGTGGGCTATGTTAAGGTGTCAACTCCCATGTCTAATGTGAACAATATTAAAATGAGACTTTGTGGGATGAAAAAGAGTCAAAATGGGTTTGTTTGATGGATGAAGATCTTATGGAAAATAATGTTGTATCGAAAATTGAAAAGGGACAAGGGAGGGAACGGTTGATGATCGCCCCCTTTACATCTTAGAGGTTCGGTATTGTTTTGTTTGTATATAATTGAGACGAAGTTTACTCAAGATGTGGTGAAGCTTGTTTCTGTGTGTTAATTTGTGACGATTGCAATGGTGGGTTGTTTGTTTGTGTAATGAACTTTGGCAATGGTGGATGCTTAGCTAATGGATGCTACGAAAGGGTAGAGATGGAGTAATTAAAGGCTGAGTTGTTTCCAAAGCTAAGTCTTTAGTTTTTTGAGTGTTTTTTTTTTTTTTTTTCCTTGAGTTTGAACAAATTTGAAGCTTTGAGGATAGTATGCATTTGTATTTAGGTGTGCATGAATCTAGTAGTGATTTTAGTACTCCTCCACTGCGCACTAGAGTTGGTATTTAAGGATCTAATACACCAAATTTGATGGATTTTTCATATTGTTATTATGAAGTTTCTGTAGTTTAATATGATTATGTGGACTTGTTGTAACTGTGGTGGAATCATAATGTGAAGTTTTTATTTGTGTTTGCTAATATGCACATTCACCATTTGTTGTGCATGAATTAAGTGGTGTAGAAAAGTGGGTTGTGCAGCAATTGCATAACCCTACTTTTTGGTGTTACAACTTCTTTTGCATTCGTCATCTCCCTAACAAAGTGGTGTTGTATGTTAATATGTTTAATTTGCTTGTGGTGAATAGGGTTTTTGATTAATGTTAAACTTCCTTGGCTATCACTAAAAATTATTGTAGCATCCTTTTGTGGAAAACCCAACTCTTGTAGCAACTTTCTAAACCACATGGTTTTTCTAATGGTATATGAAACTACCATGTATTTTTCTTCCGTCAATGAAAGGGCCACAATTGGTTGTTTCTTACTCACTTAGCTTATAATTTCGTTTATTAATACAAATGCAAACTTGATTGTGGACCTCCTAGAATTTAAGTCTCCACCCCAATCTAAGTCTTTGAAGGTTATTCCCTCTTTGTCTCTTGAGCAAGGATGTTATTTTGTGAGTGAGTGAACATGAACAAATAAGTGTGAATTGTGAACACATGAACATGAATTGTGAATAGGTGAATGTGAACTATGAACGTGTGTGTGTGAATGTGAAAAGTGAACAAGTGAGTGTGAACTTAATGGAGTATTTTAAAAATATTCTGTCCATGATAGAAGGTATATTCTCTAATGGATATCGATGACATGGAAGAATAGATGCATGAATGGGTGGACCAATTTGGGTGTCACGCCAACCAATTATGCTTTGTGGTTGCCATTGCAATGCCCATGTTATTTTATACATTTAAAATTTTTATCAAAATGGACTTGGTTTAAATATCTTAATTTGAAAATCTACATGATGCACAAAATCAATTTACAAAAATTTTTAATTGTAAAAGCCATGGACTTTTGAACTCAAAACACATGGACTGCACCTTTGACTACCATTTCTATGTGGAGTATGTTATGGTCCATTGATTGATGGGGTGTATGTTAAGGACTTGGAATTAGTATGATATTGTATCAAATAAACATAGGAACAAAATAAATAATGAATTGAATTTTAAACTATATTTATATACTTTTGAATGGGCTAATCATGAACATTTTTTCATAAGTCCATATCATATTAGAGGAGGAAATATTTCATCATTTTTTTGCTTAAATGCTTAAAGAAATAACAACTCTAAATGTGCCATTAATGACATGGAAAAAATATGGAGGAATTCGATATAAATTAATGTAAACTAGTTGTAATTTCCATAATTTCACCAAAATTTTGAGTAAGTAAGAACTTTGGTTGTGTGGCAAATTGGTCCACCCATTCATGCATCGACCTTCAATGTGTGTGATATGCAATTCCATACATTAAATGAAATATCATACATGATATATAACTATTTAGATGGTGGACAAGATTTTATACTTTTGCTACTACATTATAAAAGACCTATTTTATGATGTAAAAATCATGTGAAGCATGACAATTGTATTGAATGGCATGAGGTTTTCATATTCTCCTTCCATAAATGTATACTTTGATCATAATTAAGTGAAGAATGACAATGAATGGCATTAGAGATGAGGGTCAAAGGTCCAAATTCCAATGAAATGGAGAAATCCTATTGGGTTGAAGCCATAAACTAGACACTTGGCATGTAAACAAGGACCTTAAACAAAATTGGGACGAACATAGCAAAAACTTGTAAGTGCAATCAAGTTGTTTGAAATAATAAATGAAAAACTTTTCATTCCACATAACATTTAAGAAAATATTTGCAAATAGATTTTGTGGTTGTTGAAACATATGTGGTTGTTTTAAATGTTGGAACTATTCTACCATTTGTATATGTTTTAAACTCACCAATACCATGTAAGTCGTCGAATACAAGTCCACAAAACTTTCATAATAGTTGTAAATTTACCAATTTAGTGGACATTTACAAATATGTCATCAAATGAAGATTTTTGCAAATGTGCATTATTTTGGGCATCCAATATAATTTCTTTTTGTGAGCTTGAAACAAATAATCAAAGTAGCCCAATTTAGAGTTTGTTCAGTTGCAATATGTCACCATATCCATATCCATAACATTATTATCAAACATTGCTAGACTTGGATTTGTACCCATCTATAGATAAAAGAAAGTTAAAATGTGTAGATGTAAAACATCAAACAAAGGTTGGATATTGGGCATCCCTAATCGTTTGTAGGATTACAAAATATATGGGACAATGATAAAAAAATACTTATGTTGGAGTTTTTGACAACTTAAGACAACCTTTTCAAAATAATCCATGGCCAACACACCCAATGAACTAAAATTTCAAAATGTAGTTTCAGTAACATGTGACTATTTGCTTGGATTCCAAGTGGAACACAAAATAAGCGAGTCAATCCTCAAAAAAAATTGGCCAAGAAACACAAAGGATATAGAGGATTATCCATATGACTAATATTTGCTTACAACAAAAAAATGAACTAGTTACTGTTGACCAATAATATGACCACCAGTGAAGTGGGAAAATCAAGTTTTCTAACATACTTGGAAGACGTAATGACATGTTCAAATGATGAAAAAAAAACCACACCATTAAGTAGACCAAGATCTAACATGGGTTCAAATGAAATGAACCCAACACCAATGACATCGAACTTTATTTAATATATTTGGGGTAAAGTTTGACAACACCTTGAAATTTATAATTGGACATGAGATATAATAGAGTGTAGAATGGATGTGTAGTAATGAAAAATATGTTTTTGGTAACAAAACGTCAAAGCTTGACAAAGAAATCATTTCAGCTAGAAGAGATATTTTTGTGTGATTAATTTGTTGAAACTATGTTGAAACATTGAACTATGAACGTTTTTGAGTTTTCATTTAATCATGGTTATGTCGTCATAGTCACATCAAGAGAACCCATACGTTGATAATTGTTGTCTATAAGTTGGTATTTGAAAACCAACATTCCCACAAGCAAAATCATATATTTGAAACAAACTAATGGATGGAAAATAACATAACATTCTAGAAATGCACAATGAGAAATCCACCCCACCATAGAACTGCTTGAAAACACAAAACATTAATAGTCTAAATAAATTCACATAGGAAAGAAAGGGCAAAAAAAAACCTATCACTACAAAACCATAAACATATATGGTTGAAAAACTATACACAATGGGATTGATATGGAAGAACCCAATACTCATCATTGGATTTCAAATGTTGGTATCTTGTAAGTAGTTTTGGATGAAATCATGTTTTTTTTATGAAGGAATGTTGTCAAATTTTTACCTAAAATCATGATTTAGACGAGTAAAATATCTTTGAAAACCCCAAAATCAAATATAAAGTTTTTAAAAAATTTACTTTGAAATCTAAACTGTATCCAAATCTATTTTATTCATCTAGGGAATAATGCCATTTCAGATCGATGATCATTACATCCCAAATTTTTGATGAAATAATTATTCCAATAACAAATTACATAAATAAATAATAACCAAGCATGTTTTGAATAAACCTTTATATCCTTATGATTAATATATGTATTCTTATAATTGAAAGATTATAATTTGGGCTTATGAACTCAAGTAGCAAAAACATTATGCATGTTTGAAATTTGGTGGCCACTTGCCTTTTTTTGTCACAAATGCCAATGTCATGGAATTCATTCATTTGAATGTTCATTCATGTACTTAACTTTAAATTTAGTTTCAGTTCATTCTTAATTAATTTATAGTTGAATTTTAATTCACTTTCATTTAATTCACAATTCACTTTCATTTAATTCATAATTCATTTAAATTAAGTCATAGTTAAATTTTAATTAAGTTTTAATTAACTTCCAATTAACTCTTAATCAATATCAAATTAAATATCAGTTAACTCCCTAACAATTGCGAATTAACTTTTAGTTAAGTCATAATTAAATTTTAATTAACTTTTAGTTACGTCCTAGTTAATTTTAGTTAGTTCCCAATTGACACTTAATTAAATTCAAATTAACTTTCAGTTAAGTTTTAATTAACTCATAGTTGACTCTCAATTAAAAAAAATTTCAAAGAGTTTTTTTTATTAGATGCACGCATAAAAATTTCCTTGTAAACTTCCTTGAGCTAAGTCCCCAAAGGGGAATAAATAAAAGTAAGACCCCTCATTTTCTTCAGTTTGTTCAATGTTAGTTTTAAGCACGATCTTGCACCATAGCCTTGTCATGTTCTTTTGATGTTCATGTTTGCATATGTTAAAATAATAAAAATTCATTTTCATGTTTGTATTGCACATTTCATGTTCTTGTTTTTAGTTCTTGTGTCTTTATTTTTGAATTGCATAATTTTATTTTGTTCCTTGTTTGAAAGTTAAACTTAGACCTTTCTTTTTGCCTTTGTTTTTGTGGATTTTTATTTCCTTAACATTTTAAACTTCATGACCCATTTCATAATTCATCTTGTGGATGAATTGGAAATTTGTGGGCCAATTGCAACGAGGTGGTTCTACCCAATTAAATGTTATTTGTATGTTTTGAAAAAATATTTGAAGAACAAAACCAAGCTTGAAGCTTGTATGGCTTCAAGCTACATGTATGATGAAGCATCGGGTTTGAAAAACATATGGCATATATTGAAAAGTTTCAATTCTAATAATAATAGGGCCCTTGTAATTGTTGTAGTTTGTTATGTGTTACACAACTATTATGAGATGTGGAAAATCCTAAAACCAGATCATTTGAATGATGTAATAACGAAGGACAACCTTCCAAGATTTAGCATTGATCAATTGCCAACTTTGAGATATGGGCAAGAGCCAAAACAAATAGGATACTTATGAGGATAATTTTGTTTGAACAATGGTTGATATACCACCCAATAGGGGTTTGATTTTGCACATTGTACTTTGAGCACAGATTAAAATAGACAACTTGTGTTTCATTTGTTGTGCACATAGATGGATTACAATGAAATCACACACCATTAATCTCCAAAAATTTGATCACAATTCATGTAAAGAAGTCAGAAATGATATTATCAAATGCTACTACATGTAGAAGAAGTAAGCCCCTAAGGATCTTTAGGCTTTAGTTCTTCAAGAAAAGGAGCAGCCATTTGTAACTGTTCCTCCGAGAACAATTTCCTCCTTGCTTGCTCATTTTCATGTATTTGAGTCATATTGTCCCTTGTTATTTGCATTTTCAAATTCTCCATTTCTTTTGTAGTTTGTGAACATTGTGCTCACAGAGCATTATCTTCAAACTGTTGTTGCAGAGTCTTTGTCTGCAATCTCAGGGAACTGTAACTCAAGTGCATCTGTACATCATCTGTTGATGACAACTTGATGCAAATTTGTCCTTACAATTCTTGTGAATTGTTCCAAACATCCTGTGTGTTTCTTCAGAGACCACTTTAGAACCACCATGGTCAGTTCTCAGACAACACCTCAGCTTGCTCTTCTTCTGTCCACTTCCCAAAAAATTAGTAGTTGAAAAGGCCAAGAAAAAATGATGTCCAGTGATGAGTCCATCCTTCTTAAAAACCTTGGTTTCAACTGCAGTTGTAGAAGATCGAGGAAGAGCATGATCAAAACATCATTAGCCAAATTCAAGCTGCAAGTAAAAGCTGATTGACCACCATTGGATCAAGCTCATGCTTTGGTGAAGCAGCAGCCGTGGACATTGAAAACCATGAAAGAAAGATACTAGGACAAAGAAATCACCTGGATTCCTCAGCTTTGGAAGCCTGTTGAAGAAGTGTTAGAAAATTGCAGAGGGGAAATGACACACCCAAGAGGGAGGAAGTAGTCTAAGTTCCTTGCTATATTCATCTTTGGTTGGCAATTCCCTATTGTTTGCAGTAGAAAGAGTCCTGCTTAATTCTTGAATGTTGTCACAGGCATTCCTCCAAGCATCAAGCTACCAACACTTCATGTAAAATGACCACAAAGATCTGGCTCTTTTGAGTACAGAATTGAATCCTGATATTGATTTGAACTCCTGCAAACTTGGGCAACAAATACTGAAGCTTAATAACAGAAATGAGCTGTGTTCATGACTGATAACCTCTGCGCCGGTTCTTATCCTTTACCTCGTTCACTAAATTATTCATCCTATTCAAACTTAAGGCAAACACAATGGTGATCAACTTTTCTTTAAGAGACAGAACTGCAATGGGTCTTCAAGACTTATCCTTCACATTTCTTATGTATTTGAAGTCCTGCAGTCACAGTGATCAAAGTGTTTTCAGCTACACAGGATAAGTATTAAGGAGGGGGAGGAGGACAAGCATCTAGAGCTGCACATGCTTAGTAAAATATGAAGAACAGATACCCAGAATAAACTGTGGACCAAGAAAACTCATACTAACATTGCATGATGTGAATTCAGGGGAACAAGACAGACATAAGAAAACCCACCTTTCAACAGGTACCTTGAGATAGCAATTTCTCTCAGAAAACTCACTACTCTTGAATCAGTGGTCATAAAAAATTGGTGCAAAACCCCCTAGGAGAATGGACAGGAAGAAAAGCAAAAGCCTGATGATACATTGCACCACTCAAGCTGGACTGAACAAAGGCCATGGACCTGAACTCAACTCTTGTTCAAACTACTGTCTAGTCTGAGGACTACTGTTCACTGGACACATTGAAGCCCGCACTCACTGGCCAAAACACAAGGAACTCGTGAGAGAGCACTGCTGATGATCTCATTCCAAGATGACAATACAGGCTGATGAGGTTACAACATATAACCTCTGGTAGCTCTTCTGAGCTTCAGTAAGCCAATAGCCATACCAACACACTGCTCTATAACTAAAACTCTCTTATAGAATACATGCAGCAAAGTAAAAAACCATAGGAGTGTTAACAAGGCACAACCTCAATCATCACCCCAAGCTTCATCACGAAGTTGGTGCCTAGTGAGTAGTCGCTGCTTTCTTTCGAGTTCCTGTATCCGAGCTTGCTCTGCATTCGCTCGGCTCTTTGCCCGTAGATTATTGCTGACTCCCTGCTTACTCAGTGCACCAGCTATCATCCGCTGAGCTACTCGTGCTGATGTGGCAGGTCGCTGTGCAGGAGGCTCCAAATCTGAACAATATTCCAACAAGTGCAAACAGCAGACTTAACAGTTATTTCCATGCATCAATTCACCTTCTTCCTACTATTTACAGTGTGCATCTTCAAAGGAGCCTATTCCCCAGGACCCACACTATCCCAATCTTTATAAGACTAGAGCCACACCCCAAATCTTCACCCAATAAAGAGCCACAAGTAGATGATACATTTATGTGATCAACCTCTAAAGCAAAAACAACAGGACTCACAGGCAGTGCAAAGATTGGTCAGAAAATAACCATTTTGTGAAGATCTGCTGATCATTGCACTTCCTTCACTGTATCGTTGGACTTTAAAACGTGGGTCATGAATGCCTGCCAGCGCTTGGCGAGCTGCACAGCTCAAAAGCATGAATCAGCAAACCATAGAGGCCAACATGATTGTAGGCAGACTATAAATAAGTTGCTTCTAGAATGCAAAGTGTTGACCTTGGGGGATAAAATAGCTGCAAAGACAATGAAATCTCCAATTACCAATCAAAAGGTAATGCAATGACAGGGAGATACCCAGAGCAGGAGTGCAAAATACAGCCAAAGCAGTTGAATCATCAACCCAACGTATAGAAACACCTTGACTTGAATATGGCTTCACCAGATTCTCAAGGTCTTTGGTCTTCATCATGGGTGAAAACCCGCTTATTACAAGAACATGGTTAGCCCCTCCATCCCCTGCAAATGATGTAAAATATCTGCAGTATCAGAACAATATCCATTTGGAAAGCCAACAGAGATCTGTGCAACCATGAGGAGAGATTTGATTTCTTGCATTTTAAATAATCTGTGAATCATATACAAGAAATCAGCAAAAAATTTGTCTCAATTACTGCACAAAATTCAGCTATTTTGTTTATCAACAAATATCTTTGTCTTAAGTTTGAAGTGTAGAATGTGAAAAAAAATCCAGGGTTTGACACTGTAGCAGGTACATACAATGCTCACTTGCTCCATCAGTATCATTCCAGTCAGCAACTTCACAACCCTCCAAGGAGCTACTTCTGTCAACTCCATCACTATACAAACCACCACCTCCATATGTAAAAGCCCCCCGCCCACGCTGCTTCTGCTTTGGAATATCCTTCTCTACAGAAGTTGATGACTCCGTTGGCAGTGGTAATGCAAAAGCAGGTGGGTTTGTCAATAAGCACGGTACAACAGCTTCCCAATCTGATGATGCCACATTCAAGATGCACAACATGGAAACTTGTCACTCCATGTTGACCTTTGCATTACAGTGCCAAACCCTGCTACAGTGTCAATCTGATGAGATCCAGGGAAATCAGGACTGTAATACCACACTGACTGTGGTGACTGGTAACGATGCAAGTCTCTCATAGAATCAAAAGGTGTAAAGAAAAAATGCACCTTCTTCTTCATCATGCGTGCCAACTGTGGACAGCTCTCCGTCCCTGTCTGCTCTATCATGATCAGTAGCTCCAGCCTCCAGGCCAAACTCTCTTCGGCAGCTGCTTCCATCACCAGCTGCACTATGATGATCAATTCCTAAGGAGGCAAACCTGAGGGAAAACGCATACAACCATCAAACTAGAAGCAAAATCAGCTTACTATCATGGAATAACATTGTTCATGGTTTTAAAACACACGAGAATTCCATTGCAACCTACACCAAGAAATCCCTATGCAGTGTTGACAGAATTCTTAAAACCCTAAATGACTTGAAGAATTGAAGCCAATCGACCTTCAAAACACTGTAGCAAAATGGATGTTGAGTGCATGTTCCTTAACTCCGGAGGAGGAAGCTGATCTCCCGCCGCGGAAGAAGCTTGTTTCTGAGCCCTCTGCCTGATGACGAGAGAGGAGCTGAGAAGAGAATCAGCCCTCAGGGACAAACCTTCGCTAGCATACAACCCTCCCAGGTCCTGCAGCGCTGCCGCCAGCCCCAAATTTGAAGCCGCATTTTCCCCGAGACTCAGCTTGGCAATCACTTCCTCTAGTAGATTCACAGCGCCATCATGATCTTGCTGATCGACCAGCTCCTCCACTCGCGCCGACCATCCTTGCAATAATGCGTCGGATCCGTCCTCCGCCATCGCCACACACCTCCCTTCTCTCTCTCTCTCCCTTCTCTCTGCCCACCCTCACGACCCACATTGTGGATGAAAACCCGGTTCTTATGGATGATTTCTGTTCCGTAACCAAAAATACATTGCTATTTCATCTTCTTATCGACTCAAAAAATCATTTACTGACAAAACTTATTACGTCTTTACATCGGTCCTTACATCCTAACTTTAGGATGAAATCTCATGGATGATTGTTTTGTATCATCAATTGGTGGGTAATTGTGTGTATGGGTGTGATAAGAATAGCCCACCCAATACACCATTTTAACTATTCTTATTCCATTTTAACAATACAAGTAATTGTTTGTTAAGTGATGACAATTTGCCATCACTTCACAAACACTCTTGCATTAAAATTTAGATAAACTTTGATTCACTCTTGCTAAACTCATGCAGACTACGAACATGGTCGCCCTGGCCAAATTTGTGGCATGCTGCCAGTATCAGAGGACAATCTGTCCTCCATGATCTACCTTTCGTCTAATGGACTCTCTGGTCCCAAACAAACGTAAAATTGTAAACAATAAACAGATTCAACCCAAAAATACATAAGCATATTATATGTTTTATCCAGCATTGAGATTGCTCACACACTCTCTGGTAAACATGATCCCAAAAACAAAACACATACTGAGGAGTAGTGAAAATATATGTAGGCAGCAGCAGTGGAGGAGCTCAAGAAAAAGGAAATACAGCAACAACAGCTGAGTACTTTTTTTTTTGGTTTTGGTTTGTTAGGTTTTTGTTTGTCTTGAACGAACTTCAAGTAGTAGTAGTAGATGGACCAGAGTGGATGAGAGAGAGAGAGTGAGTGAAGCCAAACTCTTTCGAAACCTGCTGTGGATGGACAAGAAGAAACGAAGAATAGAGGAGAGAGAGGAAAGTAAAATTTTGGTGCTTAGGCTATGTGCTACCTATCAACTTTTGGTTTTTCATAACCTTCGCAAGTTTTGAAACACCAACAAAACCTTTTTGCAAGAATTTTCTTTCATTGCTTGGTTAACCTAAATAGATTGATTTACCCCATCATTATCTCATCTTAGTTTGAAGAAAAGGCATGACCTTGTATGTGCTTAGAAGAAGAAAGAAGCAAGGTTTAGGGTTTTGGGATAGGCATCCAAAAAGAAATAAATAAATAATAATAATAATAAATGAGAAAAAGGC
>Ga0209611_10011646_pt1 | contig 12604 bp, 6 predicted proteins | sample S1TSphgellanicum_3_FD_187693 | JGI IMG/M metagenome (GOLD analysis project Ga0209611, IMG submission 187693) | Host-associated microbial communities from peat moss isolated from Minnesota, USA - S1T2_Fc - Sphagnum magellanicum MG (SPAdes) (version 2) | ecosystem: Host-associated > Plants > Peat...
TTTTGTTTTTTAAAATGTTAGAATAATTATTGCTTTTGTTTCTTTTTGTATGTTTATGTGTATCATGTGCTTGATGTAAAATTTGAATAACTATGAAATACCAATTTGTAACCAATGACATTCAACTCCAATTGTATCACTATCAACTTTACACTCATCAACATGCTACTAAGGTGGTTACAACAATAAGAACTTATCAGTGAACACATGGCATGGTGGCTAATGAAAATAGTTTAAAAAAGGGGTTTCTTGAGGTTAGAAAATAACATATATATCTTATGCGGGTTCTTTGGCATAAACAATGGCATGGAATTCATGTTTTCCTTTTTTTGGACATGTTTTAAAGTTTTAATAGATGTGATATTTGCATCAATACATATAAGTTTTGTCTTATTGCAATTGTAATCTCACATTTATATTATGTTTGCATGCCTTGAATAGGAGCATTGCATTCATATTTTGTTGAATTTTCCTTAAAAATATGAGTTTGAAACATATTGCAATGTTGTTACATTATTGCACTAAAAACATTTTAGAAACATAAAGTTCAATGTGAAATACTTGCATAAGGGTCACAAAATAAACATTAATTTTGTTAGACTAATTTTACAATACCCACATTTGAAGCATAAAATGCTAGTTGGTTTTCTGGATGGTTTGTGCAATATTGAAATGTTAGGCATACAAAATGCATGGTCAATGAAAAAGATGATGATGATAAAAAATTTAAAAATTAGAAAAAAAATAAAACAAGAAAATAAAAATAAAAATTTAGAAGGAAAAAAAGTAAAAGAAATTAGAAAAATAAAACATTTAAAGAAAAAAGACATTGAAAAATAATTTAAAAAAGGAATAGGAATTCAAAAGAAAAAAAATTCTTGCATTTTGGTCACAAAATATGTAATAATTATTGAGGTGTATTGTATATAAAATGACATATGTTTTCATATGTGGGTATTGTATTTTGCAATTAGATCTTCAACTATTTTAACTTTTAACAATAATTACCAAAATATGCAATGTTTATGCATGGGTCACAAAAGTTGATTGAATGTGTAATACTGGCATTCATGGTTACCATTTATTGAGGGGTCAAATATGATTAAATTGGTTCTTAGCTCATTTGTGCAATATCTTCATATTTTGTATATCATACATTAGTAAACATTAACAATATGTAACTAATAAGTAGGCAGGTGAATATAGGTGGGTGGGTAGGTAGGAAACTAAATAAATAGATGGATAGGTAGGTGAGTGCATGGGTGGGTAGGTAAGTAAGTAGGTATCATGTATGTAAGCTAGTGGTTAAGTGCTCAAATAGGTATGTACACAAATAAAAAACAAGTTAAGTCAATAATGTAACTAGGTCAATAAGATAATTAGGTCAATAGTGTAGCTAAAAAGTTTTGCTAAAAGATTTTGTTGAAAAAGTAGTCTTTAGGTTAATTCAATATAATCTAAAAGTTTTACCAAAAATTAGAGGTTTTTCCAATAAGTAAAAGTTTAGCCATGTAAAAATAAAGGTTTTTAAAAAAAATAAAAGTTTAAGAAAGAAAAACTAAAGGTTTTGCCAATAGGTAGAAGTTAACCACAAAAAGATGGAAGTTTTGCCAAGAGGTATAAGTTTAGCTAAAATAATTAAAATTTTTTCCAAGGGGTAGAGGCATAAACAAAAAATGATAGAGGTTTTATTAAGAAGTAAAAATTTAGCTAAGAAAAAAAAGGTTTTGCTAAGAGGTACATAGTTTTAGCTAGAAAGAGTTAAAAGTTTTTCTAAATGGTAGAGGTTTAGTTTAAAATATATAGAACTTTTGCTAATGTGTAGTGGTTTAGCCATGAAGAGATAAAGGTTTTATCAAGAGATAAAGGTTTAACTAAAAAACGTTAAAAGTTTTGTCAAAAGGTAGAGGTTTAACCAAGAAATTATATAGATTTTATTGAAAGGTAAAAGTTTTGCCATGAAGAGATAAAAGTTTTGCCAAGAGATAGAGTTTTAGTTAAAAATATATAAAGATTTTGTCATCATTTAGAGGTTTTTCCATGAAAAGATAAAGGTTTTGCCATGAAGAGATAGAAGTTTTGCCAAGAGATAGAGTTTTAGTTAAAAAGATATAAAGATTTTGTCATCATGTAGAAGTTTAGCCATGAAAAGATGAAGGTCTTGCCAAAAGACATAGGTTTAACCAAGAAAAATTAGAAGTTGTGCCAAAAGGCAAAGCTAAGAAAGAGGGGTTTAACCATGAAAAATAGGACCTGTAGGTAGGTAAGGGGTTGGTAAGTGGGGCCAAGATGTAGGTCCTTAGTAGGGTAACTAGGTTGGAGGGTAGTATGGTGAAGGTTGGAAAAAAAAACCCAAAAAGAAAAAGGGTCAAAGGTCAACAACCCAAAAGGGTTGATTATGGTATAATGTTGGGTTAACACAAGGTCAAGAACTAGATGAAGAAATGTAGCCCATTCTATGGACAAAATGGCCAACTAGTGCACTACTGGGTGTTGGTTCATTCTTGTCCACATCCACAACATTTTACTATTAAAACAAACACTAATAGGGAATTCACTATGAATTAATCAACTTAAAAATTGCCACATGGCATTTAAAAAAAATATTATTTTGAATTATATATATATATATATATATATATATATATATTACTATTAAAAAAGTCATTTCAAACTTTTACCAAGGTTTGAACCTTGGAGTCCAAGGTCATAATGCATTGCCATTGCCATCCAACCATTTCATTTATTACAAAACAAGTGCAGTGATGATTGGATTTATTATGCTGTTTATTCCAAATGCTTTACAAAAGCCAACTTTAGATATTATCTTTCTCATGAATAAACTTCAATTTAAAAGGTATTTCCATGATGTACACATCTTTAATATTTTAAAGAAAGAAAGAAATACATAATTTGAATGTAGATTCATTTGAATCTTGTGATTTAGTACATTTTAACATCAATGATGTTTTGAAGATTCGTTCTTTCTTAAAACCATTATTATCTTTCTCATACTTCGTCCAAATGAAAAAATAACAAATTCATTTTAGAATATTTTTCCAAGATGTACACATTTTTAATATTTTTAATTAAAAAAACTACTTAATTTGATTGAAAATACATTTGAAACTTGCAATTTAATACATTTCAACAATGGTGCCTTCAAAAAAAAAATCTTTAATCATTATTATTTTCTTCATACTTTCTCCAAATTAAAAAAGTTAAATTCCATTCTAAATTGATTTTTCCAAGATTTTCATACATATAAATTCTTTAAGAAAAATAAGATCAATTAATTCAACTGAAAATACATTTCAATCTGGTTCTTTAATACATTTCAACAATATGTTTTCAAAACAAATTCTTCCAAATAACATAATTTTTTAATAAGCCTATTTTTTAAAAACATTGATTTTTTCCAGGAAATATTTGATTTTTGAGGATAATATATAATATTTTATTCTACCTCCCCACATTTTAAGCATATATTTAATCAATATAAAATTTATAAATTTTCATTTATTTTAATTCTAATTATTTTATAACTTAAATTTCAATATTTAAGTTATTAGAAAATATTATGTTACTTCAAAAATTAATTTTATATAAAGCATTAACATAATGTAAATAATTACTAATTTATACACATAATATTTTTGGTATTGTAATTTTCTTAAAAGTTTATTTTGAATAAACTAGATGTGGTTTGAATCACGTAATTCTAATTCATAATCCATGTGATCTAGCTTGCTATGCAACAAGGTTGGATTCCATTCACACAACCTTTTCCTTGCCACCTTCATTGCCAATATCACCATTCTTAGCATCAACTTCCATGTTGGTTATAGTTGTTTCACCCACCTTTGTGCAACCCCTAACATTTGTGCTTTGGTTTCACTAACAAATTGATGGTTGCGATGTTCCTTCTCAATCACAATTAACTAGTCTCCACCCATGATATTGTCTTTCACAAAGAAGACATGCGGAAGACAATAACATATGAACATGTCAAATTGGAAGTAACCAAAAACTAACAGTTAGACATGATGGAATGGTTGGCATGTGGATGTTGCAATGCATAATTGAACAAATGCATATATTAGAAAACCCATAGTGTTCCTTTAAGTTAGCTTCCACTCAACCATCCAACATTTGGAGTCATCCTCATGATGGAAATGCATGCACATGACATTTCCACCAATTTTTTTAGTAATGTACACATGTCCACCAATTTGGCCAACCCATTGCTCATTTGGGAAACTTATTATAGAAAAACATATGTCCTATCCAAAGGGGAGAATCAACAAGTTAGGTTCACTAACCAAAGGCCAAATTTGTCTTGCCACCCACCATGCACAACATACCCATGAACACCCCATGCAAATTAATGCCATGCCTATCATTCATGCATGATAAAATTAATCAAATTTCATTTGAAATAAAGGTGAACACAATTACAATAGTACACTTCAGAATGCAACATTTCCACTAAAATGCCAACCATGTTCCCATCAAACTCCCAACATGCACCCACTAAACTTCCACCATGCACCCATTAAATTTCCATCATGTAATTCAACCTTCAACTACACACAACAACCAATGAGCTGCAAGGGTTATACCATTACATGGTAATTGTGAACACAAGTATGCAATGTTTTAAGTGGGGCATTCAACATCTCTTACTTGTTAATAATTGAGTTTGAACAAAATTTTGAATCATTTGATGCCAAATATTGTAATAATCTATCACCATTTGCAAGTTGGCCTCCTACTTCAAGGCACATTCCCTTGCACCAGCTACAACAAATATATCATTTGCACTCATTTAAAAAGTTGGTGTCCTCTCAATACCTCAAAAAACACCAATGTTTCTATGATACACATGGTCATCAAAGGCCCATTAAACATCCATTGTGTAATGGAAATTGACAATTGAATCCACCCATGATGTTTTGTGATGGTGTTTCCATTCAATAGATAGTTGGGTGGAAAGTTGGGTGGAAGGTTTAAGTGAAAATGGACATAGTTTTCAATAGAACACTTACACAAATAGGATAGCAACACCATTACATCAACAACAAATGAATAGTTCAATATTTGAATATTATGCAATACCACTATATCAACATCATGACCATAATAATAACAACATGAAATCAATAACACCATTGAAATAGTGACACATGTAAAACACATGAGCAATAACAACATTAAAATATTTGAGTATTGTGCAATACAACTAGATCAACATCACAACCAAAACAATAACAATAGGGTAAAAACACAATCAAAGGAGTTAAAATTGCATTTTTTAATGTTTGAAAGATCACAAAGGAAGCATAATAGTTTGCATTATCATAAAAGTTTTTGGAATATTTTCCATTAATTGCAAAGTTTATATGTTCAAAGCTTGACACAAATCAAAATATTTTTGCATGTTCAAAGCACTCAAACTTGAAGAGTGGATAGTCCTTATTTTTTCAAACATCCTTTTTTTTACCCAAATGTGCACCATTCCTTGTAAAACTTGGAAAGGATTTTAACATTAATGATTGGAAGGGCAAAATAACTTGAATTAATGAAATTTTTTAAATAACTAATTTGAACACATTTGGTTCAAATCTGTTTTTGCCCTTGAAAATTATGGATTTTGAAAATGTGGCCTCAACAATAAGTAGTTCATATCTATGTCATAAAGGGCATGAATGCATAATATATGATATAAATTCAATTTATAGTCAAAACATATTTATATCTAACATGCAGTGTTAGATTGGGTATCCAAAATACAAAATTTTAGGTTATAAACTAACACAAAAATGACACGTGTCATGTGCAATCGTTGGAAAAGGAGTTTTACCTTGGCGCCCTTAGTTCCTTTGATTTTGTTTTCACCCAACATTAAATCAACAACACCTATATTAAAATAACAACACTTTAATTAATATTAAACATTGAACCAATAACATCATGATTGAAGTAGCACCATTAGGGCAACAATACTTATAGAACAACAACATCATGATTAGTAACACACATTTGGGCAACAACACCATGATCACAAGTATGATTAGGGTAGTTCAACACTTTAGGGAGGTTGTAACACTATGATCAATAGCACTCTTTAAAGCAACAACATTCAAATAGAATAACAACACATGAATAACAACAACAAAAAAACATGTTAATAATTTCACAAGAATAACAACTTTATACCTAGTAAAAACACATGAGTAGGGCATTTACAAGAAAAATAACACAAACAACACAAGATGCTAGGAACACAAGAACATCTATAACTAACAACAACATTGAAAGCTTGTAAAAACAACTATAATAAGAACAAAAAAACATGAATAAATAATAAAACCATTAAGTGGTTTACATCCATTTGTTTTCATCACACAAGTGTACATGTGGTTAAACCTTATGTTTGACAAAGTTCGATTTGAATTTATTTCAAATCCAAAAAAGATGAATGCATGTGATGGATGATTCAATGTTGCTGATTTAATTTCTTGTTGTAATTCTGGTCATTATTTAGTGGTATTGCACAATATTCAAGTATTTTATTGTGGTTGTTGTTCATGTGTTGTTGCTTTCCAACTATTATTGCCTCAATGGTGTGCTAATCATGGTGTTGTTGCATTAATGTGTGCTACTGATCATGGTATTGTTACCTTAAATTTGGTATTGTTGTTTTATAGGTGTTATTTCCCTAATGGTGTTGTTAATATAATGTTGTTATTATCTTGGTTGTGATGTTGATTAATGGTATTGCATCATATTTTAAAAGTATTAATGTTGTTGGGTAGATGCAAGTTAGGGTGGTTCAAAAGCGACAAGGCTAGTTCCAATCCCAAAAGTCTATATAAATGGAAAAATTAACACTAGAGTGGAAAAGAAACATTAAAAACCAATGTTGAGTGGGCCCTATGTGGTGATTAATCAATTAATAAAGTCCATATGAAAGGCTACCCACCTAGAAAACTCTTTATCATACATGTTAAAGGGAAAAAAACATCAATTAAACAAAAAATGACCAAGATTGGGACCTTTGAAAATAAGGTCCAAATTTGGTCATTCAAAAGTCCATAGTTATTTGTTGGTTAAAGTTTTTGTTATGAGTTTTTTCAATCCATATATTTCTTTCCATCATGCATCATATACTGAGTCCTTATAAAAAATATTGAGATGAAATCATAACAAAAAATGCATTTGAATGTTAATGCAGAACCTAGATTATAGTCCATATGTCCACTTTAAAAGTCCACTACTATATGATTGGTGTATGTTTGTTGAATTTCACCCATCAATAAATATTTTTATTCAAGTTGGCAATCTTAATCCATAATTTTTTTTATCAAATTGATGATTTTATAATGCATTTGTGGCATTTGAATAAAATACACTTTGTAAAAAGCCCATAAGGACACAAAAAGTGAATCACCGTAGCTCACATCTACCCTATTACTTGAATGTGTTCTTATTCTATAGGTGTTGCTTAGAATGATGTTGCTAACTTAATGGTGTTGTTGCCCTAATGGTGGTATTGATCTAATGTTGATGTTTTGGTCATGAAGTTTATTTAGATGTGGAATTACACAATACTAAAATATTAATGTTATTGTTTTACATGTGGTGTTAATCTAATGGTGGTTATGTTTTAATGGTGTTATTCTAAAATGTAATGGAACCTAGTAGTCTAGATATGCTACCAAGGATCGATATGGTGAATGGGCCTCAAAATGTAGGAATAAGATACAGTTAAAATCATATGAAATGTCCTTGTTGGGTTGTGGTTTATCCCCATCAAATCTTTCAAGAGTACAACATGTGCATTATATGCTCCTTGAAGATCATAACCCTTGTGCATGTAAGGCCAAACATATCTTGATCACAATTTTTTGTGTTTTGATTTGTGTGTGCATGTGTCTCATATTGCTAGTTGTAAGTATCAAATGATCATTGGGCTATAATGGATAATGTTTTTATATAACAACCATTTCATTGGAATGCTTGTTGATCAAATGGTGTTAAGCAATATCATATAAGTCAAAATCAAGCCTTTTGGAATGTAAATATAAGGTATGACACATGCAATACGTATCACCATCCAACATCCACTTGAAGAACCTCAAGTAATGAACTACCAATCTTTGGACATTAAAAATGCATGGACATACATTTTAGAATCATAGGCTTAAGGTCAAGATTAATTTCAAAATTTTGTATCTTGATTGAAATATTCATACACTACAAGAAACCATGTCCTATTCCAATGTGTATTCCACCCAACAATGGGTGGAAATCCCAAAATCCACTATAGTGGAAATTGACTTTGCCCTAGTGGTCATTGCTAGGAAACGAATTGTGTGGCAATAGTTCCACTGGCGATTCCACCCAACAACTTGTTCAATGGTTCATCGAACTTGGCTAGTGCATTTCCACTATGCATTTCCATTCGTCATTCATGTAAAAATAGTGGTTTTGTGTGGTGATATTTCAATTTTTTTAAAAAAATTATTATTATTATTCATATTTTCCAAACATATGACCTATATACAATCGTTGTATGGTCAACATATGGTCAATGTACAATCAACATACGATCAACATATGACATGTAAAAGTCAACATTTGACCGAATTTCCATTGTTCGTATCAAGGTTTGAACCTTGATCTCCTTGGAGACCACTGATCCAAGGTTTTTGCCATCCAACTACCATTTACTTTGTAATATAACAAGTACCAAATTACATATATCCAATTACAAGTTAAATTGCATGTGCATTCCATTGTGCATTTCCACTATGCATTTCCACCGTGCAATTTCCATTGTGCATTTGCACTTCACAATTTCCACTATGCAATTTCCATTGTGCATTCCCACTTTGCAATTTTCATTTTGTAATTTCCATTATTTATTTCCACTCTACAATTTCCATTATGCATTTCCACTATGCAATTTCAACTGTGTATTTCCATTGATCCATGAAGTTTCAAACTTCAAGTGAAAATTTTATCAATGAACAATTATTCCCATCGCACCCTAGTGGCACATAGATAGGAGTGCAATTTAATAAGAATTTTCCACTAAACATCCACTACAATGGAAATTGACAATCAAATCCACTAGGATATTGTTTTGTGTTAATGTTTCCATTCAACAACTAGTTGGGTGGTCAACTTCAATGGAATTGGATGTAATTTTTGGTAGTGATATCTTTTCATATCCTTTTGTTTTTTAGTTGGTTTTGGGTATTATCCTTCTCATTGTACTTGTTGTTGAAGGTAGTCGGCATAATAGTTGAGTTTTCTTGAATGTGCTAATATCGCTTTCATAAAAATTAATACATTGGTAAACAATTGACTTTTAACCTCCACCAATTGCTACAAATTGAAGAAAAATTGAATAACCATTGCTTGTAACCATCTTTGAAATTGTTCCATCCTAATTGAATGATCAAAATGTAAACAATGGTCAAGATGGGTGCATTTTCGCTATTAAAAACCAAAAAGGCACTAAAGACAAAAAAATTATAAGGAGTGAAGTAGTTAAGTTGGTCATTTGAAAATAATATTCTTAGAATTTTGATTTATAAATGATGAAAAAAATTGTTTCAATTCTTATGACTAAAAATGATATTGCATTTTATTATTATTTAAAAGTGCATTTGAAAACTTTCCCATAAATATGTCAAGACCTTTTAAGAGTCCTTTAAGTAGTGAAATCATTGGTTACAAACACAATACATAATGAATAGCCCTATGCAAAAAAATGTAAAATTTTATTAATGCATCAATCACTAGAAGAAATGTTGTCCATTTTGACCATATTTTTGCAACTACTATGCGACTAATGTCCAAACCAACTAATTTTACAACTAGTAGTGTGTTAGTCCTATGTGTCCATGTAGTTGCAACTTGTTGTGGTCACATATGAACTATAAGAAAGGTTGAACCAAATTTTAGTTGTAGATGCAATTGCAACTTACAACTAATATGATTTTCATTGAAAATGTAGATGAAAAGTGAACAAAGTCATCCAATTTTGATTGCATTCATTGATGGATGATAACGTAGTTGTTTTTGCAACTACAAATGAAAGGCTTTGCAACTACAATAGTATATTTTATCACCTGAACAAAAAAACATAGACCACATATTGGAAACTTTGCTATTTCAATTGGACTATTATCCTTTCAATGTACCAATCCATGGGTCTTCTTTACAATTATCCATGGGTTTTCCATGATATAATATCTAATAACTAATAGTTTGCTAGAAAAGGCTATTATAACCTAGTTGGTAAACTAAGCTAACTAAACTTAATAGGTTACATTAAACTAAGTAGGCCTATGTACATTGGTAGCTTAGCCTAGCTTGCATACGTAATTAATTAGCCTAAGTTATCTATATGTAATAGTAGGCTAGTTTATTAGGTGTAGCTAATATGTTAGGTATGAAGGTTAATCTTAGTAAGGCTAGGTAAACTAGGTAGGTAGTTGGTAGGTTAGGTCATTAATCAATTGGTAAACTAAGTAGTAGGTAGTAAATAGGAATATAGGTAGCAAGTAGGTTTATTAGTTTATTGTGTGAATATGTGATTATGTTTTCATATTAATTAATTAATTAATTAGGTTAATTAGGTACTTAGTCAATTAATTAGTTAGGCTAGGTAGTATGTAATAAGTAGGATAGGTACTAGTAGGTAGTGAATAGGTAGGTAAATTAAGCAAGAGGTATTTTATTTTGTGGATATGTCATAATGTTTTTATATTAATTGATAAAATAATTAGTTATGTTAAACAATTAATGTATAAATGTAGGGTAGATAATTAATTTGTTAAGTAGGCTAGGTAGTAGATAATAGGTATGTAACCTAGGTAGTATGTAATAAATAGGATAACTATTAATAGGTAGGTAGGTTATAAGTGAAGCAAAAGGTATTTTATTTTGTGGATGTCATAGTGTTTTTGTATTAATTGATTAATTAATTAATTATGTTAAGCAGTTAATTTATTAAATGTGGGCTACGATATTAATTTATTAGGTAGGCTAGGTAGTAGATAATAAGTAGATAAGTAGTAAATAGTTAATGAAAATAGTATATATGATAATGTTTTTATATGGGACAAAGGATGTGATAGTGTGGTAGTGTTGCAGTGTTTCCCTTTCATTAGAATTGTCCCATATCTTTTGTCTACAACTTCAAATTTGTAAAGTATATAAGTAGATGAAAGAATGGATTAGATTCATGGTATGCATTATAAACATAATGCACGTGCCATTTGGGATGAGCCAATCAAAAGGTTTGTCCCCAATAAAATAAATAAGATCCTACATACATACTTAGCCTATGCTAGCTAACCTATTCTACCTTAGCCTAGCCTATAATAGGTTGCCTATTACAGTTTAGCCTAGGATACATTATAATTAATTAATTAAAATATTTAATCAATATAATTATAATATTTAATTACTATAACCATAATATATATATATTTAACAAATGAAAAATTTCCACATGTTTTATGGCCATTAGCTTTTTAAAATTACCACATGGTTAAATCCTAACCACCAATGGCACATTTGGTAGCATGCGACTATCTCGAATGCAGTCGCAAATGTAGTCACAAATTGGGGTTACACATCATACTAAGGATCATCCATGGCAATGGACGAAAAATTCTAGTCTAGTTGTAAGGTTTGTGATTACACTTTCAACTTCATGCCCATGTCATGTCTTTTACAACTAATTGTCTTATGGCACTTGTCCAAAACAACTAGGTTATTTTTAGTTGCATGTGTCCATTGCAATTATAAATGAGTCACAAATTCAGTCATTGATTTTCAAATTTTTTCTAATGAATATGAAAACCATAAAATTTACAAACTTAATAATGGTTACAAAGAAATTAAATTCTAATAGTGAAAATGCACATAGATATGAAATAATTTACAACCATTTTAATTTTGATTCAATGGTCAACATCTAAAATGTTTGTATATACCATGCATACATCATATATCACATATAATTTTGAATCATTTTGTGACATCAAAACATTTATAATTTTGGTTCCATGCTACATTAATAAACAAAAGTTAAATGAAAATAAACACAATGCCTTCTTATATGTGCTCTTGTTTCACTTCAAGGTGGTTTGTTCTTGAAAGAAAATCATAATGCATTTAAAGCTTACAAATTGGAAAAAAATATACATTTGATAAGTGACATATATTTAAAAAGATTGAGAGACTTGTCAATACGAATAGAATTTGGTAATTTGTATCAATATCATTGATCACGCAAAATCTCATACAAAAATGCCACATTTGATGTAATACAAATACAATTTAAGATGTAATACTAAGTAAGCCCGTTTTATAATTTAAAAAAAAAAGAACCTGCCTGGTTGGGTATTACAAAAAACGAAGAACAGGCTGTGACCAAAAAAGGAGGGGTCCAAACTTACAGCCAACACCATCGAACCCCTGGGGCTACACCATAACCATGTTTTGATCTGACATCTTGCACAGACATCACCAGACTCCTCAAAGGACCTGATCTATCTACTAATCCCGAGGTCTATAG
>Ga0209611_10011647_pt1 | contig 12603 bp, 11 predicted proteins | sample S1TSphgellanicum_3_FD_187693 | JGI IMG/M metagenome (GOLD analysis project Ga0209611, IMG submission 187693) | Host-associated microbial communities from peat moss isolated from Minnesota, USA - S1T2_Fc - Sphagnum magellanicum MG (SPAdes) (version 2) | ecosystem: Host-associated > Plants > Peat...
ACAAACCTAGTAAACAAACTTCACCCTTAGTAAACATTTACACCATATAGTGAACCATTTTCACCAATGAAGGTAAGGACAGTGAAATTATGGTGAACTTAATTCACTTTTACAATTACATAGTGAAATAGCCTACTGAACTACACCACACTTTCCTAGTAGTGTCTTGACAAGTATTATAACTACTAGTATTGATTAGATTTTTAAAACAAATTATTATTTTCTTTTTAGTTTTCCTCCACATGACCTCCACTTGTTTTGCCACACACAAATTAGTCCTTTCAAAACGTTTCAACTTGTAGAGAAAAATGATACACAACAAAAACATGGAGGAAAAGAAATGTTGCCCTATTTCCCTCCAAAACCCCATTTGAAAATCAAACAACAAAAATTCAAAAATAAATTACCTCATGTCCAAATTTGAACCAATTTTGCAACTTTTAACATGTCCAGTCTACTTGTTTAGTTTCACTCTGCCTACTTGTCCAATTCACTTTACCTACCTATTTTTTAATATTAACCCCCTTGTACTTTGGATTTTGTCCTTGAAATCCTTGCTATGTGAAATCCTTATTACATAAGTATTAACATTCATTTTTATTGAAGAACTTGTGCAGCATCATGTAACACATTAATTTCAACCTCCTATTTTTCACCCACTACCATTCTAGGTACCAATTGCAAATAAGGAATGTGGAATTCCTTTTCAAATGGAATAACAACCAATGGTGAATGAAGTGGAATCAATACCAATTTTGTTAATTATTCTTATTCCATTTCTTGTGTAGACTATTCCATTTTTTGTAAGTTCTATGACAAAGTAGTAAACTATGTTGATTGAGATGACAACTTTTGACCTTGTAAATCCTCATGTTGTGAAACCAGTTATTTGTCATGAATGACACCAGTGCCTTTGAGGTTAGTTGGTGTTTGTACATCAACATGTATTAGTATCTATTGTGCCTATTTATTTTGAAGCAAATTTGGTTTAATGCCATTAGGACTGCTTGAGAATATGGATGACTTAGTGGTGATCCTATGCTTAATACTAGTAAAATGTATTGAAAATAAGGAAAGGTGGTCTTGTACATTTACAACTAATGTTAATATAGCTACCCATAAGCTCATACTTGTTGTAACACTTGATGTAAATCGTCCTTAAACATATCTTGAAGATGGTTTGTGCATGAGCATAAAGTTTGAACCTGGAGTTTAGAGCTTGTAACTTCAATTTTAACATGATTTTAATCCACCTACATGGATGAATGTGTCCATTGATGAATTTAACCTATGAATTGGATTAAATAAATAAATCATTGGATGAAATTCATCCACGATTGTAAGATAACTAAATTAAAATAAATTTATATCCATCTTCATTTGTTGTCCAAATATTAATATCTCAAACTTAAATATCATTTAATAATGATAGATAATGTAACTATAGGGAAAAATATGGTGATGCCCGACAAAATAATTTTTAAAATTTTGTTGAACAAATCATTTTCATTAACAATGTTAAGCAATTAAAAAAATATTGTCATGGGATGAGTGTAAACTCCCCTCTCCCTCCCCCCCCCCGCCCAAATTGTTGTTAACAACATTATATGTGGGTGTTTTGAAAATAAATAATTATTAAAAATAACCCCATTGTTATTTATGATAATAGGTTGTTGAAAAAAACTAATTAAGGTGCTTGAAACTGAATTTTTATTTATTTAAAAAATCCATTATCACGAATGATAATGGGTAGTTTAAAAATATTTAAAGCATTCAAAACCAATTGTTTTCAACAATATTAGTTAGATTTGATGAAAGTTGCAGCACCTTCAAAGAATACTTAAAACAAAATCCATCGTCATCATCCACGGTCCTTATAAATAGGTTTATAAGGAATTATGGCACCTTCGGAGAGGAAAAAAAAACTTGGGTCAACTTGTTAAAAAAAAACTTTATTAAAAATAACAACCATGGGATGGATGTTAGCATGATAATACTAATATAATGAAATAATGGCATTTAAAACCATAGCCATTAAATACATTTGTAATGGAATTTACATTATATATTCAAAAAATGTTATATCATATAAAATTAAATTGTGTTTCATGAAACTCTAATAATTAAGATTAAGGGAAAAGAAAGTTTCATTGATTAAAATTTAATGAAAAAAAAACATTCATCGATAAATTTGATGGAAGTTTTATATATTAGAAAAATGTAAATTCAATTAATGTTTTTTCATCCATAATGAGGATGATGCTTACATTCATCCCCATCTTTAATTCTAGGTTTACATGTATAACATTCATTTTGTGGTTAAATTCTTGGGTTTTACTTGCATGTGTATAAGTGAAAAGACATTTTACCATTTCAAGTTCCAACTTTAGGTTCTAGGCTCGGGCTTTAGGCTCATGCAACAACTTGCCTCAACATATTTTATACCTCCTCCCACCACTTTGTTAATTCATGACCTACTTGAATACCCAATGCTTCATGATGCATGTTAAACAAGACATTTTCTACCTTGAGGTCTTCATATTTTCACAACTTGTAGTATGCATAATATGTCTTGTGGCTTTTCAACTTGGTGACAATACTTATCAATTTGGTGATCTCCTTTTGCAACTCATGTACTTCCTTTTAGGACTCAAATTCATATTGTTCCTTTGCAAATTTAAGAGTTGCGCACTTGTTGACTACTTTGGCTTTTATGATTTGCAGGTCTTTTATTTGCATTTATAAGTTACATATGTTCTAATCTACAACCTTGTTACTTGTTGCCAACCCTCTTGTTGAACAACCAAATCATCCTATTGTTGTTTCACTTACCAATATTCCTTGTTCTTACTTTAACACTCATGTTGCAAATGATGTTTTTCCTATTTGACTCATTCAAATTCCTACATTGTTGTTTACCTTTTTTTGAATAATTAATAATAGGTCTTGATGCATACCAACAACATGTTTATCCTTGTCCTTTACCTCATGTTACAATTTTTGGATTTGTGTTTTTGCTTGTTCCAAAAAATTAAAACTTGTAACTTTTCTTCTACCACTTGCTAGTTGACCAACTTCAACCCTTATAACAACACAATAGACATATGTTGGATATACTTAACCACTTGTTGGAACATGCTTGTTGTTTGCTTGTGTGGATCATCACCTCCTCCCTTTGTTGCACCATTTGGTGTATGAAAACTAGGTGTAACATCCAGTGAGTTGATGTTGGAAGACATACCAAATGGTGATAAGCAAACTTGTTTGTAATTGTGAAAGTAATTACAACATAGCTTGGTTTGTCCTCACTACCTTAGTGCACCATTTGTGATTCATCTTGGTGGGCTTATTGAATCAGTTTTGGTTTAGGTGTGGTATGTCACCCAACTAATTTAAGTTATTCAAGCATCTCCTATTGATGTATATGTTCCTATTATTAGAAATAATGAAAGTCTTCATCCATTGCAAGTGTAGGAGACTAGTGCTACTTGGACTCATGTGCACACTGACTTTGACCCATAAATGAAATCGAAATCTAGTTTCGCTATCATGTGTCTTTGTAATGAGGTGATGTTTGTGGCTCATGTTGTCTTCACATTCTTTTTCATTGCTAAAGCGGTGGAGCTTCATCTTCTTCTTCATATGATTGCACAATAGATTGGGGTTGAATATGCATACACTTCTATTCCACCAAGGCTATTTTCCTAGGTGATTAATTACCTATTCAAAGTCATGATCAACGAGTACAACACATGTGTTATTGAATTTTTTTTCTATACACCCATTTGCACCTTTGGATGATGATGGGGGTACTTGTTTAGTTGTCTCTTCCTTCATAAACCAATTTTGCATGAATATTTCAATTAATGGAACATGGTTGCAAATAACTTTACTTTCCACCACCTTATTAGTTCCCTTTAGCATTGTTGTTTAAGCTACAATTTAATGCTATAACTCCATCTACTTGAACATGATGCCAACCCAATTAATTAGATCTTTTGAATTTGTAATCATGAACATAATTCAATTGTTGAAAGAACTTACCCACGCATGTTAGTAAATGTTTTGTTATAGTGTTACAAATCAAATGTTGTAAATATGTGTCATCTTGGAAACATTCCACTAGTCCTTCCAACATGTGCACGAGGTTCAATTGTATATTGCAAATGTTTATTATGCACATTCTTTTGTGCAAATGGCCAACTTTGAAACATGTGTGTCAAAAATTTTGAATTTTGCTATAATAGTAGGTTTGTCAATACATACCAACTTATTATACACATGTGCAAAAATTTGATCATCAATGGTGATCTTCTAGGTATTCAAAAAATACACAAGGTAATGGTGTGGAATTTTCCACTTGACATAAAATAATCGCATTAAACTAGTAGCATTTACAAAGGTCTGTTCTCATCCTTTCATGCTCACCCATGCTTGTATGCATTCAAACTCTACTGTATATTTTTGTGGCACTGGTGCAAACCAATACTTTTGGAAATATAGGTTTGGACATCTTTTCTTTCTACCTCTTAATAACATGCAAACTTGAAGGTACATGTTGTCATGTTGTATTTGGTTAGTTTGCATGATGTGTAGAACAAAGGTTTTGGTGCTAGTGTGATTAGTGCCAAAATGTCTACATGTGGTGTCAATGTTTTTTCCTCAACTTGTTTTTAGTCACATGTTCTTTTTCTTTCGAATCTATAAGCACCACTGTTTTTTTTTGGGGCCAACATTGGTGTTATTTGCAAAGCTTCCTCAACATGCACTAAAATTCCTATTGATTTACTATTGTGAACCCATGTTGTTTTATAGTTTTCTCCATGTCACATTTGTCCTCCTCCTCTTTGTAAATAAAAAATGGTGATCATAGATGTCTTCCTTGAAACAATACTCTGAAAGGTACAACATTGAATGGTAATGTGCTTTCCTCACTTGTTTTTCTTCATTTTTTCATGTTTATAATGCACTTTCTTTTAGTTTTTTGTTCCTTTACAATGCATGCCGACCTTTCTAAACAACTTTTTGAATTCATTTTGTAATTTATCTATAGTGAGTGCATCAAGAAGAGATGGACATTTGTTGTCATCCATAAACAAAAGTCACCACACTCATGTTAAGGTAATATGTTTGAAACTACAATTATTTTTCTTGGCAACCTCCTTTTTTAGTGACACAATAATGGTTCCCATATGGGGCACCAATGTCCAAATGTGTGAAATGTTGTCAACATGGCTTGTTGACAATTCTTGGGTGTAAGTGAACAAATCTTGAATGTCGTCTTGCATTTCATCATTAACATGCACATGTGTACAAACTTGGTCTTCATGTTCATTCTTTTAACAAACAAGTTGACATCTAGGTTGTTTTTTGCTAGTGGTATTTGTATAACTTGTTAGGTTACTAGTATTAGAACATGTATGGAATACTGGTAGTTGAACTTTTTACAATTCAATGGCATCACTTGCATCACAACTACTTAATATCCATACAACTAATTGAATGACTACATGTTCCACATACTTATAAGGTTTCAACTTGTTCACATTCACCAAAATTAGATGTGGTTTAAAGTTCCCCAATGTTATTAGTAGTGCAATATTGTGAGGAAGACAATATTGGGTGAATGCATGGTTGAGTGGCTCACTTTTGCAACAAAATGAACAATTGTTCCTAGGTACCTTTCATTAAAATACATATGGTGATTAATATATCTTTAGATCTACTAATTGGGACTTGGATTTCAACTAATTTTATTATGAAGGGAATTGTGTGGTTATTTATTAATAAAAAAATCATTTGCTAAAAGTAATGGATGTTAAGGAGTGGAATTGTGACCCCCAATCATTACCATTATCTAGGGGAGTAAGACCACGGGACAAGGTCAACACCTTATTATCCCACAAAAAGAGTTACCTTCATTAACTTACTTTACTACAACTATTCAAATAATAAGTAAAAAATCATACAAAAATGAATGAGATAGGTAAGGATTTGTTGCCTATGATTAGACCTACCCTCTTATAAGTAGTATAAACCAGGGGGTAAGGGGGAGAAAATAGAAATGGGAAACATGATAAATGGTTAAAACTCGAGACTAACTATTTTTTCTAGTTTTGCAATACTTTCAACACCCCTAGATGTTGTTTAAAGGATCTAACAACGACTTCTACCACTATTTTCCCTTCTTTCTTACACATGTAGGTCCTCTTGTGGCCCTACTCGTTGCCCATATCACCTTAGGAAATCCCTCTTTAGTTTTTCTACCATTCATAACTATCGCGACCCTAGCTTTGGGCTCGCGACCAAGGCAAAGGGCTTGCAAGGGTGCAGGCCAATATTAAGTCCGGGAGTCACATTTTCATGCCCCGGGAGTGCAAAAGAGTGTGAGGGAAAGAACCCTCACATTCCCAAGTGAACTCCCATGTTGGGAGTTGGAGTCCCGGTGCACTTCTGAATGTTTAGAAAGTGATTGCAAGGATCAAAAACCAATGGATCGAATATTTTTTTATACCATTGGAAAGATATTGAAGCGTAGATGTCTAAAATGGGCTCGCATCACCCATTTGGACATCTGAAACACAAGTTATGGCCAAAAGAAAGGCTGGGAGTCAAATTGGCAGTTTGATTCCTGACCACTAAAAGTCAGGAATCGACCTGATTTCCTTGTGTGCAAGTGGCGTGTCACATACTGTTGAAAAGTTATCGATGAGGAATACAACTTTGCTTCAAGCCTCATCTCGATCGGAGGTTTGCACACAAAATTATGGGGTTCCAAAGTTGCGGGAGTCCCAACTTTGGCAATTTCGGGACTCCCACTTGAGAGTCTCGAGACAAAAAGCCATTTGGATGTGGGCCTTGTGGAGAGGCACAAAATATAATATAAGGGGGAAGGTGGTGGCTTCCCCCAAGTTCAGGCCGTGGTGAGTCTTGTGAGTCTGAGTTTACCCGTGGCTCATCCTAGCACTAAAAGTGTTACAACTATGCACTAACCACCTTGTGTTGGTTTTGTGTAAGTCTGTGTGAGTAGTTGATGCTTGTCACTCTTCCTAGTCCCATCTCAGAGCTCCAACATGCCCCCTTTACCCCCTTAAAGTGCTGCGAGCCAAGGAGCGTGCCCCGACTCCTTACTCTTCCGCTGTTTTTAGTTTGGACTCACATTTGAGTCCATTAACGAGCTTGGGGGTGCGTCAATAACCAATTGCCTTCCTTGTTAGTTCGTGTCTATTACTTATTATTGTACCTTTTAGTTTATAGGCGATTATTTGTTGGTCTTCCCCCCTTGCTTTCCACCATTAAGGACTAGTTATTACCCTCACATGGCAATAGTGTAATATTCTAGAGGTTATCAAATCGAAAGCCTTGTTACTCTCTATCCTAGAAAAAATGTAGAAATAATATCTCAAGGAAACATCCTACTTGTAGATTACCAACTATTCTACTTTCCACCTTTAATAGAATAACAATATAGCACAAGAAGTTTGAGTCCTTCAACCATTTTCCATTAAAATCACACACTAAATACATACATCTTTTTTGCATTCTTCCTTTCCCTCTCCATGAAAGTCCTAAATTTCCAATGTCCCATTCCAAAAGTTTTGAATGTTTTTCCCCAATCCTCCCCCCACTTCCTCTAGTCCCTCTTCCCCACATACCACACAAGGCCCACATTGACCCCTAAAAAATAGGGCCTTTATCCTAATCCCTTCTTAGAAATCTCCTAGATGATTGGGTGGATTACCCCCAACCACTCACTAACCTACAATACCTAATCCCACTAGCTTCATCCTTTAGGCAAGGGACAATAAATTTACCATTAGTAATTATTAGTTACTAGGAAGCCTATGGAACTAACTAATCTAGATATTTTTATTTTTTAACGATGGACTTTTGAAGTTGAAAAATATGGACTAATCATTTGACTAGAACATCACAAAATGAAAAAACAAATTGATTCACATTCTAAATTTGTTATTGGGATTCACCATATGATTTATTATGAGATGATAAACTCAAACAAGGAATCTTTTTTTTGAAAACCTTAACCAATTACTAGTTAGGATTTTTGAATGGTTAAATTTTGACCATATTTTCATAAGTTCTTATGAATTACAACTTTTGTTTGTTTTTCAATTTTTTTGTCCCAATAGCATATGTTTTTGAAAATTTTATTTGGGGCATTATTCATATGGATTTTGTGAGTTGTCTTTTTAAGACTTCCAAATTAAAAAATGACATCAACATTTGTTAATGTAAGTATTGATGTAAATTTGTGAAGATTTTTAGATGATTGGACATTTATTAGTCAAAGATTACAATAATGACATTTTAAAAAGTAACAACCATGTCCAATTGAACATTTTTTATGAGTTTCCTAGGGACTTGTAAGGAGTTTGAACTATTAAAAAATGAGCCACCGTAGTTTGCATTTACCCTAATGTACACAATAATGCCTCCCAAACTTCCCAACCTTTTCATTTGGTTCCATTGGAAACCATAAAACATAATTACCAAACCTAAATGTTTTCTCGTAATGATGTTGTTGCAACCATAAAGACCCGTTCCATTGTGCTTCCATAATTTTGTTTTGGGCCTTTATCTTGTACTCTTATAGCTTTTCCAATTCATGTAAATGGCTTTCAACACTCGTATCGGGTTTGGATCCCATGGTTTTCCATTGATTGTAATCCATAATTTGGTCATTGGATTGACATCAAATGGTTTAGCCATGGCCTTGGGTGCATGCATTTTCATAACGAAGTTAAACATGGACATTTGCAAGTCCAAAATGTTAACATTCAAAGGTTTTGAAATTTCTAACAATGAAAGTTTCACATTTTTCAATTCACAATAATGTTTTTTGATGATACCAAGGTGCAAATAGAAAGAGACATCAGCACTATGCTTTTCCAATTCATTAACAAACATTTCATTACATCAAAACATTGACCCTTCACTTGTCTAATGGATGCCAACAAAAAATCTATGCACATTAGTTAGTTAACCTTAACCATTAAATTGAAAATGTGAGTTTGATAATTGTGACCAACCATTTGAAAACACGATTTTATGAACCAATTCTAAGATTGGTAACCCAATCTTGGGTGATTATGGTTGAAGTGTTTTCCATGATGGCACAAAACTTGGAAATGTTCATGTTGGTAGTTGGTCATAGGATCAATGTACATCATAAAGAGGTTAATTTGACATATTTTTACAGTAGCCACAAAATCTGAAATGAAAACATCCTTTCCTTGGTCAAATTTGATCAAAACATTAACAAATTTCAATAATAGTACCAAGTAAAAAAAAGCCAACAATGTGTGAATATTGCAAAGAAGATCAAAATCTAAACTTGTTTGAACAATTGAAGGGTTTTTCTTATGACATTTTGACAATCAATATTATTTTGTATTAAACCAATACATGTTTCAAAGGCTCCAACATTGATATCAATTGTGGATTGACATTTTTTAGGACCTTTAGTCCTTTTTTTTCCATGATATTAACAAGTTTAATGAATTCCAACTATCATTTGGGGAGCTTGAAAAATAGAAATACAATGATTGGAACAATTCCTCCAACTTTGCCATCATGGGTAGATTAGACAAAGCTTATAGAACAAGGTTTATTCTATGAGCCATACAATGTTGCCTCGTCATGTTAAAAAAATGTTTCTCCTTCAATTGTGTTGTCATTCCAATGTGACTACCTTGAAAAAAAAAGGTTCGATTTGCACCAAAACAAATGGACCTTTGAATTATTTCTAGTTAGTTAAACCTCTATACTACATAATGGATTCAATAATCACAATTAGTGTGAGATACATGTATTTCAATTCCCAACAACATGCTGCAATGTGAAGAGGATAAATATTCTTTTCCATGCTTGCATCACATACACATGGACAAAAATCCATGAATGATTATCAATATTAATAATTTCATATGCACTTAAAGAGACAAAAGTTGCCCCAACCACCACACACATTGAATTTTTTTCAGCACTTACTCACATATAAGATTTACCATCTCCCAACCCCATTAGACCAATGTTTTGGGGACTATCATGAACATTCAATTGCACCAATTGTTTTTACATTGTAAAATATTTTGTCATGAGGTAGCTATGACTATGCAAGTGAAAAATAAGAGCAAATTGAACAAATTTTCTTTGCATTCAATAATTGCACCATGAGCAACCTATTACATCATTGTTTTAACACCAATAACAAAGTATAATTTTTCACTAAAAACATGAACATTGGTTTTCAAGAAATGATGGTCCCCACTTTTACCCCTAACATGGCTATTGAAGCTTTGTGATGACATGCTTCCATAAAAGATTCAAATTAGAAACCAAAAGCTTTTCTTTTCCTTTGTTTTGGGTACACATTAATTTGCACTAGATTTGAAAAACTTTGCCATAAGAACCCATCGTAGATTTTTCCCAAGGAAGTTTCCTTGTTATATTGAAAATGTCCATTATGGGTTTGGTAACCTTTTTTTGGGGGGTTATTTTAAGGTTTTATTTTGTCACAATTGGGTCCAAAATAACACATTCAAAATCCACATCAAAAGGAGTATCTACTAGATATTTATGGGAAGAAATAACATTCATTGAAGTAAAAGGAATATTTATTAAAGACTTGTTGGAAGAAGCAAAATCCATTGGAAATTTGCTAGGAGAAACATCTTTGTTGTTGGGGCTCTATCACCAAACAAAAACCTGAATTTGAAGTTTATAAGGTGATGTAAGTTTTTTACCATGAAACTTGACAAAAACATTTATGAAAAAAACTTGATTTTTATAACTCCTTGGTTTTAACTTATAGAAACTTGGAATTTTCACAAAGACAAACAAAATTACTCAATGTGTGAACGATGAACCACAATGAACATGAAACCACCCAAATTTCAATTTGCCCTTTTGCCCCGCTTTGATTAATTCAATGCTTTTAAAGTCCAAATTTCAATATTTATTCACTATTGGCTTTCCCTTTTTAATCTTTCTTGAAGTTCATTTTACACAATGCACATTACAAAGTCATTTAGTGCAAGCTATAAACATTCAAAATGCACAATGCAATGATGCACAAATGAGTTACAATGCATAAATAAATTTATTAGATCCTCTTGGGTGGTGGGCCTCTTGAGACTTGTGGTTGCCATTTAATCTTGCTACTTGTGCTTTAGCCTTTATGTTCACCATTAAAGTTTCAACAATAAACTTGTAAACAAAGTTGAGAGTTGATTTGTAAGGACTTTGTGGTCAACCACTAATGGTTACCCATCTTGCAACTTGTTTGAGCCTTGCAAGCTTACAAGTTGCAATGCCAAAACTTGAGGCTTGAACTAGCTTCTAACTTCTAGGTTCCATTTGCACAATTTAAATTCTAAACATTTGAAATTGTTTAGATCTTGTAAGAATTAAGAGCTCATAACACCTGCATGATATGAATGCCATTAAACCTTATCTATTAAACTAACATCTTTCCAATTTTAGCAAAAACAAAATCATGAAAAAATCTCAAATCCTCAAGGACATGGGGTGGTGAATCTTAAAGGATCAATATGGTGAGAGGGGCAAACATCACAACAATCTACTATGCAAAGGCGGTTAAATCTTGAATCATGAAAGTTGAGATAAACATGAATGAAAGACACAAAAAGGTGATTTGCTACAAACCCTAATGTTTTGCAATGCAAATCTAGCCCCTCCATCCCCAATCGTCGACAATTGAAGTGGCTAGAGGGAATCAATTTTTGTGACCTTCCTATGACCTAAATTGATGGTCTTGGTGGCTTTGGCGAAACAACTTGATCTTTTCTCAAAATTGCCTGGTCAATCTTTGAATGCCCACTTGCCACAGAGCCTTTTGGCAAAAATTTGCATGTAAAACAAATGCTGCCTAACATGCTTACTTGCAATTTACCCAACATAGTTGGTGGGGGCTTGACCGTTCCCTACTAGGTAACGGTTGAGAAAAAAAAACACTGGGGTGGGGAACATTCCTGAGAATGGGACCAAATAAAAACTACACGGGTCCTTAGTTTCTCCCTCACAGGGAGAGTAAAAAATGGGGTCCAGGTAGGACCTAACCTGAATATTAGGGTTGGAGGCTGCAGATTATGTCATCTTTTTTACCACATTATATGACATAATCTTCCAACGATGATCATACATTCCTAAATAATGATCAAAATGTAGTCTGTTGAATACTGATTTTGTGTTAAATCATTGAATCTGCCACCCCTGACCTTAATGGCATGGAATGGCCTCACCCTTGGCCATTATGCTGGGTGTGTTGCCTAGCTGGCCCTAGAGCATCTCCACCGGCACTCAGTATGTGACCCTGCACTTCGATGAGGTGGACCAGTCAAATGCAATGGATCCACTCGAAGATTGCTGTGACCTTGAAAGAATGCATATTTTTTAGAGACCTGGACGAGCCGTGGAACAGTGTAATGAATCTAGTCAAATCGTATTTATTGACTGCTCCTGTTTTAGATTCGCTGATAGTTTGATTGGTCCAGGTGGGTTGCTATTACTAGTCTCTCACCTATTTGCAGGATCCATTTGTGGATGGTCTGGTCTGTGAAA
>Ga0209611_10011649_pt1 | contig 12601 bp, 9 predicted proteins | sample S1TSphgellanicum_3_FD_187693 | JGI IMG/M metagenome (GOLD analysis project Ga0209611, IMG submission 187693) | Host-associated microbial communities from peat moss isolated from Minnesota, USA - S1T2_Fc - Sphagnum magellanicum MG (SPAdes) (version 2) | ecosystem: Host-associated > Plants > Peat...
AAAGAATCCTTAGTATTTATCCAAATCATATTTTTCAAGTTTGAAAAAAACCAAAAGAGTGCCCCCTAAAAAAAACACCATTGGAATTAGTAGGGATGGGTTTGAGTTTGGGAATTTTTCTTTTTGGTGGAAACATTTTGCCTTGTGTCATTAGGAGTGAGGACTGTTTATTTATTTATTTATTTATTTAATTCTTTTGCACATGCCCAAAAAGAGTCAATTTTTGCATGTCTTTTGCTTTGGCTTTCATTTTGCATCAGATATTTCTTTTTCATGTGTAACTGACTCTCAAGTTTCTTTTTCTTTTCCGCAAAAGACCTACTCCGACCTTTTTTCCTAAGTTCCTAATCCAAGGGGGCACCTTACGGTAACCCAGCATTACTAGTTTGGTGGAATGCCAAGTCTCTGTAGGTTGTCAAAGAAAAAGCCAAATCCGAGCACATCTTTAGTCGTTACGGGCTCGGTGAAGCCCGGAGTCGACCACTATGGGCTTTATCAGTATAGGACTCATACTCGGCTCACACACTAAGCCAGTATTCCTCCGGTAAAGCAAACAACATTGGGATTTACTTAGATCGGACTTGCACTCTGCTCAGCCCCCATACATGGCCCTTATTCTGATAATAAAGTGTGTCGGCTCCTCCTCGGGTTTTACCTTACACTTTGGGGACTAATCCAAAAAGACCCCAAAATAAAACGAAAAGGGGGCCCCAAAAAAACAAAAAAACAAAAAAAAACACTCTCCCTGTTTGATATACCTAATTCTTTTGCCAACAGCCTTTGCACCAGAGTTTTTCTTTTTTTCTTTTTTCTTTTTAAAATTTCTGATGTTGCTGCAAAAAGTGGCGGCGATCAGATCAGCCACAAGAGGGTTTAGCCAAATCTGGCTACAATACAATTAAAGAAGTAATAATAATAATAATAATAATCTAGGAATACTATTACATGTTGAGGAACCTCTAGAACCAACCTATTAGGTATATATGTGTATATATATATGGCGATTTCAAAAGAAGAAAGCTAGGATTCTGCCCAAATCCTCCACAAATCTTGGCGATTTCACGACCTGTTTTTTTCCTCCTCAAAATGCGGCTATTTCAAAACCCTTTTTTTTTGTTTTCCTCCTGAAAATGTGGCGATTTCTTTCTTTTTTTTTGGAAATTTTCCAAAAAGTTCCCTTCACCATGTATGTTTTCATGGGGGGGGGACTTTTTGACGGATTTTCGCCACAAAAAAATAAATAAATAAAAATAAAATTAGCTGCTTTGCGCCTTTGTGTGTCTCTCTCTCGGTAGTAAGGCAGTTGCGGAAATTTCATCTCCCAAGTCTCTTCTAGCTCTGTGTGTGGGTCTCTCTGTCTGTCTGTCTGCATATCTCTCTCTCTCAGAGAGACCTTCGCAGGAGTTCCAGTGTGGAAAATACGGGATTCGTGAGGAGCTTGAGGTGTGGACAACACGCTAGGGACAAAGAGGAGGAGGATGGTTAGGGGTTTGAGCTAACCGATTGTAGAAAAAAGCTTAACAAATGTGAGAATGCGATTGTTGTCTTTTTGTTGTTGTAACATCGGACGATAGCTTCATGTTCCTGTGGGAGGCCGCTCCTTCTTCCGTTCCGTTCCTCCCAGCTTTTTTCAAGCTCAGCAGCAGGAGGAGGAGTAGGACGACGAGCAGTTGTTTTTGTTGTTCTTGATCTACTTGCACACTAGATCACTATTAGCGCTGCATTTTTGTTTCCGACATTTGTTCTGTTCTGTTTTGTTTTGTTTTGTTTTGTTGTTGTTGTTGTTTTTTGTTTGTTGCTTTTCTTCTTCTTCTTCCCCTTCTTCTGCTACTTTGCTTGGTTGATTTGGATCTTGCTAGGCTGCTGCTGCAGCTGGCGGGGAATCGTCTTTGTCTTCCGAACGAGTTTCTTTGAAGACTTCTTTTTCTTGAGAGCATTTGAGAGCCTGTCAACGATTTGGTGTTACAGAAGAGCCCCGGGATAATATAGGAGACTCTGTCGAGAGAGAGAGAAAGAAGAAGAAGAAGAAGAAGAAATGGATGTTTTGCGGGGATCGAGAGGAGATCCATACCAAGAGTTCAGGAAAGGGGAAGGGTTAGAAAACTTGCAGACATCTTCAGCCAGAGGTGGTGGAGGAGGAGAGTTTGGATCATCAGCAGCAGCAGCAGCAGCAGCCGTGCCAGATGTTGTTGCTGCTGTACGAGGAGGCCGGCCTTTTGTGCCTACCATATCTGGAGGTTTCACATTCCAGAAATCCTCTGACATTCAAGAGGTAGGAGCAGGATTCTTCTTCCTTTTTCTTCTCCCTTCTGTTCACCAACTGCACATACATACAAGTCTATGTTTGTTGGCGCATCAGTGAGAATTTTCCATTGTTTCTGAAGCTGCAGCTGATGGTTTCTAGGTGCCAAACTGGTCAGTCAACCGATCAACAATCAGCAGGAAACACTCTTCGGAAGAGGACGTGGGTTTTCGGCCAGCAGCATCTCAGGAAGAAAATGGCTCTTTCACGCCTCACAAGGTGCCTGCCTTATCACACCAGTATCAGTATCTACAATGAAAGACATCCTGAAAACAGATCCTGGCCTATAGCCCCACTCATGAGACTGACTGTCTGCCTGCTTCTCTTCAACTATGTTGTTTGTTTTGTGGATTTTTTTTGGGAAATCTTCACACAGTTACAGAAAGCACACAGTTTCAGTATTTGATTTTACCCTCATTGACTTCCAACTGTGATTTGCAGAGTGCAGGCAACAACAGCACAGAGAATTACTTCATTATCACAAGCAATTTAGTAGGTGACAGGAACAACCATTACGAAGACACGGGGCAGCCACCACCACCTGCACTTGTCCGTGATACCATCCTGCAACAAGATGCACAGTTCCGGGAGCAGGTAGGTGGGCAAGCTTTTGTTTTCCCAACTCCTGCCATCACTTTTTCTCCACTTGCATGCTTTTGTCCAGAAAAGACTGATGTGGTGTTTCCCTATTTGGTTCAACCCAGGTGCAGGAGCTACATAGGGTGCATGAAGTTCAGGTATATCTTATGGCAGAAATGCGGAAGCGAGATTCAGCAGAGGTTGCTACTACTACTTGTGCCTCTGTGAATGCAAACAATGAGAGCTCATGGGCAATGATGATACAAGCTCCTTTGTCAAAGGTGGCAGAGTGTCAAGGTTCAGGTTTTGGACATGGACAAACTACTACTGAAGGGGACCACACAGGCAAACAAGGAGGATACACAACTAGTGTGGCAGATGTTGAGCAAGGAAAGAAGTTCAGTGGTGGTAGGAAGCCAGGGAAACGAAGAACATTTGATTTGGAGAAGCCACCAGATGAAAACATGGATGAGGACGAAGAGGAGTCATCAGGTGATGCTGTTAGTATCAAGGTGGATGTGGAGACAGAGGGTGTTAAGCTGAGGCTGGGCAGTGGATGGGCTCAACAAACTGGTGATCAGCTACACCAGGATCATCTACATCCTGTCCCCTCAATATCTAATGACATTCTGCATGAGGCCCCAGTTTGTCCTACCCCAACCATTGCCACTCAAAGCTTTCTAGGTGGACTGTGGGGGCTTAGTTTAGAAAAGAAGAGTGAGGCAGACGGAGATTGCCAGCCTGCAGATGCCTCCAGCAAGAAAGAACACTGCTCTCTCCAACTTGATATTGATGACAATTGTTCGCATCATCTTACAAAGGTGCTCCAGTTGTTACTGTTATTGTTAATTGCAAGTTTACAGATGGTTCTTTTTGTTGATAACTGTTCAACTACATGCTGCATTGTGACATCTTGTCTTTGTTAGTAACCATTTCTTTATCGTCCCCAATGGTTCACAGATGGCATCCTCTCCACCATCACCATCGGAAGCTTCTTGGACAGGATCAACACTCACAAGGCCTCAGGAGCAGTATTTGAAAAATGAGGGTACTTGGTTTCAAGAGCAGCAGCAGCAACACACTTGGGCTCATTCAGCAGAAGGCGTCTACCAGGTGGCACCTGACATCGGCATTCAGCCCCCACCTCAGACATTTGCACCCTTCAAGATCACAAATGAGACCATGATGCTCTTTCCTGCATCAAGAGATGGTGCAGGTGCACCTTCTGGGTTTGCTCCTCCTGTATACAACCAAGCCTACACACTAGCAGCAGCTGCTGTCCCAGTGCAGCTGCACCCCTATGAAGGGCCAATCACATTACCTGGGCAGGGCCTTGTAGTCTCAGCCATGAATGCAGCAGCATGGTACTCACACCCTGTCCCTCCAGTGCAGCAAGGAGGTTGGCAGCCTGTGAACACATTCCAGGCAGATTCAGGCACCATCTATGCATTCCCCACCACTGCAGCAGCACCACTTGCCTTCAATGTTGACCTCTCCAGTGGATCTTGGACAGCCAGTAATTCTGGTCCTGCATTCTCACCTTTAACCATTGTGCAACCTTCAAAAGTACCATTCAAGAAACCTCCCAAGCTTGTCCTTCGACAAGATGGAACAACAAAGGAGGTGAGACACTTCTCCCCAAAAAAGGATCACTCCCCAAGTGTTTCCAGTGGTGAGGAGGTTGGAGGGTCCCTAAAAGAAAAAGACAATAGTCAGGGTGAAGGCAACCCTTACATAAGGGGTTATGAACAGCAAGTTAGTGGTGCAAATAGAGCATTTGCAGGATGGGTTCCTAAAGCTGGAGCCAAGAGAGAGAGGGAGCAGACTGTCTTGGCTGATCAAGAGGGAGAGGGAAAATTGACCAGTAGAATGGCAGTAAAAACTCGGTATGGTGATGAAACTTGCGAGAGTGACGGATCAGGGTCTGGGTCTGGTGAAACAGGAGTGGAAAATGTTATCAACCCAGGGGAGTACTTGGGCCATCTGGCATTCACTAATACACCTGGAAGGATTTTGCCAGCAGGCAATGGAGAAGGTGTAAACCCCAGTGAACCAGGCATGCAGCAGGAGCAACCATCAAACACTGCCGATAGGTGGAACCTGCCAAGTACTGATGAGTGTGGGAATGTTAGTGATGTGAATGAGGATAGTAAACACCATCACCAACGTTGCAAGGCACTGAAGCCACAACACAGCTCTGGAAATTCTGACCCTGGACAAAATTCTACTGGAGAATCAATTGCATTGTTGGAGTCCACCTCAAAAACAAGTTCTATTGTGGAAGAAAGCACAGTGCCTGATGCAAGAGACCTATCACCAAAGTCACATAAAAGCTCCCCACCAGCACCAGTCCAGGATTCCTGCACTATGAACGAGGATGACCACCCAGATAAGCTTGCATTGGCAGGAACCTGTCCTGTACCAAAGGTGCCTCCAGAGCCAGCAGCTTCATCAGCCCTCACCATCAGTACAACTGTCTTCACAAACTTTGGTAATGTGCATAAGCCAGAGGCAGAATCCCTGTCCACATCTTCCCCAAAGGAAGTACTCAAAGAGCAGCAGGAGCCAAATGGGGATGCAGCAAACTCAGTGCATGTGTAAACAGTGTGGCAATGTGGAGATGATGCATTGTTTCTATGGATTTTTCTGTTTTCCTGGTTCTTGTGGTTGTTAAATGATGACATATAGTGAGATAGCAGATTTGGTGGGTTGGCAAGGGAGACTTACCATTGCAACTCTGCTGCAAAACCCTGCCTGACACTTGTGAAAAAATAAAGATGATTGATCTGGAGGAGTGAAAATCTCGCCTCTAAAACCTACTGAGCTACACTGACAGACTGCCTCAACCCTTGTGACCTCCATCTGTCACCCATATCTATTGCAGGAGACAGCATGTGTAGACAAAGAGAAAAAGAAGAGAACAGGGTTTAGTTAGCAAACCTTGACAGATTCAGATACCATTCTGCACATTTTGTGGCACACAGACTTTGCAGCTCTGTGGGAAGTGATGCAGAAGGAGAAGGATCAAGAATGGCAATCACAAATGTTCATGTATTATGCTTGAGAAAGTTACTACACAAGTTTGCAGGAGTGCAGCAGGGACAAGGGAAGACATGGAGGCGGTTGGTAGTGCTGGTGAGCATGGTCTAGGTTGGTGTTTGTGATGGGCACAAATTGTGGGTGCAAGTGGCACATGGTGATGGAGGCAAACAAACAGAAAGCTCTGTCTTTCTGGCCTGAAATGTTGCCATTGGTTCAGAGTGCTGCTGAATGTTAGAAAATGCCCCTCTTGGGAAATATCACTTCACAACAGTGGCATTGCACAACTGAGCGTCCTAAGGAAACCAACAGCAATTATGCTGATGACTTAAAAAATGTTTCTGCAGTTACAGGGATTAGAAAGACAGAGTAGTCAGCTGTACAGTGGCTTGCCTGGCACCCCCCTCCCTGAAAGTGAAGAATCTTTTGCTTCAACATCAATGCACAGGTGAGTACAGCACTCATGGCAGTGCATTGCTTTCTTTGGAACACCCCCTCCTATTCGTGACATTGATTGATGGAAAATGCCTAATTGTGCAGAGAGGTGTCCATTTTCTCCTTTTCTATGTTGATCACTGATGTAAATGACAGTGAAACCTGCCTATAAGCTGCGCAGTAGGAGTTCACCATTAATGTTTGTTGAGCAATTGTTACAGTGCAAAAGCTCCATGTTCCTTCAATATTATTCCGTGAGACCTGTTCAAGGCAAATGGCACCTATAAAACCCCCCCATCACATGCAGAGACTCCTTTTTTAAAGGGTTTGAAGTTGCCTGGTTTTACCTGCATGATTGGTCCTTGGAAATTATCATTAGGTTCTTTTTTTGTCTTTTCTACCTTGCCAGAATTTTCTGTGTTTCTCCTAGGTCATGGCTGTACACTTGGGCCACGGGTGAAGCATCACCAACACTGGTACCAAAAGAGAACCCTAGATTTTGTTGGTTTTTCTTGCTTCTAAACATTATGAATATCCTGTCTGAGGATTAAACACAACCATGCAAAGGCCTCACTCAAGAAGGTGGGGCACCATTGGTGGTGCTGGTTCACCCTAAGGCTACCCTTGGAGGCTTTTTGTGAAACACTTAATCACCAGTGTTGTTCTGGTACCTAGGCTTGCATCTAGTATCAACACTTATAGCAAGGACCCTACCAGTCTGATACTAGCTGACTTGAGGTAATACTGGCTTTGTACCAGTTTTATACCAGTCTCAATACTCATATACCTGCTTCATGCCAGCCAGAAATCAGTGTTGGACGCAATACCAGGACCAGACTGGTATGAAGTTTTTTAAAAGTACCCAATACCAGTAAGAGCCATGGTATTAAGAAACAAACAAATTCCAATACCAGGTTCAGGTTGGTATGTTCAAATATCAATTCCAGACCAACCAGACCAGCACCGGTAATGACCTTGTGAGCGAGCATTCCAGTTTAGGACATGTCCAGGAAATTCATTTGGGGTCCATGAGATGGGTCGTGGTAACTGAGCACCCATGCATGCACCATCCATTGGAAACCGATTATGACTCAGTTGTTGATGCCTGAGGTAACAGTAGATCAAAAACTCAAGCATAAACACATTTGGGTGTTTAGACAATATGAAAAGACAGTGCCTTGATATACTATATTGTACATATGTTATCAGCAACATTTCAAATTTGTGTCAAAGAATCAAAGGTGATGATGTCATTAATGGTTTCATTGCATCTCTGAAGATGACATGGACTAAGTACTAAAACATAACTGGATTCTTTAAGCTTCAAATATCTGCATTGGATTTGAAACCATTCAGAGCAGGGAAAAGAATTATACACTGGAAATGATGAAAGAGATGCTCCATTGATTTAAACTAGTCAAGTTGATTCATTTGATTTTCTGACTTTTGGTAATTCATTGCCTTGCTTGCAATTTCTGAAACAAAGATTCAACACAATAATTTCACAGGAACCCATGTTTGTACAAAAATTGTTCAAGAAGGTGCTAACTTTTCGGTTGGAAAAAGTGCAATTCTATAAAGAGAGACTGGAAATAGCATCAGAGTGTGAGGAGCCTGAATGCTGCTCAAGTACCAGAAAAACCCCCACCTGCCATTCAGTTTGCAGAGATGGATTGGGCCCACAGCAGCCACAATAATGGCTGTTGATTGAATCCAGTGACAACTTCGAGCTTCCAAGCAAATCAGGGGTGATTGAAGAATTCTTCCAGCCACATAGCATAGCAGCTATTCTCAGAATCAATCACCATGAACATATCTTGCAATTTGCTGCAATAGGTAGCTGCCGGCAGGTTTCTTCCAGATGCTTATAAAGTCTTGAGAAAACAGGTGAAGAAATTGGAAGGCAGCTCTGAAACTGGCTCACCAAGAAGATGGAGATGTGCTCAGGTGCAGAGAAGGTGCACATGACATTCTAACTGACATCAGAGTTGTAAAGCACAGCTTCCAAACCACAGTCTCAAACTGCCCAAAACCCACATGTGTTGCTGCTGGAGTAGAGAAAGAAAAACTCTAAAAGCTGAACATAACCATACAGAGAAATCACTGGAAGCTCTGAAACTGGCTCACTGAGAGACAGAGGATGGAGATGTGATTGGGTGGCAGAGCAGGTGCACATCACCTTCCAAAACTGACATCATCAGAGTAGTTGTAAACCACAGCTTCTTCCATTCCAAACCACAGTCCCAAACTCCCCCAAAACAAACCACACATGTGTTGTTGTTGCTGCTGCTGCTACTGGAGTGGAGAAGAAGAAAAAAACCCTAAAAAGCTGCTGAACAAAGCAAAGGAAGAGGAGAAAATTACATGGGGCTTTCATTGACAACCACCTTGCTGGAAGGGATGCATTCCCTCTGCTCAACATATGTAGATGGAAACCAACCTGCTTTGCCCTTGCATTCCCCTTCTGACCATCCAGTGGGAGAGACTTGCCGGACAACAACATAGTCTCCCAAATTCAAGCTTAGCTCCCCTTGACCTTCCCCTTCAAATGCATGTATTACTTCTGCAAGGTAGTAGGAAGCTTTCTTTGTAGCCACAGCAGCAGCTTTCGCAGCATCCTCATCAGTCTGATGACCATTTGAGGGTTTCACGTTCTTCTCATACGAGGGGATTGCAACGAAGGCAGTGGTGGGGTTTGAGTTCGGTATTGCCGATTCGGTGCGTTGTCGTTCAGAGATCATTTGTGCTAGAAGCTCATCGAGAATCTCAGCGACGCGTTGGTGATAGGAATGCTCAGCTTCAACCATAGCAGTAAGCCGCTGAAGAGTCAGCCGTTGCTGTTGTGTCTCTACCGCTGTCATTGCAGCTGCGGCTTCTTTGCCAAGAACCGCCATGGATGCCGAAAGCTCACCCAGCTTCTGCTCCGCGATTTGGAGTTTGAGTGTGTTCTCAGGGTTAGATCCTGCCTCCTTGTTCCGCGCCATTCTTTTGCCGACTTCCGTAGCCTGAACCTCTGCGTCTTGGCGGAGGGCTTTGTACCTGTTTGTCAGCTGTCGAGCATCTTCTAACGGTGCTCCAGTCACCATGGCTCGAAGCGGATCTGCAACTTGTGTTCCAAAGATTCGGTTCATGTTATCCCGCTCTCGCTCCATCTGCGATCTCGCAGCGCCGTATTGCATCGCGGCTCTAGCAAGCGCACTTCCAACTCCCGGCCCTTCCATTCCGTACTTCCTGCACTCCTCCGCCAGCTTGGTCGCCACTTCCAGTTGCTTCGTACCGGTGCTCACCATCCCTTCCACTCCCCTCATCACATCTCGTTGGAAATGCTTACCAGCTCTTGTCGACGCGTACAACTTCTCCAGACGATGAAACCTCTCCAGCTCTAGCTCGTCTATGATCACATCGCTGCTCGCATGCGGTCCAAACTTAGGTGCATGCTTGGCTACTTGGGTCCGAAACTTCCGCAAAGTCTCCATCAAAGAATCTCACCACCACCTAAATCTTCTTCAGTCCCCGCCTTCTCCTCCTCCTCCTCCTCCTCTTCCCCCACACTAGATCCTTGCTTCTTCACCCTATTCTCCCGCCTCACTTCATTCCCAGCAGCTCCTTTCCTTGTCTTCAATCCTTCCTCCTTCACCACCTATTACTCCACTTTCTGTTGCTTTCTTTCCCTCCTTGATATGCTCTGGAGAGCTCCAGATCACTACCCACTCAGCATCTATCGATGCTCTGCAGTTGCTCAAGCTTCCACAACATTCCTTCTTGAAGCTCTCGACGGTCGTCACGCGCTCTCTAGCCCACAACCCACGAAGCTGAGCTAAAGAAGAACAAGAAGAAGACGAAACAGAGCAGCAGCACTGGAGACGCGTCTCCAAGAGCAGCAGGACGGACGGACGGACGGACGAAAGAAAATCCGACGACCAGAACACAACTTCCGTCACCTTACCATCAGGACGAAGAGAATCCGACGACCAGAACACAACTTTTGTCACCGTTTTTTACATCGCACTGTCGCGCGCACACAAAAGGAACCTACCTACTTACGCTACGGTCTACCTATATAAGCCTGTGCCGGGTATCAACCAGTGTTGGTCTGGTTCCGGCTCCTCAACGCACCAGCCTGGTCTGGGTATTAGGGTTTTTCCTCCTTTTTTTTTCCCCATACGAAGCTGGTGGAGGTATTGGGTCCAAGACATGTTTTCTACCAGTATGGGACAGGTATATATCAATGTTGGGCAGATAACCGGCTTAGCCTGATAGAACCGTCGGTTATGGTTTTCAGATTTATGGGAGGAAAAAAAAGGGGGACTAGAACCCAGGGGCTAATCGATAGTTAACCGCGAGATTTGGTCCGAGGAACCAGAACAGAATTCGGTCTGATTTTTAGAACTGGACCCAAAATTGGAGTCCAGATTTTGATTTTTTTTTTTTTTTTTTTTTTTTTTTTTTTTTTTTTACAATACTCAGAATCCTGCTTCCAAATTTTTTTTGCAACTGACCCCCCAAATCACTCTAATTAATTTTTTTTTTTAAAGCAAAACCAAAGGTTCTTCAGAAAGAAAAACTTAAGAACCGCCCAACACTAATATATACATATATTGAGACTGATATAAAAACGGGTACAAGGCGGGTATTACCTCAAGTCCCTAAAGCTATTTGTTATGAGGCTTTCTATTGGTATATATATAATAAGGCTGGGCAATGCTCAGCTCATACCAAACTGGTAGTGGGGTAAAATGTTTACCAGGGGTTGATACCAGGCGCAACCCATATACATATGATCCCAACATTGGTATCAACTGTGGACAATGGCAGCAAGCGAGGACCCTACCAAGTTCATGTAACCTGAGGTAGTAATACCGACCTTGTACCAAAGGCAGCAAGCGAGGACCCTACCAAGTTCATGTAACCTGAGGTAGTAATACCGACCTTGTACCAAAGGCAGCAAGCAAGGACCCTACCAAGTTCATGTGACCTGAGGTAATAATACCAACCTTGTACCAAAGGCAGCAAGCAAGGACCCTACCAAGTTCATGTGACCTGAGCTAATACCAACTTTGTACCAAAGGCAGCAAGCAAGGACCCTACTAAGTTCAGGTGACCTGAGGTCATACCAACCTTGTCTCAAAGGCAGCTAGGAACCTACCAAGTTCAAATGACCTGAGGTAATAATACCAACCTTGTACCAAAGGCAGCAAGCAAGGACCCTACCAAGTTCATGTGACCTGAGGTAATAATACCAACCTTGTACCAAAGGCAGCAAGCAAGGACCCTACCAAGTTCATGTGACCTGAGGTAATAATACCAACCTTGTACCAAATTTATACTTTGCCTCTTTCCTGGGAAAACTTAGTCTTTGACTCAAGACCAAGCTGCTATGAAAGTTCTAAAAAGTACCCAATGGCCCGACCAAGGCTGCTATCATTTCTCAAAAAAAGAGGCATCCAATACCAGGACCATGCTGGTCTTCAAAAGTCAGATAAGAAACCAAGTTACCTGCTTACTTGCACCTTCTTTTTTTTTGGCTAAGTTATCTACACAAACAACCATGTGCATAATAATTTAGGGGCGCATGATGTTGATGAAACTTCCTAAAATAACTTGCTGCTTGTTATATAGTTGATGATGATGATGATGTTTTTGGAAGTAAACATTGTCAAAGAAAGCTATAAGATGAAGCCACTCATCACCGAACATGTCCTTATTATCAAACAATTTTCAATATTTTTTCTCTTTCCTTAATCAATTTAAGCTACTTTTATGTCATTAGACGTGCAAACTAGACATGCAACTATTTTCTAAAGTAAACATCAACAAAGTTATAAAGGTAAAACCACTATTTCATGAACGGGTGAGTGTTCTTGCACTGGACATACAACTATTTTCTAAAGTAAACATCAACAAAGTTATAAGGTAAAACGACTATTTCATGAACGGGTGAGCGTGTGCATGAACGGTGAGCAAGGTTTCATGAACAGGAAGGAATATTTTCAATAAATGTTATTCACATTAGAAAGCATTATTTTTAACATACTTTGGTGATGTGGAGGAATTTTTTTTTGACACAATCAAATTTTTTTCATGTCACCAACATGTCCACGTGACTAGGCCACATGGCATTAAATGGCTTCAAATTGCTAGAATTAAAAGGGCTACGGTGTTTATGAACTTCCATATCCTACAATAGATTAGGAACAAAACAACTTGGATCTATGCTTGAATTCTCATGGGAATTTACAACAAGAT
>Ga0209611_10011650_pt1 | contig 12601 bp, 9 predicted proteins | sample S1TSphgellanicum_3_FD_187693 | JGI IMG/M metagenome (GOLD analysis project Ga0209611, IMG submission 187693) | Host-associated microbial communities from peat moss isolated from Minnesota, USA - S1T2_Fc - Sphagnum magellanicum MG (SPAdes) (version 2) | ecosystem: Host-associated > Plants > Peat...
GGCCGGATTGTCCAACAGCCGCAAGTCCCGTCGGAACCAGACGATGGCGGGGCGGTCACTTGTGGTCATGCGGCACAATTGGCGTGTTTGGCGCGGCAGGCAAGCAGGGGTGGGGTGGGCAAGCTTGCCGAACTGACGGCGGGACTGGTTGTCCGATACGAGTACCAGTTGCATCGGCGGTCAGCCGGCGGCGCCAGCGGTGCGGACAAGGATCACCCTGCTTGCGTCGTGGCCACGTTCCGCCGTCAGGGCCGTTCGGAGGATTTCGCCATCTATCTTCCGATTTCGCGTACACGGCCAACGGGTGATGACGATGGTATCGAGCTACCGGACGATGTGAAACGGAAGGCGGGGCTGGATAGCTTGCGTCAGTGGATTTTGATCTCGGAATATAATCTCGACACATGGCCGACCGACCTCGGACAGATTCCGCATCGGCCGGGCGTTTCCCACTACGGTCATCTAGCGCCTTCGATGTTCCGGACCGTCATCGGCATGTTTTTGAATTGCTACGAAGAAAAGCGGCTCACGCAAGTCAATCGCGCCGAGCCGATAGGATGAAAGTTTTTTGGTTCTTTTTTTCAAGAAAGAACTGCTTCCTTGCTAAACCGGAAAGCTAAAAAGCCGCTGCGCGCCGAGCAAAAACACCCGCCCGCCGCGCGGAAAATGCGACGCGATCGGCGCCGCCCGCACATCGAGGCCGCCGGTGTAGGCGCCGAACGCCGGCAGCATGATTTTTCGCCCGTCGGTCATGAAGCAAGGCCGCACCACCTCGCCGGCGCGCGTCGTGACCCGCGCCTTGGGGTGGAAGTGCCCCGAGATTTCGCCCGCGGCGCCGGCCGTAGCCTGGTGGCGAAAGCACAGCCGCGCGGCGGTCCATTCGGCCACCGCGGTTCCGCCCACGCCTTGCGGCGGACCGGGATCGTGATTGCCCTTCACCCAGACGAAATCCACGGCGCTGGTCATGCGTCGCAGCGTCGCGGCGTCGGCCGGCGCCAGGCGGGCAGCGCCCTGATCATCGTGAAACGAATCGCCCAGGGCGACGACCGTTCGCGGCGTATAACGGCGGAGCAATAGCGCCAGCCGCTCGAGCGTTAGCCGGCTGTCCCAGGGCGGCACGAGTTGGCCGCCGCGTGCTGCCGCCGAGCCTTTTTCGAGATGCAGGTCGGCGACGACGAGCACGCGCGCGGCGGGCCAGATCAGGGCGCCCGCCTGGTCGAGCTGCAACATCTCTTCACCGAAATGAAAGACCGCGGTCATCGCACGCCGGCCATGGGTGCGCCGGCGCGGCGGGGCGAACGTGCCGGGGCGACGGTTCCCAACGCTTCGGCGACCAGTTGTTCCGTCTCCATGAGCAACGAATCCTCGTCGGCAGGGGTGCGCACGCTTTCGCGGCCGATGTCCAGCAGCACGGGGACCGCGAGCGGCGATACGCGGTCGAGCCTTTGCACGCGAATACGGCCTTGCGCGCGATCCAGCATCTGGTTCAGCCGCGCGAGATCGGTCAATCCGCCGCGGGCGTCCGCCCAGGTGGCGCGCAACAGAACATGGTCGGGTTGATGCTTGCGCAACACGTTGTAGATCAGGTCGGTATTGACGGTGACTTGGCGGCGGTTCTTTTCGGCGCCAGGGTGATGCCGCTCGACCAGGCCGGAAATTACTGCGACGTTACGGAACGTTCTGCGCAGCATCGAGGTTTCCGCCATCCACACATCGAGATCCTCGCCGAGCAGGTCATGGTTGAACAGGCCATCAATATCTTGCGGCTGGTTGGCGCTCCATACGCCGATGACATATTCGGTGGCGACGAAGCCCAGCGGCGTGTAGCCGAAACGTTCCATGCGGCGGGTCAGCAGCATGCCTAACGTTTGGTGCGCGTTGCGGCCCTCGAAGCCGTAGGCCACCAGATACCATCTTTGCTCGCGGGGGAAAATTTCGACGAGCAGGCCGTCGGGCCCCGGCAGCTCGGATCGTTCCGCCTGCATGTGCAGCCATTCGCGCACCTGATCGGGCAGGGTTCTCCAGCGCGCCGGATCGTGCAGCATGGCGCGCACGCGGGCGGCCAGGTTGGTGGTGAGTGACATGCGCGTGCCGCCATAGGCGGGCACGGCGGGTGTGCCGGTGCCGCCCTCGGCACATTCCAAGGTGATTTCGCGAATGCGCAGGAATACCAGCAGCCGGCCGGCGAACATGAATGTGTCGCCTTCGCGGAGGGTGTTGGCGAAACTTTCCTCCACCTCGCCGAGCGGCATTCCGCCACGGCCGGCGATGCGCACTTTCAGCAACGGCAGTTCCACGATGGTGCCGATATTCATCCGCGCCTGGCGTGCGATCCGCGCGTTGGCGACGTGGATCCTGCCTTGCGCGTCGCGAAACAATTTGCGCCAGCGCTCGTAATGCGACAGGGCGTAGCCGCCATCCTCGACGAACCGCAGCGTGTCGTCGAAATCCTGCCGGGCCAGGCCGGCGTAGGGGGCGGTGCGGCGAACCTCGTCGAACATGTCATCGGGAAAATACGGGCGGCACGCCGCCATCAGCAGAAGATGTTGCGCGAGCACATCAAGGCCGCCGGGCCCCGGCGCGTCACCGTCGAGTTCGCGCGCGGCGACGCCGGATATGGCGGCCTCGCACTCCAGCACCTCGAAACGATTGGCCGGCACCAGCACGGCGAGGCTCGGCTCGTCCATGCGATGGTTGGCGCGGCCGACACGTTGCAGAAGGCGCGCGGTGCCTTTCGGCGCGCCGACCTGGATCACCTGGTCCACGCCGCCCCAATCGATGCCGAGATCGAGCGATGATGTCGCCACCACCGCGCGCAACGCGCCTGCCGCCATGGCCGCCTCGACGCGGCGGCGCTGCGCGATATCGAGGCTGCCGTGGTGCAGGGCGATCGGCAAATTTTCCTCGTTCAGGCGCCATAATTCCTGGAACAGCAATTCCGCCTGGGCACGGGTGTTGACGAACACGATGGTCATGCCGGCGGTGCGAATGCGTTTCATCACCGCGCTGGCCGAGGCGAGGCCCATGCGGCCGGACCAGGCGATTTTCTGTTCCGGCAGCATCATGGAGATTTCCGGCGGCGCGCTTTCCGCCACTTCGATCAGCCGCGCCTCGGCGCCGCAGCCGATATAGGCCAGCAGCGGCGCGCGATGGGCGATGGTGGCGGACAGCCCGACGCGCCGGGCACCGGGCGCCAATGTCGCGAGGCGGGCCAGGCACAAAGCGAGCTGGTCGCCGCGCTTGGTGCCGGCCAGCGCATGCACCTCGTCCACGATGACGCACGCGAGCGCGGCGAACAGGGCGGGCGCATCCTCCAGCGACAGCAGCAGGGCGAGGCTTTCGGGTGTGGTCAGCAACATGTCGGGCGGATTTTCGCGCTGCCGTTTGCGGCGGTCCGCCGGCGTGTCGCCGGTGCGCGTCTCGATGCGAATCGGCAACCCCATCTGCGTCACGGGCGCGGTGAGGTTGCGCGCGATATCGGTCGCCAGCGCCTTGAGCGGGCTGACATAAAGTGTGTGCAGCTTCGGCTTTTGTCTTGCCGTTGCCAGCGCGACCAGGGAGGGCAGGAAGCCGGCGAGCGTCTTGCCGCCGCCGGTGGGCGCGATCAGCAGCACGTTCTCTGCAGCCTCGGCGGCGGCCAGCATGGCGAGCTGGTGCGGCCGGGGGGTCCACCCCCTTGCGGCGAACCATTGGGCAAAAAGTTCTGGGAATGTTCCCGGCATGGGGGGACTATGGGGGGCGTTTAGGAAGGAAGGAAGTATTTCTTTCCTTACTTAACCCAGGGCGTTCCCAGAAAGCCGACAATCCGCTCCGCTTCCGTCACGATCGGTTCCGCCACGGCGCGGGCGCGTGCGGCGCCGGCGGCCAGCAGGCGATCCAGCTCCGCCACGTCACCCAGCAGCCGCGCGGTTTCGGCGGCGATCGGGGCCAGGGCGGCGACCGTCAGATCGGCGAGCCTGGTCTTGAAGGTGCCGAAGCCGGCGCCGCCCCATTCGGCCAGCACTTGGGCCGGTTCCACGTCGGCCAAAGCTGCGTAGATCCCTACCAGGTTGCGGGCTTCGGGCCGGTCGGCCAGGGCGGCGATGGTGTCGGGAAGCGGATGCGGATCGGTCTTTGCGCGCTTGATTTTCTGCGCGATCTCGTCGGCCGAATCGGTCAGATTGATGCGGCTCTGGTCGGAGGGGTCGGATTTCGACATTTTTCGGGTGCCGTCGCGCAGGCTCATGACGCGGGCGGCGGGGCCCATGATCAGCGGCTCGATGCGGGGGAAAAAATCGACGCGGTAATCGTGGTTGAATTTCTCGCCGATGTCGTTGGCGAGTTCGAGGTGCTGGCGCTGGTCGTCGCCGACCGGTACGCGCGTTGCGTGATAGGTGTGGATGTCGGCGGCCATCAGGTTCGGATAGACGTAGAGCCCGACGGACGCGGCCTCGCGATCCTTGCCGGCTTTGTCCTTGAACTGGGTCATCCGGTTCAGCCAGCCGAGCCGCGCGACGCAGTTGAAAATCCAGGCGAGACGGGCGTGGGCGGAGACAGCCGACTGGCAGAACAGCGCCGATCGCGCCGGATCGATGCCGCAAGCGAGCAGGGTCGCGGTCATTTCCCGCGTCTGCCGCCGCAGTGCCTGCGGCTCCTGCCAGGCGGTGATGGCGTGCAGGTCCACGACGCAAAACAGACACTCATGATCGGCTTGCAGCGCCACCCAATTCCGGATCGCGCCCAGGTAGTTGCCGAGAGTGGGAACCCCTGTGGGCTGTATGCCGGATAGGATGCGATGCATGCGGGCAGGCCATGCGTTTTCGGCGCGGCGGGGTCAAGACCGCCGCGCATTCGCGACTGGCCGCTAGCGCGCATTCGCGACTGGCCCCTAGCGCGCATTCGCGCGACTGGCCGCTAGCGCGACTTTCTCACAGGCTGCCGGGGAGGCTGCCGGGTTTGCCGAAGAGCCAGCCTTGGCCGAGGTCGACGCCGAGGGACGCCATGGTGGCGGCGTGCGCTTCGGTTTCCACCATCTCGGCGATGGCTTTGGCGCCGACGCCGCGGGCCAGTTCCACCATGGCGCCGACGAACCCCGATTCGCGCGCGCCGCTTTGCGCCTTGCGCACGTAGGAACCGTCGATCTTGACGTAATCGACCTTGAATTCCTTGAGGTAGTGGAAGGCCGAAGAGCCGGCGCCGAAATCATCGAGGCACACGGGGACGCCCAACGCGATGAGGCGGTTTATGGTGTCTGCTGCCGCCGGCACGTCGTCGATGTCGGCCGTTTCGGTCAGCTCGATCATCAGGCGGTCGCGCAAATCCGCCCGCGTTTCGATCATGCCGAACAGCGTGCCGCGGAACGCTGTGCTCTGCATGGAGATGCCGCTGACGTTCACCGCCACCCGGGCGGGCGCACGCGATAATGTTTGCAGGGCGCGCCGCAGCACCGCCTCATCGAGCGCCTCGGCAAGCCCGGTCGCTTCGGCAAGGCCGACGAATTCCTGGGTATTGGCGAATTCGTGCCCGGCAATCGGAAACGGGCGCAGCAACGCTTCATAGTGGTGTGGCGTCCGGTCGGACAGCGACACGACCGGCTGGAACACAAGACGAAATCGCCCGCGCTGCAAGGCTGCGAGTACCGCCGCCGTGCGAGACTCGGTGCGGTCGAGAAAGCTGCGCAGGCCCTGATCGAAGCCGCCGGCCCGCACCGAGGGGATGCCGCCGCTGGCGAAGCACGAGAACGCGAACCGCACGACGCGCATGGCGTCGTGCGCGCCGATACCCGCCAACGCCATCGGAACGCTGGTTGCAGACACCGTCCGGCCGGTGCCGGCCGCGCGCAGAATTCGACCCACCCTCTCCTGTAGTTCCGGCATGTCGATGGCGCTGCCGCCCAGCACGCCGAAGCGCCCCTCGGCCATTTCCGCCGCCATCGCCCCGTCGCCGCCGGCTTCGCGCATCACGGCCGCGATGTCGCGCTGAAGGTCGTGGCGGGCGGCGCCCGGCAGGCGGGACCAGCCGCCCACTTCAACCAGTCCGACGCCACACGGCTCGCCACCCAGCAGCCGGGCCTGCATCGCATTGCGCAATTGCGGCACCCCCGGCAGCGATTGCACTTCGGCCGGCGCGGCCGGCGGGCGCGACAAGGTGAGCCAGGTGACACCCGTGCGATGCGGCAGCTGAAGGCCGGCCATGGCGACCAACGTGTGGTCCGTATTGGCGAGCCGGAGTGTGACGGGGGCGAGACGGCCGCGGCTGCCGAGCAGGCCCAGCGCGATTTCGAGGCTGCCAAAATCCTCCGGCGCAATCAGGCAGGCGAGCGGCTTGCCCTCAAAATACGCGGCATCCCGACCGAAACGCTCGCGAAACACGCCGGCGGCAAATACAATGCTTCGGCTGGCATTTACCTCAACAAGCAGATCCGCCGCGGCGAACGCGAAACCAACGAATCGGTCGCGCGTATCGGATGCGGTATGTGCGGTGGTTTCGAAGCGTGGAAACGAGGCCATGAACCCGCCAAGGTTATGGCCCTATGTCTAGCGGTATGAGGTTACCAGGGTATCAACGCACCCAGCCGCCCGCCCGAATGGGGGTAAGGGCAGGCCGGCTGGGCGCAGGCGGCCTTGGGCGGGCCACCATTCCGACGCACTTGCTGTCACGCGCGGATGTCAATGCGGAGGCGTTCTGACCGTCCGTCATCGGCGCGCCGGTTCTTCTCGCGCCATTGTATCCATGGGGTCCAATGAATAATTCTGCTCCGAATGATCGACTGAACCGATGAACTACCTGCCCGCCCCGCAACAGCTCCGCTATCTGGTCACCCTCGCCGAAACCCAGCATTTCGGGCGGGCGGCGGCCGCCTGCGCGGTGACACAGAGCACGCTGTCCGCCGGGCTCATTGCGCTGGAACGGCAGTTGGACGCGCCGATCCTGGACCGCTCGCTGGGCAAGCGGGTCGCCTTTACACCGCTCGGGCTGGAGATCGTTGCCCGCGCCCGCGCCGCGCTGGCGTCGCTGGAGGCGCTGGCCGAAGCGGCGTCGGTGGCGCGCACCCCGATGAGCGGGCCGCTGCGCATGGGGGTCATTCCCACCATCGGCGCGTTCCTGCTGCCGCGCCTGATGCCGGCGTTGCGGCGGTCGTTCCCCAATCTGCGGCTGTATCTGCATGAGGACACGACGGCGCGGTGCCTGGACCGGCTGACCGCCAACCGTCTCGATCTCGTGCTGCTCGCCTTGCCGTGCGATTGCGGCGCCGTTGTCACCTTGAAGGTGGCGCGCGACGAATTCATCGCCGCGTTGCCGCCCGGGTCACCGCTGGCTGTGCTGGACCGGGTGACACCGCGCCAGCTGTCGCAGGAACGCATGTTGCTGCTGGAGGACGGCCACTGCCTGCGCGATCAGGCGCTGGCGATTTGCCCGCCGACCCGGAACGACGCGCCGGACGGCTATGCGGCCACCAGCCTGCACACGCTGGTGCAGATGGTGGCGAGCGGCCTGGGGACCACGCTATTGCCGCGGCTGGCGGTGGAGGCGGGCGTGACGCTGGGGGCCGACGTGACCTTGCGTCCGTTGGCGGGGCGCGGCGCATGGCGAACGCTGGGGCTGGCCTGGCGGCCGGATAGCCCACGGGAACAGGATTATCGGGCTTTGGGGCGGGCGTTGGGGGAGGTTTGTGGAGGCGAGGAATTCGCCAAGGGATCAGGCGAAACGGGCAGTTAAGATAATCCGTGCCCTGCCCGGAAGGTGGACTGCCGTGCACTCCCGCGGGACTGCACGCCGTCGCAGGGACGCTCCGCGCGCCCATGCCGCGGCGGGATGAGCAGGGGTAGCGGGGCCCCTGCGAACGCCGAGCCCCTGGCCTTCTGCGTTAACAAACATTACCTCCCAGGCATGGACGATCCCGCCTTCGACCAAGCGCTCATCACCGCCGCCTTCGCCCTCGCCGCCGCCAACGGGTGGGCCGCTGTCAGCGCCGCGGCCGCCGCACGCGCCGCCAACCTTCCGCTCGAACAAGCGCGCGCCCGCTTCCCCTGCCGCGAGGCCATCCTGCTCCGCTTCGGCCGCCTCGCCGACCAAAGCGCGCTGACCGCCGCCCTCGCCGACGGCACCCCCCGCGACAAACTGTTCGACGTCCTGATGCGCCGCTTCGACGCGCTACAGCTTCACCGCGACGGCATCCGGGCCCTGCTGCGCGCCCTGCCGGCGGACCCCGCCACAGCCCTGCTGCTCGCCGCCGCCACGAACGGCAGCATGGCGTGGATGCTGGAAGGCGCCGGGCTATCCAGCACCGGGCTGCACGGATTGCTGCGCACCAAGGGCCTCGTGGCCGTCTGGCTTTACGCCCTGCGGGCCTGGGACCGCGACGACAGCGCCGACCTCGCACGCACCATGTCGGCGCTGGACCGCGCGCTGGCCCGCGCCGAGGAAATCGGCCAATGGCTCGACCGCGCAACGCCGTCGCCGGCGGCACCGGCACCAAAACCCTTCCCTGAGGATTTTGCCGCACCACCCACCCCAGACGTGTCGGCATAGGTTGCAGCGCCCCTGCGGGTGTAGAAGTCTCGCAAGAGTTAACAAAACAGGAGGAACGGCCGTGGCGGATTCATCTCAGCGTCCCAAGACCATGACGGAAACCGCGGCCACCATGGCGCAGGAAGCGACGCGGCGGGCCACCGAAACCATGACCAGCTTCGGCCGCGCCGCCGCCGAGCGGCAGAGCGCCCTGTTCGGCGACGTCAGCCGCCTGTTCGGGGAAATGCGGTTCCCCAGCGCCGTGCCGGACAGCAACATCCTTCTCGCGGCTCACCGCCGCAACATGGACGCGCTCAGCCAGGCCAACCGCCTGGCGCTGGAAGGCGCCCAGGCCGTCGCGCGGCGGCACATGGAAATCATGCAGCAAACCATGACGGAACTCACCGACCAGGTGCGCGAACTCGCCGCCGCCGACACCCCTCAAGCCAAGGCCGCGCGCCAGGCCGAGCTGCTGAAACGCAGTTATGAGCATGCGGTGAACAACATGCGCGAATTGTCGGATTTAATTCAGCGCAGCAACGGCGAAGCGCTGGCGCTGCTGGACCATCGCTTCCGTGAGGCGATGGACGAGGTGCACGTGCTGCTGGAAAAATCTGCTACCGAAACGAAATAACAGCGATCCGCGTTGAGACTGGCACATCGGACAGGGAAGGAAGCAGTTCTTTTTTGAAAAAAAGCAACAAAAAACTTTTCTCCGATGGCTGACGCGGCCGAAACAAAGGCGCGCTCCGACTCAAGCGCTCAAAGCCGCGGGTTCGGTGCGGCGGCGTTTTACCAATAGCTTGTTGAGCGCGTGCACATACGCGCGGGCCGAGGCGACGATCGTATCGGTGTCGGACCCCTGCCCGTCCACCATCTTGCCGCCTTCCTCGAGCCGGACGGTGGTGCGCGCTTGGGCGTCCGTGCCCTCGGTGACGGCGCCTACGGAAAATAGCACCAGGCGCGCCTCGTGCGCGAATACGGTGCGAATGGCGTTGAACGTGGCATCGATCGGGCCGTCGCCGGAGGCGACGGCGGATTGCGGCGCGCCGTCGATTTCGAGCAGCAACTCGGCGCGCGCGGGGCCGCGCGAGCTCGCATGCACATCCAAGGATACGAAATGAATGCGCTCATGGTCGCGCATGACCTCATCGTCGACCAGCGCAATGAGATCCTCATCGTAAACGATCTTCTTGCGGTCGGCGACATCCTTGAAGCGGCGGAAGGCATCGTTCAGGGCGTTGTCGCCCAGCTCGCCGTAGCCGAGCGCGCGCAGCTTGTCGCGAAAGGCGGCGCGGCCGGAATGCTTGCCCATCACGAGGTTGGTCTTGGTCCAGCCGACGCTGTCGGGCGTCATGATTTCGTAGGTTTGCGCATTCTTCAGCATGCCGTCCTGATGGATGCCGCTTTCATGCGCAAACGCATTGCGGCCCACGATGGCCTTGTTCGGCTGCACGTCGAACCCCGTGATGGTGGCCAGCAGCTTCGAGGTGCGCAGGATTTTTTCCGTAACGATCCCGTTGCTCACCGGCACCGTGTCATGGCGGGTGCGCAGCGCCATGACGATTTCCTCCAGCGCCGCATTGCCGGCGCGCTCGCCGATGCCGTTGATGGTACACTCCACCTGACGCGCGCCGGCGCGAATCGCGGCCACCGTATTGGCCACCGCCAGACCGAGATCGTTGTGATTGTGTGCGGAAAAGATCACGCCGTCGGCACCCGGCACCCGGTCGCGCAGCATGGTGAAGATGGCGGTCAGCTCCTCCGGCAGCGCGTAACCCACGGTGTCCGGGATATTGATCGTGGTGGCGCCGGCGCGGATCGCCGCCTCGACGCAGCGGCACAGGAAATCGGGCTCGGTGCGGCTGCCGTCCTCGGCGGACCATTCCACATCCGCGGTGAAGTTGCGCGCCAGGGTCACGCTGTCGGTCACCGCCTGCAGCACCGCGTCGGGCTCCATCCGCAGCTTGAATTTCATGTGCAGCGGGCTGGTGCTGATGAAGGTGTGAATGCGTCCGCGCGCGGCCGGCCGGATGGCGTCCGCGGCGCGGCGGATGTCGGCGGGGGCGGATCGGGCGAGGCCGCAAATTACCGGGCCGCGCACGTGCCCTGCGATCGCCGCCACCGATTCGAAGTCGCCGGGCGACGCAATGGGAAAGCCAGCCTCGATCACGTCGACGCCGAGGTCGGCCAGCGCCTCGGCGAGGCGCACCTTCTCCTCGAGGTTCATCGAAAAGCCCGGCGATTGTTCGCCGTCGCGCAACGTGGTGTCGAAGATGAAGACGCGGTCGGGTTCGACGGCGCCGAAGCTGGGATGTTGCAGTGTCATAGCGGGTCCTCGATCGTATATCGGCGCGCCTGCGAGTGCCTCGGCACCCGTGTCATCCCCTGAGGCGGGCCGGTCCGCCGATCCTGCGGCGCGCGGCCAGGGACGGGAGGAAAACGCCGCTCAGGGGCCGATAAGTCGAAGGTGCGTAATTCGGGGGGAAACGCGCGCGACATCGCCAGCGTCAAATGCACTGCGAGCGGAAGCATAGCGGGGCGCGCAAACGACCATGCCTATCTTTAGGCCGGCTCGTTGTTAAAAAACAAGTCAAATCCGGCCAGTGCTGAGCGCTCCGGCCGGATTTCGCGGCAAAAATCTACCTCGTCGAAACCTTACTTGGCTGGCGGCGGGGTGGTTTTTTTGGCGGCCGTCGATTTGTGATGTGACGTGTGGCTGCTATGGTGATGGGTGGTGGCCGGCTTTTTCGGCGCAGGGCTCGCGTCGGACGACGGCGCACTGGGGGCAGGGGCAGGTGCGGAAGCTGCCGGGGCGGCAGGTGCGGGCGCCGGAGCCGGCGTCTGCGCCAGAACGGGCGTGACGGCCAAGGACGCGGCGAAAGTCGCGGCGGTGATCAGGGGGAGCTTCATAGGGTCTCCATGAGGGAATTACAAAGGTGGAATGGGCACACGCGCCAGCCCGCAAGGTCTTCAGACAGTACGCGGCAACGCGGCACCCTTTGGGCACGAAAGCAGTGAGTCGTCAGCTTTTTTTTCAGTAATGATGCAACGTGGGGGTTGCACTGTGTCCCGTATCCCTCAACGCGCGGCTGCCGGCTCAGTTTCGGCTGCGATCCACCAGCGCGTTCTTGGCAATCCACGGCATCATGCCGCGCAGCCGCTCGCCAACCTTTTCAATCGGATGGTCCGCATTGCGGCGGCGAATTGCCCGAAAACTCGCCTGACTTGCCTGGTTTTCGAGCATCCAGTCGCGCGTGAAACGGCCGCTTTGGATATCGGCCAGCACGCGGCGCATTTCCGCACGGGTTTCGTCCGTGATGATGCGCGGCCCGGTTACATATTCTCCATATTCCGCGGTGTTGCTGATCGAATAGTTCATGTTGGCAATGCCGCCCTCGTAAATGAGGTCGACAATCAGTTTCACCTCGTGCAGACATTCGAAATAGGCCATTTCGGGCGCGTAGCCGGCCTCGACCAAAGTTTCGAAGCCGCCCTTGATCAGCTCCACCAGGCCGCCGCACAGAACCACCTGCTCGCCGAACAAATCGGTTTCGCATTCCTCGCGAAAACTGGTCTCGATAATGCCGGCCCGGCCGCCGCCAATCGCACTGGCATACGAAAGGGCTATCTCCAGCGCATTGCCGGACGGATTCTGCGCCACCGCCACCAGACACGGCACGCCGCCGCCACGTTCATATTCCGACCGCACCGTGTGCCCCGGGCCCTTCGGCGCAATCATGAACACGTCCAGGTCGGGCCGCGGATCAATCAGGTTGAAATGAATGTTCAGCCCGTGCGCAAACGCAATCGCCGCCCCCTGCTTCAAATGCGGCGCCAAATAATCCCGATACAGCTCGCCCTGACCCTCGTCCGGCGTCAGAATCATGACCACATCCGCCCAAGCAGCCGCCTCGGAAGGCGAAACAACCCGCAGCCCCGCCGCCTCCGCCTTGGCAACCCCCCCAGACCCAGGCCGCAACGCCACCACCACATCCCGCGCCCCGCTATCATGCAAATTGCGCGCATGCGCATGGCCCTGACTGCCATACCCCACCACCGCAACCCGCCGCCCCTTAATCAAATTCACGTCCGCATCGCGGTCGTAGTA
>Ga0209611_10011651_pt1 | contig 12599 bp, 8 predicted proteins | sample S1TSphgellanicum_3_FD_187693 | JGI IMG/M metagenome (GOLD analysis project Ga0209611, IMG submission 187693) | Host-associated microbial communities from peat moss isolated from Minnesota, USA - S1T2_Fc - Sphagnum magellanicum MG (SPAdes) (version 2) | ecosystem: Host-associated > Plants > Peat...
GCAAGAGAGCGGCAAGGGTTTCACTCGCAGGCACGGGCTGTCGTGAAGGATCTGTTCGAGCACAGCGCTCGGATTTACTGGACGGATTTCCTGCTCTCGATGGTGCTCGCCTACGCCGCTGTCGCGCTGTACGTTTTCAGCCCGACCTTCTCGTTGCCATTCTTCATCGGCCTCACGATCGCCGCCTTCGCGCTGTTTCGGTGTGGCGTGTTCATCCACGAGATCGTGCACATGCCCCGGGAACGCATGCCGGTTTTCCGAGCCGCCTGGAACATCCTGTTTGCCATCCCTTTTCTCATGCCCTCGTTCATGTACCGAAATCACGCGGACCATCACAATCCGCGGCATTTTGGGACGGTCAGGGATGGGGAGTATCTTGCCCTGGGAAAGGGTCCGGTGAGCCGCATCATCGGGTACTTCCTGCAGGTTCCCTTGCTGCCGGCGCTGGCGATAGGTCGCTTTCTGATATTGACCCCGCTGTCGTTCCTGCATCCAAGGCTGCGCCGGTGGGTGTTGGCGCATGCGTCCTCGTACGTCATCAACCCGAGGTACCGGCGAAGCGTTCCCGCTGACGAACCGCACGGGACCTGGGTCGCTCTCGAAGCGACCATTTTCCTGGAACTCGTCGTGTTCGCCGTCCTGCTGATCTCCGGAAAAGTGGCCTCGAGCATGTTTGTCAAGTTGTATGTTCTCGGCATGGCGGCGTCGGGTCTGAACTGGATCCGCACCCTGGCGGCTCACGGTTACCGCAACACGGGCGGCGCGATGAGCTACCTCGAGCAGATCGAGGACTCCAACACCGTCATCGGCCCCCCGTGGCTGACGGAACTGCTCTTCCCAGTGGGCCTCCGCTATCACTGCCTGCACCATATGTTTCCGGGGATCCCTTACCATGCACTGGGTACCGCCCATCGACGGTTGATGACGCAACTGCCCGCGGACTCCCCTTACCGGAGCACGATGCGGCGAGGGCTTCTGGAGGCAGTGGCCGTGCTGTGGCGCAGCGCCGGCGCTGCCGGCCGGGCAACCCATTACGTCTCCGATGAGCCGGCGGTGCGCCCACAAAGTAGGAGCCTGTCTGAGTAATCTTCGGGGCCGCGAGCGCGGCAGAATTGCCTTCAATCGAGGCGGAGCCGACGCGGTTTAGATTTAGATTTAGACCGCCCGCCGGAAAAGGTAGACGGCAAGCGCCGCCAACACGATCGGGGGTGTCGTGGCCGTGAGGGCCGGGCTCACATTGAGCAGCAGGCCCAGATAGCTCGTGATCTGCTGGACGAGCGTAAAGGTGATGCCAATCATGGTCCCGATCATGATTCGCAGTCCCATGCCCCCTGTGCGCAGTGACCCGAATGCGAAGGGAACGGCGATGAGTATCATGGCCGCCATCGCCAACGGCAGGGTCATCTTTGCCCACAGCACCTCCGCATAACGTTCCGCAGGCTGATGCCGTCTCTCGAGATCGCGGACATACCGGTACAAATCGAGCGGCCGCATGCTCTCGGCGGGCAGCGTCAGCAGCGAAACCTGTGCGGGTCGCAAAAAGGAATGCCAGACCAGAGTCGCAAGCTGTTCGGTGTCGATCCGCGCGCCACTGAACCGCTTCCTCGACACTTTCTCCAAGAGCCAGGTGCCATCCGGGCGGATTTCGGCCCGGGCCGCCTGGATCACGCCCTGAACTGCGCCGCTGGCGGAGAATTCATAGAGATAAATGTCCACCGGAATGTTTGCATCTGCGAATCGCCGCACGTTGAGGAACTGATGGTCACCCGCGGCCCAGAAGCTGTTGCTGCCGCGTACGGCGTCCAGCGAAGCGAGCCGTGAGTCCCGCTCGCTCTGTGCCAACTGCTGGGCAGGCGGGATGACGAACTGCGCCAGAACGAACAGCGCAGCCAGCGTGGCCAGCGCCAGTTTGAACACGGCGCCGACAATGAGGGTCGGGGAGACACCGGATGCACGCATCACCGTCAACTCGGCGCGCGTCGCCAGGGCACCCAGAGCGAGCAGGCAGGCGAATAACATGGCAGCGGGCATGAGCTCGAGCAACCGGGCCGGCGCAGTCAGCAGCACGTAGACACAGGCGTCGATCAGCCGATAGTTCCCCTTGCCGACGTCGTGAAGCTGATTGACGAACTCGAGCAGGCTGAACAACATCGTGAGGCCGGCCGACACGAGCAGCAGCGCTTTCAGCGTGGCGATCGCGATATAACGCTCGAGTCGCGTCATGAAGCTTTGAGGCAAATCGTGAGGTTCACGTCCAATCTCATCGGCACGTGCTCAACCCGCGTGCTTGCCTCGCCACCTCAGCCTAAGTTGCGGCCCCTGCAGCGCGAAGATCAGCACCAGGGCGAGCGACGCCGGCACGATCCACAGACCGGGAAAGGCGGGAAGGACCCCAATCTGGACCCAGGTTCGCGCGGACTCGTAGAGCAGGTAATAGCCGGCGTAAATCAGGATCGCGATACCGACCTTGATGTTTCTGTGTTGACCAGGAGGCGCGCGCGACAATGGCACGCCCAACATTCCGAGCAGAAGCGTCGTCACCGACGTGGACTGGCGCCATTGGAGCTCCGCGATGTCGGGCGCGGAACCGGAGGACCAGAGGTGAGTCGTGCTGGCGGCGATCGCGCTATAGTCAGGCGGGCGTGCGGACGGGCTGACGAGACGCAGATCGAGGTCATTCGCGTTGAGGACGACCTCGCCGGCGCCGCCATCGACGTCGATGTCATAGATGTGGGCCCCTGACAGATGGAACCGCGGCCCCCCCAGGGCGGGCGGCAGCTGCTCGATCGATACCGCATAGATGATGCGAGTGCCGCCGCCGCGGAGCCTCAGTTGGACGAAAACGCCGCCCGCTGGAGCCGCCCGGCCCTCGCGCCGCTCGATAAAGATCGTACGTTCGCCATGACCTGTGACATAGAACGTGCCGGGCTGCATCTCGTTCGAGTTGAGCGATGCCTCCGCGACGCCGGCAAGCTCGTGCGATCGAGTGTACGCCCACGGTCTTGCGACGAGGGACAACCCGGCGACGATCACGGCAGTGCACAGCGACAGACCGAAAACGACACCCATCAGGCGGGCTGGGGACCATCCGAGCGCGAACAGGGCCGTCATTTCGGAGTCGACGTATAACCGGCCGAGGGCCATGACGACGGACAGGTACAGCGATATGGGAAGCAGCATCTCGAGCGCGATCAGGGTCCGGAGACCGATCACCTGGACGATCATGCTGGTCGGCAAGAGTCCGTTCACCGCATCCGCCAGGAAGCCGGCAGCGCCATAGCTCATGAACAGCACGCAAAGCACGGTCAACACCACCGCAAACGGCCCGAGGATCTCACGCAGCAGGTAACGTCCGATAATCATGCCAGGTGCCAATCCGTGCTAAGCTTAATCTTCTGCTGCCGAAATGTATGCACAGTCCATCGTTTGAAGTCTTGGATCGGGGGCGGAACGCCATCGGACCCAAAGACGCCCTGCGTAGAGTGGCGATTTTCCGCCACAACCTCTTCAGGATCTCGGAACCGTTCATAGCCGAACAGGCCCGGCACCTGCGCCGGTACCGACCGTTTTTCTTGGGCCGGAAACGGTTCGGCCTGCCTCCGGATGGAACGAGCTCACTCACGCTCGAAGACCTTTACGAGAGGTTCACACTCCCCCGCATCGGCTGGCAGATGCTCACCGGCGATGTGCGGCCGTATCTGCGTCTGTTGGGGCGTCTGTTGGGACAGGGACAACCGTCTCTGATCCATGCGCACTTCGGTATCGAAGGCGTCTCGGCGCTTGGGCTGGCGATGCATCTCAAGGTACCGCTCGTGACCACGTTCCACGGCTTCGATGCGACCTTGAAGGCGCAGGCGATGTTGACCTCACCCGCGTGGTTTCGCTATCCGCTGTTGCGACGACGATTGGCACGCGAGGGCCATCTGTTTCTCTGCGCCTCCTCGTTCATCCGCCAAAGACTACTCGACACGGGTTTTCCCGTGTCGCGCACGCACACTCACTACATCGGGGTGGACTGCCGGACCATCCGACCGCGCGGGCACTTGGAGGAGCAGCTGCTGATCCTGCACGTTGCGCGTCTCGTGGAGGTCAAAGGAACTCGCTACCTGCTGCGCGCCTTTGCGAGAGTCGCGCGGACCCACGACGAGGTGCGCCTGCTGATCATCGGTGATGGCCCATTGAGACGGCCGCTTCACGCGCTCGCAGCCTCACTGGGCGTGGGAGACCGCGTCGAGTTTCTCGGAGCCCTTCCGCATGCGGAGGTGCTTTCCTCGATGCGCAAAGCCGCGATGCTGGTGCTGCCCGGAATTCGTACCGCGACCGGGCGCGAAGAAGGACTCGGCATGGTGCTGTTGGAAGCCGCCGCCACCGGGGTACCCATCATCGGATCCCGGGTCGGGGGAATTCCGGAATGCATCGTGGATGGAAAGACCGGTTTCCTGGTCCCGGAGCGCGATGAAGAAGCACTTGCCCGAAGGATGGCGGAATTGCTCGAGGACCCCGTCAGACGGCACTCGATGGGCGCAGCGGGCCGTGCGCTGGTCGAGGATCGATTCGACATCGACCGGCAAACTGCGGCGCTCGAGAATTTCTATGATTCCGTCCTGGCACGGTGAGAGTCGAGCATGAGCTCTCGGCAGGCCCTGAATGCCGTGGTCGTGGCGCATCCGGACGATGAGGCGCTCTGGTTGAGCTCGGTCGTCGCCTCGGCGGGGCGGATCGTGTTTGGTTTCGGTGCCGTCTTCGACCGACCGGCCCGGTCCAAGGCGCGTCGGCGAGCCGTCGCTGCGTTGCCGCTGAACGGGATCGTCAACCTGGAGATTCCCGAAAGCGGCGTGGACTGGGAGTCCTATCAGAGCCAGCCCGAGCTGACGCCGCTCGGCATCAAGATTGCCGAATCATCGGTGCGGGAGCGTTATGAATCCAACTATGCGAGGCTCTACGACGGTCTTCGCGCATCGCTGACCGGATGCGCCGATGTCTACACTCACAATCCGTGGGGCGAGTATGGACATCCCGAGCACATTCAAGTCTACCGCGCGGTCACTGCCCTGCAAGAGGAGCTGGGCTATAAGGTCTGGTTTTCAAACTATGTGAGCGCCCGAAATTTCACTTTCGTCAGGGGCCTCGCCGAGCGCCTGAGCTGGGCGGAACGCGCAGTGGTGAGAACGGATTTGGGCACTGCGAGCGGCTTGATGGCGGTCTACCGGCATCACGGCGCCTGGACGTATCCGTCGGCCCATCGGTGGCCTGTACACGAGGTGATGTACACCCAGCCGCCGATGAGCAGCGCAGACCGCAGACACCCGTTTACGAGCGAATGGCTTCTGGACGTCACGAGACTGCGGTGGTGGTCGCCGCCGTGGCGCGATCCCAGGCGGCACCTGACGCCTCTCCACGAGCGGTGCGATCATGCGCTGCCCCTCTGACGGGGTCTCCACCCCGCTGTAGGTTTAGGGCACGACGGGGGCGGTTGGCTTCGTGATGATGTGTACCGCTCGCGTCCCGTTGTCCGAGTAAGCTTGCAACTTGCCGTCCGGGATGCGGTACAGGAACATGGGGGCATTCATCTCCAAGCCGCTGACCGTCGAAATCTGCGGGTGACCACGGAGACGGACGGTTGCCTGTTTCACCTCATAGGTGATTTCGTCTGCCTGCCCATGGTCGGTGCGCTCGGAATCGGTGTGTCGCTGTTCAAAGCGCGCGGGGGCGCCCGTCGCCAGGATCTGGTCGAGCACGCCGTCGCGATACACGACGACGGCCTGATCCGCCCAAACCGAGCCGCGCTGTTTCGACGTGATCGTCACCCGACCCGTGAAGGTCCACCGGCTGTTCTTGAAGCCCACGTCCGTGGCATGAGCCCTCTCGGCTGTGATTCGAGCACCACCCTGAGTAATGCTGATCGTCGTGAAGTCCGCCGTATTGGTCGTATCGTCAATGGTCGCAACCACGGAGTCGATGACGATGGGCTCTCCGGAGGTCGGGGGCGGCTGCGCCGCGACAGTGCCTGCCATCAGCGACGCTCCTGCAGCGATCGCCGCGACTCGACAGCGTCGCTCGATGGATCGCGCGTCGCTGCCCCTTGAAAAGTGGATCATAAAATTGCTGCCGAACGCGTACGATAACCCGCAGAATCATTGGATGACACAAAAGCAAACCGCCGTGACGGGTCCCGTTCCCACCCGGCGAACGGTGGAAATCGAGGAAATCACCAATCTCTACCTCATCCATCCGCTGGCAGGCCGGCTCGTCCCGATTTTCGCCCGGCTGCACGTCACGCCCAACGCCGTATCGATCGTCGGCATGTCGTTCGGCATTCTTTCAGCCTTCGCATACTACCGCTACTGGGACCCTCGATTCGCGATCGCCGGTTTTGCCCTGATGATCGCCTGGCACGTCATGGACGGAGCGGATGGCCAACTCGCGCGCTATACGCAGTCGTACTCGTACTTCGGAAAGATGCTCGATGGGATCGCCGACCATGTAACCTTCCTCGCCGTATATGCCGCTCTTGCCGTCACTTCGAGCCGCCGGCATGGCAACTGGGTGTACCTATTGGTCGCAGTCTCAGCGGTGTTCCATGCGATCCAATCGGCGAGCTACGAAACAGAGCGACAGGAATACGAATATCTGGGATGGGGGAAGAAGCCGCAGGATCCGCCGCCCCGGAGCAGCGAGAGTCGCGACCAAGGCGGCCCCGGGGGCATCCGGTGGGCTTTGGACGTTCTTCATCGGCTGTTTTTCTTCGGTCTGAGCTTTCCCACGGCAGGCATCAATCGGAAATTCCGCGAGACCATGGCTGCAGCCCTGCGAAACGACCCGGCAAAGGCGGTTTTGGTGCGCCAGCATTACCGCGAGACGCTCGCGCCACAGATTCGAAGCTGGTCGGTCCTCTCGGCCAACTATCGAACCCTCGGCATTTTCATATCCACCCTTTTCAAGGCTCCCGAGTATTACTTCGGGTTTGAGATCGTAGGATTCAGCGTGCTATTGGCCGTCCTGATCCGGCGGCTGAACTCTGCTCACGAGGTACTGCTCCGCAACTTGCGTTTGGCATTTCCCGGCAGCACATGACAGGTACCCGGCTTGAGCTATCATGGCGTCGATTCGGGATGGGAGGTCTTCTGGCTACATCGCCTTGGTTGCGGTCGACCCGCGGGACTGCATGCGGCGGCGTGTGTCACCACTGGGGTGTCGTGCTGGCGGTTGCGCTGCTGACCCTCGGGACGGCCCGTCCGGTGCATGCGCAGGCGACAGCCTACCTGCCGCTCAACCTCGAGCCTGAAATGGAACGGCAGGTCGAGCGCGTTCTCATCCTGGCCGACGAGCCGATCTTGAAGCGTCCTTACCCGGTCGAGTTGGTGAAGCTGGCCTTGCCGCAGGCCTGTCGAGTGGACCCAGTGCTGTGCCGGCGCGTGCAGCGGTACCTCGAGCGTTATTCGCGCGATTACGCGCTGACCCACGCCAGCATCACGGGCTCCTACACGCACAACGGTGCCGGCGATGTCGTACCGAACGAGTACGGCCTGCCGGAGAACAGCCATTACGACCTCTCGATCGCCGCTTTCGTACAGCCGAACGACTATGTCCTGGCGAGCGCCGGTGGGATCGGCTACAGCGGGAGGGCGGTACCGACCGGCTCGATGCTGACCCTCGGCACCGGCTGGGCGCAGATCGACGTCGGCTGGCGCCCTCACTGGCTCTCGCCGCTCACCAGTACCAGTGCGCTCATGTCCACCGAGGCGCCGACGACGCCGTCGATCACGCTCTCGAACTGGGAACCGCTGACGCGCCTGGGGTTCCAGTACGAGTTCTTTCTGACCAAACTGAGCGCCCAGCCCATCAGATACGATGGCGTCGAGGAAGGCCACCCGAAGCTGTTCGGCACCCAGTTTTCCATCGAACCTTTTCCCGGCTGGTCCGTGGGCATCAACCGCATGCTGGAGTTCGGCGGTGGCGCAGGTCTGCCGAGCTCCCCACGGTTCTTGTATCGGCAGTACTTCGTGACCAGCGATGTGGTACAAGACCAAGGCAACCAGCAGGCCTCGTATGTCACGCGCTTCGTATCACCGACGCGCGTGCCGTTCGCCATGTATTTTCAGTATGCGGGCGAGAACACCTCGCTCGGCGGCGCCTTCCTGTTCGGCGACCCGATGATGTCCGGCGGCATCGATTTTCCGCGTGTCTTCAAATACTTGGACGTCACCTACGAGATCGCCGAGTGGTCGGACAACTGGTACGTGCACTTCGACTTTCTGCACGGTATGAGCCAGGACGGACTGGTGCTCGGCGCCTGGGGCGCCGATCAGCGTCATTTCGGCGACGGCGTGGGCGCCCGCAGCCAGATGCTGCGTGTCGGCTGGACGCCATCGTTCGGTGGTTACCTCGAAGAAAAAGTGCTCCTGCTCGTCAACCAGAACTACTTCGGCGGCGACGCCCGCGAATACGATCCGAACGAGCGGGCCTACCCGTATCACCACTATGTCGATGTGTCCGTGCGCTACACCCGGCCGTGGAACGGGCTGACCCTCGGCGGCGAGGTGGAGGGCGGCCATGACGTTTTCGGCAAGAACTTCGCACGCCTGTCCGGCTTCGTTCGTTACGGTGGCGATTCGCGTACGCGCGACGAGGTCGACACCGATACCGATGAGGATGACCATGAGGCCAGTGCGGCCGCACCGCCGCAGGGCGCCGAGTGGTTCGTGGATGTCGGCGGCAACGTCAACCAGGTGATCACGGCCGTCGCGCCGGTGCCCCCGGAAGCCAGCAGCCCCCGGTTTGGTGCGCACCTCGCGCTCGGCGGTCGCCGGGCCGTTTCCGAGCACAACGACTTTGGCGCCCGGGTCGAGTACGACGAGGGGGTCGACGGTCACTACTTGATCGGCTTCCGCGCTCTCGATTGGCGCTACCGCTTCGACAATGCGCTGGCGCTCGGGCTGTTCGCGGGTGCCGCACGCTTTAGCACCATCACCCCGGCAACCTCGCTCTACGCCGGACTCGGCGTGCAGTGGCGCGATCTCTGGCCGCATTGGGACATCGACCTGGACGGTCGCTACGGGGACAACCTGGCGCGCGATCACGTGCTCGCCTCGGATTTCCGGGGTAGTCGGCCCGAGACCTTCTACAGGATCCGGTCACTGACCCTCTATCTGTCGCGACATTTCTGAGGCGGCCACCCATGCGGCGAGGAGCACCGCCTACGCTGCTTGGCTCCAGGCGAAGTCTCAAATCCGCCGATCAGAAACGACTGGGGTCCTGCCTGACGTGTGCCGGCTCCATTGCGATTTGTGGCAGGACGCGGCTGACCAAGGCGCTATACAACTGGGTAGAGCGGTGCGCCCGCACATGGTCAGGATCAATGAGCGCGACGTAGGGCTTGCTGCGCACCGAGGCATACCAATGCACGACCAGAGTTTGCGGCCGCAATGCCAGATCCAGGTCGACTACGCCGCTTCGAAACCAATGTGTCGAAATCTCCGGAGCCAGTGGATAGAAGACACCGGGTTCATGAATGACCAGTTCAACGGCGGAAAACTGGCCAACGAGACTCTGCAGCAGATCAGGTCCCAACGCGTACGGCTGGCTCCAGCGCGCCGGCGGCAGCGCCGCCATGGCCATCAAATTGGCGGCGAACAGCGGCGCGCCCGCGGGGCCGCCCATCACCGCACCGTTGATGCCCTTGAAATACCAAGATTCCACATGCCGAAAGCCGCGCCAGCCACCAGGACACACGCGCAAGCCGGAGCGCAGCACATCCAGCGCCAAATGCTTTGCCAACACCTTCCAGGAGCGCGAACTGCGCACCCAATGAGGCCAAACTATATATTCCGTGCCGATGAATTGCGGCGCGTCCAGAAGCGGGCGCAGCGAGGCCACGGTAATAGTGTCGAGATCGAGATAGATGCCGCCCTGCAGATAAAGTATCGCCGCGCGCAGCACGTCGGAGCGCTGCGCCGGACTCGCCAGGTTTGCGTAAATGTCGGCGAGCACGCCGGAAAGGCCAAGCCTGGCCCCCGCCTCCGCCAGCAAGTCGCGCGCGTCGATCCGCTCGAGGCGCATCCCGGCCGTGCTCCGCAACGCCGTGAGCACGGCGCCTTCCTCGAGTGCATCGGTATGGTGGAGCACCACCTCGTCCACGCCGGCCTGCGCCGCCGCCGAGAGCAGGGCAAAGGCGTAGGCCCAGCTCAGCTGCGGGCCGATCCAGCAGAAATGCACACGCGCGGGAATGGTCATGACGCTAAAGAATAATCCCTATTACGAATCCCACTCTCACCGCGGTTGCCGAGCGCAGGGGTACGGCCCGAGGCGATAACGAATTCCCCCTCAACGGCGGCTTCCGAGTCGCCGCCTCCCATTGGCGACGCGAGTTGTATGTTCACAGCAACAATCATTAGAAATAATGTGTTGCAACCGTTTTCCGTTATGGTACATATACACCACGCGATTAATAGCGGGCGGATGCTGCGATTAGCCTCAGCGGGCCACCGTACGGCGGCAACGACTTGGGGTGAGCGGCCGAATCCCGCTTAAGGGAGCCGCGGATGTTTGCCATGCCTAGCGAATGGGTGCGTCCGCGCAACAGACTACATCAGCAAATATTTAGGGGTCCTACCGTGCATCAATTACCAGGAGCGAACGCTCCGGGCGCCGAGGCGCCGCCGTCAACATTGAATCGCCAGGCCACGGGCTACGCCCTGGGGTGTGCCGTCGCGGCTGCTTTGGCGGGAGCGCTGATCAGCGACGCGGCCTTGGGTCAGGTTGCTGCGTCAAACAACAGCAGTCCTGAGCTGCAAGAGATCGTCGTTACCGGTTCCTTGATCAAACGTACCGACACTGAAACGCCCGCTCCGGTGCAGGTGCTGAGCTCCGACGACATCAAGAACATGGGATATACAAATGTCTCCCAGGCGTTGTCGAGTATATCGGCCAACGGTCAAGGCACTCTCAGTCAGGGCTTCTCGTTTGCGTTCGCGAGCGGCGGTTCGGGCGTTGCCTTGCGAGGTTTGACGGTGGGCGACACTCTGACCCTGATCGACGGTCAGCGCATGGTGTCCTACCCCATTTCGGACGATAACCAGCGCAGCTTCGTCGACGTGAGCGCCATTCCCATCAACGTCGTGGATCGCATCGAAGTGCTGAAAGATGGCGCATCGGCGACCTACGGCGCAGATGCCATCGCGGGTGTCGTCAACATCATCCTCAAGAAGAGCTACGTCGGCAGCGATTTCATCGCCGAGGCGGGAACCACCCAACACCACGACGGCACGACCGAACACCTGGCCGGTATCTACGGCATCGGCGACCTCGACACCGACGGCTACAATGCCTACATCGCCGTGGACTACCATCATCAGGATCAAATTCTCGCCAGCAACCGTCATGGCGGCGACACCGACCTCAATTTCGACAGCGGCGCCCTTGCGGCTTATGGCGGCCTGAATGATGTCCCGGGAGCGTACGGCAACCCATTCATTGCGTATCCGGGTAGCACGACCGGATATCTGATCGATCCGACCACCGGCGCCACCGGGGCGTTCCTGCCGGGATGCTCCGCGACTGCGCAACAACTGCAGCAGTGTACGTACTGGGAAAAAGGGTGGCAGTTATTGCCTTCCACGTCACAAACCAACGTATTGTCAAAACTGACCAAATCGCTCGGCCCCAACTTCACCACTTCGCTGACGGTGTCGGTGTTCAACAGCCAGGCGCAGCAAGTTGGCAATTACAGCTCCACGGATTTCGCGGATGGCGGTGTGCAGGCGTTGGGAGTCTTGCCGGAGCATCTGCCCTTCGTGAACTCTTACCCGCCCTATACGCTTCCCGCGAACTACCCGGGCAACCCGTATGGCGTGCCGGCGGCATTAATTTACAACTTCCCCGAGGTCGGCAATGCCCAGACTCTGACTGATACGAATACCTATCGGGCGATCTTGGACGTGAAGGGATCGGTTGCCGGCTTCGACATCGTCGGCTCGTTAGGTGCGATGTATTCGCGCATGGAACTGAAAGAGTTGGGCGTGATCGAGGCGGGCCTCGTTCAGCCGGCGCTCGACAATGGTTATGTCATTGGTCCCAATGCCGACCCGACTGCTGCTAATGCGCTGGCGCCCGAGTTGCAGGCTCATCCCACGAGCACGCTGTACACCGCAGACGTACACGGGTCGAAAACGCTGTTCAATTTCCCGTGGGAATCGGGCGGCCCGTTTGCGGTGGCGGCCGGTGCTCAATTCTTTCACAAGGTGCTGGACGATCTACCGCCGCAGCAGGTTTCGGAAGGAATCGTCATTGGCGGCAATCCGGCATATGCGTTCGGCAGTCAAAACGATGCGGCGGCATTCGCCGAGTTCAACTCACAACCCATCAAGATGCTGGAAATCGATGGTGCTGTCCGCTACGACAATTACAACAACGGCGTAGGCGACGCGATTACCCCGGAGGCTAAATTCAAGTTCAAGCCCGTCGATATGTTTGCGATACGCGGAACCTGGGGCCGCGGGTTCCGAGCACCGTCGATTGCCGAGAGCATACAATCGGGGAGTTTCTTCGGCGCGGGAACGACGTACGACCCAATTTTGTGCCCGAACCCGGGCAATCCTAAC
>Ga0209611_10011652_pt1 | contig 12593 bp, 9 predicted proteins | sample S1TSphgellanicum_3_FD_187693 | JGI IMG/M metagenome (GOLD analysis project Ga0209611, IMG submission 187693) | Host-associated microbial communities from peat moss isolated from Minnesota, USA - S1T2_Fc - Sphagnum magellanicum MG (SPAdes) (version 2) | ecosystem: Host-associated > Plants > Peat...
TCTGCTCGGCGTTTCGATCTCCACGGACGATGCGTTACGCGCGCTGCGCGGTCTCGGTTTCACGGCAACGGCGAACGGCGAGACGATCGAAGCCGTGCCGCCCTTGTGGCGCAACGATATCGCGATCCCGGAAGACCTGGTTGAAGAGATCGCGCGCGTCGTCGGCTACGATCGCATCGAAGCATCGCTACCGCCCGTCCTCGAGCACAACGTCTCGAGCGCTGCATATCGCGATCGCGGCCGCACCGCGCACGCGCTCGCGGCGCTCGGCTATCGCGAAGCTGTCACGATGTCGTTGCAGTCGGCGACCATTCGCGAAACCTACGAGCGCGCCAACGTCCCCTTGCCGGGCGCCGTCGTCGAGATCCTCAATCCGCTGAGCGAAGACCAGCGCTACCTGCGCTTCTCGCTCTTACCCGGACTCCTGAAGCTCGCGGCACAGTACGGCGGTGCGGAACCGTATCGCATCTTCGAAATCGGCGATGCGTTCTACGGTGGAACCGAGCCGATCGAAACCTCCGACGCGATGTGGGTTCTCGCGCTGCCTGCCGCGACCGAGCCGGCTTGGCGCGACTCGGGATTTCTTACGTTCAAGGGCGAGTCGCTCGCGCTGTTGCGCGCGCTGACCGGTCGCGATGCGGACGCTTCCGCCGTACAACACGCGAGCTGGCATCCCGGCAAGACGGCGTCGCTTACGATCGACGGCGCCGATATCGCCACGATCGGCGCGGTGGACCCGCGTCTCCTCGCCGCCTTCGATGTGAACGCGCGCGTCTATGCGGGACGCCTGCGAATGGCGGACCTACCGGCCTATCGCGTGCCGCGCTATGCGGCCGAATCGAAGTATCCGGCCGTGTCGCGCGACCTCGCGCTCGTCGTCGGACCGGACGTTCCCGCGAGCGCGATCGAAAGCGCAGCGCGCGCGGCGGGCAACGGCACGATCGCGGGCGCGCACGTATTCGACGAGTACCGCGGTCCCCAAGTTGGCGACGGTAAGAAGAGCATCGCGCTGCGCGTCACGTTGCAGCGAAGCGACGCGACGCTCACCGACGCAGAAGCCGACGCGCACGTCGCGTCGATTCTCGCATCGCTACGCGAACGATGCGGAGCGACGATCCGCGCGTGAACGGCGTGACGAGCGCGATCACGTGGCCCGACATCGTGATCGCGATCGTCTTGCTCGTGACGACGCTGCGCGGTATCAAGCGCGGTATGATCGGCGAACTCAAAGGCCTCGTCGCGCTCGCGTTCGGGATCGTGGCCGCCGCATCGTACGGCGGAAACTTCGACGGCTTCGTGCGCGATCACAGTCACCTCGCGGCACCGACCGCGCACGTGATCGGCATGTTTCTCTACGGCATCCTCGCATACGCGATCGTTTACGTCGTCGGTGCCGCGCTCCAGAACGTTGCGAAGCTCCCGCTGCTCAACATCGCAAACACGATCCTCGGCGGCGTCGTCGGGCTCGCGAAGGGCGCCATCTATTCGTGGGCGATCCTGTACGTCGCGCTCTTCTTTCCGCTCCCAAACGACGTGCGCGCCGATTTGCATCGTTCGCAACTCGTCGCGATGCTGCAGATCCCCGACGCCTGGCTCGACGCGCAGGTCCGCAGCAAACTGCCCGACTTCATGCGACCGTATGGCGAACCGATCTTAAACAGCCACCGCGTCTGAGGCGCGACGCGGAGTTGGCCGGCGAGAGGCCTCCTAAAAGCGGAGGCCGAGGCCGGCGAATGGCGCGCTCACCTGCGTATCTGATGGAGCGTTCGGCCCCGCGCCGAAGCGTTCGCCGGCGTACCCGAGGTCGAGATAGAGCGGCGACTTGCCGAGACCGACCGTCGCACCGACCTGATATTTCAGCACCGAATACGAGAGCTTGACGTTCGAGCCCGAAAGCTCGCCGAGATACGTGGACGTGGGATACGTATATGTTCCGGTGACCGTCGGATAGTACCAGGCGCCGCCGTAAAGCGAGAACGAACGATCGAGGTCCGGCAATTTCTCGATACCGGCGCCGACGCCGCTGAGGCTCGGGTAGCCGAGATAGTTGTAGTGCTTGAAGAATCCGCCGACGCCGATATAGATCCGCGGGTCTGCGATTTTCAGCGCGAACTTCGCGTCGACGTCGTCTTCTTTCGCGTAGAAGCTCGGCACGTAGGCTTGGCCGAGACCGTTGAACGCCATGACGTTCTTGTAACCGGGAACGGTCACGCAGCCCGGATCGCCGGACGGACAAAGACCGGGTTGATAGTTCGGGTCGCTGCCGACGACCGTGTTGCAGCCGGCCGTTCCCGCCGCGCACAGTCCGGCAGCTCCGCCGGCCGGATGGACGTACTCGACGTGGCGGTAGTCGCCCTCGAGCATCCACGTCGGCCCGAGGAGCGGAAATTCGAAGCCGCCCTTGAGATCGAACGAGTCGCGACCGTGCTCGCCCGGGCTAACTTCGTTGTAGATCTGCGGTGCGATCGCGTAATCGCCGGCGACGAACGCTTCGTAATGATACGGTTTCGCCGTTGGTGCGGGCGTCGGCGTCGGCGATGCGAGCACCGGTGCCGGCACCGCGGGGACGGGCGTCGCCGGAGCGGGCGTCGGCGGTGCGGGCGTCGGCGTCGGCGCGTTTGCGATGTACCGAACGATGACGACGCGCTTATCGGGCACCCACTGGACGTAGGCGCCCATGCCTTCGGAAATGACGCGTAACGGCACCACGAACACTCCCTCGTATATTTCGGGGGCGACGTCGAGCGGCCGATCCTCACCATTGAGGGTCACGACGTGTTTGCCGAGCGTGACCTTCACGTCGGAACCCGGCTTCGAAACGTCGACGGATTTCGTCGACGGGTCGTAGGAGACGGTGGCACCGGTCTGCTCGAACATCGAGCGCAACGGCACGAGAATGGTATGGCCCTTAACGAGCGCGGCGAGGACGCGACCGGCTTTAAGCTCGCTCGGCTTCGCGTGTACGTGGCGGTCGTTGAAAAGGATCGGGACCGTGTTCGATTCTGCGAGCGCGGCGATCGGAAGCGCGATCGACGAGAACACGAGCGCGAACGCTCCAGGCCACAACACCGTGTTTTTCATGAAATCGTCCTTTGTCTTTTTGCTGCGCGATGGCCGAAGATGCAAAGCGTAGGAACGCCGACGCACGATCATAACTAACGGCCGACCGCGAGGCCGGCTGGCCCACTCGGTACGAGGAAGCCGCCCTCTGCGGCATTGCTGCCGCTTCCAGTCGGCGGATAAACGTTCACGACATCGTTGGACCCAAGGGAGACGTAAACGTTATTTGCGCTATCGAAGCCGATCTGCGCAAGTTCATCGGCTGCGCTAAGCGTGCGGATCGGCGCCACATTGCCGTACACACCGGCCGCGTACACGGTAATCGCATATGTCTCATGATCGAAAGCATAGATCGCGTTGTTTCCGTCTACGGCAACCGAAAACGTGTCGCGTATGCCGGTCATAGCGCCCGAGATCGTCCCGATGGGAGCGACGTTACCGTTCGCCGTTTCCGAAAAGATCAACACGCCGTCGGTGCCATCGGCAACGACGATGTGGCCCGCACTATCGACGGCGACGCTATAGGGATCTACCAGTTCCGTGTTCGGGCCGGCGATCGTTTGCCGCGGTGCGACGTTACCGTTCGCTCCGGGAGCGAAGACGTTAATCGATGGCGTCTGACCGGTAAACGGGTAGCAAGCGCCGCAGTTTGCGACGTAGAGCGCGCCGCTCGAGTCGATTGCGATTCCGAAGATACTCGTGATGCCGGTGTTGCTGCCGCCGAGCGAAATCGTGGGCTCGACGTTGCCACTCGAGCCCGCCGAAAAAGCGGAAACCGAATTATTATTCTGATTCGCCGCATAGATCGTGCCGTTCGCTGCGAGGGCGAGGATGATCGGACCGTTCAAGCCAGTGCACGTACCTTCGATCGCGAACGCTTGTGGGAACGTGTGGTTCGGTCCGAGAGAGAACGCGTCGATCGTATTGGGCTCCGTAGCGAGAAAAAGGAGCTGTGCGGCCGGTAACACGGCCGGTGGGGGCGTCGCACAGGCTCCGGCGACGGCCGTCGGTGTAGCCGTTGGCGTGACGGTCGGCGTTGGAGACGCCTTTGGCGTAGCGCTGGGCATCGGAGTCGGAGTCGGAGTTGCTGTCGGCGACGGCTTTGCAACCGGCGTCGGTGTCGGAGAAGCACTCGGCAGCGCGGTCGGCGTGGCCGTCGGTACGACGGAACCTACGCCACGAATCGGCGCGACGGGCGTGCCCGAGCCTCCGGAGCACGATACGAGCGCGATCATCAGTATGATAGCGCTTCGCGCGAGCAAACGACGGACCATGAATGATAACTCCCAAACGGTTACGACGTCCCGCGCATGCGCGTGTGTCGGAGACCGTCATTGATCGCGTCGGCGATGGCGCACCTGCGCATCACGGGGCGGTCGTAACGAAAGTGCGAGTTATCTGTACGAGTGCACGTCCGTCCGGAGCGCGCTACGCGTCCGAGGCAGAGATGCGAACGTTTTCGTTAGCCGGCCGCGACCAAATGTTCGTCCAGAATCGCACGCGCCGCATCGACGGCGGCGGCGTTCGCAGCAGCGTAGCCGTGCTCGCGTAGCACCGATGCGAGCGATTCGAGACCGTAGCGAACGTCGGCAGGCGTGAGGTCGCCCATCGTTCCCATCCGGAGGATCTTGCCTTTGAGCTCGGCTTGGCCACCGCCGAGGATCACGTCGTAGCGATCGCGGAGCGCGTTGCGAATGGCCGAGACGTCGAGTCCCGGCGGTACGTGCATCGCGACGACCGTCACCGAATGCGCGCCGGGTTGCGAAAACAGTTCGATACCCGCAGCACCCGCGAACGCTCGGATAGCGCGGGCATATCGATCGTGACGCGCATAGACGCTCGCCGCGCCTTCGTTGTGATATCGATCGATCGCAACGTCGAGCGCGTAGCCGATCGAGACCGGCGGCGTCCACGGCGTCTGACCGAGGATCGCGAACTCACGCGCCTTGCGTAGGTCGAGATAAAACGTCGGTCCGGTGGCCTTTTCGATTCGCTTCCAACCGCGCGGACTCACCGCAACCATCGCAGCGCCCGGCGGAACGGCGAGGGCCTTCTGCGACGCGGTCACGACGATATCGAATTTCCACGCGTCCATCTCGAACGTCGACGCGCCGAGGCCGCTCACGGAGTCGACGATCACCGTTGCCGGATGCGTGCCGATCGCCGCAGCGAGTGCGGCCATGTCGTTCTGAACGCCGGTCGACGTCTCGTTGTGCGTGAGCATAACGCCCGCGATCTCATGATCCACATCGGCACGAAGCCGCGCCGCGAGCGCGCGCGGGTCGACGGCGCTCCCGAGCGGCGTTTCGAGAATCTCGACATCGAGGCCGAACGTCGAGGCGATCTTCGCCAGACGCTTGCCGAACACGCCGACGGGGCACGAGAGCACTTTCTGGCCGGGCGAAAAGGCGCTCGAGACCGCGGCTTCGAGGCCGCCCGTTCCCGACGAGCCGAGCACGAGCACGTCGCCCTGCGTTCCGAAGATCGGCTTCATGCCGGTTTCGATCCGCGCGATCAGGTGCGCGAATTCGGGGCCGCGATGATCGATCATCGGCTTGGCCATCGCTTCGAGTACGGCGGGAGCACACGTGACCGGGCCGGGGATAAAGAGCAATTGCTTCGGCATCGTGCCCGTATCGTATCACGGTCGGATTCCGAGGGGAACGGCAGGGGTCGCGAGCCGGGAATACGCAGGCAAGCTCCATGAGTCCGCACGAGCGCGTCCGGTTGACGGCGATGACGACGGGCGGCGGTTGAGCGAGCAAAGTCGGTAGCGCCGACCTCGCGCAGGTCCTGCGCGGCTTATCCGTCCCCCACGACCCGAACGTCCTCGTCGGTTTCGCGACGAGCGACGATGCCGGGATCTATAAGCTCCGTGACGATCTCGCGCTCGTTCAAACGGTCGACTTCTTCACGCCCATCGTCGACGACGCGTTCGACTTCGGCCGCATCGCCGCGGCGAACGCGCTCTCCGACGTGTACGCGATGGGCGGCACGCCGCTGACCGCGCTCAACATCGCCGCGTACCCGATGGAACAGCTCGGTCCGGAAACGCTCGGAGCGATCCTGGCCGGCGGCGCGGCGACGGCCGCGGAAGCGGGCGTGGCGATCCTCGGCGGCCACACGGTCGAAGACGACGAGCCGAAATACGGCATGGCGGTAACCGGGACCGTGAATCCGCAGCAGATCGTCACGAACGCGGGCGCCCGCCCCGGCGACGTGCTCGTGCTCACGAAGCCGATCGGAACGGGCATCCTCGCGAGCGCCCTCAAGAAGGGTGCGATCGACGAGGCGCAGATCGCGCCGGCCGTGCGGTGGATGACGCGGCTGAACGCCGTCGCATCGCGCGCGATGGTCCGCGCGGGCGCGCACGCGGCGACCGACGTGACGGGCTTCGGCTTGCTCGGCCACGCGAACGAGATGGCGCGCGCGAGCGGCGTGCGACTCCGCATCTCCGCGAAGCTCGTGCCGATTTACGAGCTCGCGCGCGAGATGCTCGCGATCGGCATCGCGCCGGGCGGTAGCCGCAAGAACGCCGACGAGCACGCGCGCTTCACGCAATACGAGAGCGGCGTCGCAGACGACATCCGACTGCTGTTCAGCGACGCGCAAACGAGCGGAGGATTGCTGATCGCGGTGTCGCCCGATGCGTTGCCGTCGCTGCTTGCCGAGCTTCACGAGCCACACGCACTCGCGGCGGTGATCGGCGGCGTCGAAACGGGCACGGGGATCGTTATCGAATCGTAAGTACGGCGCTGCGTCGTTCGGAGGAACGCGTGAAACACGTGACTGCCGCGTTGCTCCTTGGAGCGACGCTCTGCATGGCAACCGCTTCAGGACGCGCCGCTTCGAACGGAACGCCGCCGTCGGCATTGCAGCCGGTGCCGCAAACGGGCCCGCGAGCGGATTCGATTCGGAAGCGCCTGCAGCACATCACGCTCCCGCCGGGGTTCGCGATTTCTCTTTACGCGGTCGTTCCCGGTGCCCGCGCCTTGGCAGTCGGCCCGCACGGCTCCCTCACGTTCGTCGGCACGCGCACGAATAGCGTTTACGCGCTGGCCGATCGGACGCGCGCAGGCGTTGCCGATAGCGTGACGCTCTTCGCTCCGAAGATTTCGAAGAAGCTTCCGAACGGCGTGTGTTTCTCCGACGACGGCGTGCTCTACTCGGTCGAACAAAATCGCGTGCTCGCCTATCCGGCAGCGGAATCGTCGGCCGAACGTTCGGATGTTGCGCCTACCGTCGTCGTTCCGCAAGGCGCACTCGTTCCGGCGCGATTCGAGAGCCTCAATCATTCCGCTCGCTATTGCCGCGTGGGTCCGGACGGAAAGCTCTACATCGCAATCGGTCAGCCGTATAACGTTCCGCCTCCGGCCGTTTGGCCGATGCTACGCGCGGCTGGGCTCGGCGCGATCGTTCGGATGAATCGCGACGGAACGGGCCGCGAGATCTACGCGTACGGTATCCGAAACTCGGTCGGCCTCGACTTCAATCCGATCGACAAAACGTTGTGGTTTACGGACAATCAGGTCGACGGCATGGGCGACGACATTCCGCCGGGCGAACTCAATCACGCGACCGGACCGGGGGAAGACTTCGGCTTTCCATTCTACGGCGGCGGCCACACGCGCACCGAAGCGTACTTCCAACAATCGCCACCACCCGGACTCGTTTTTCCAACGGTCGAGGAAGCGGCGCATGCGGCGGATTTGGGCATGTCGTTTTACGTCGGAGACATGTTCCCGCCGGCATATCGCGGCGCGATCTTCAGCGTGCAGCACGGCTCGTGGAACAGGTCGGTACGCGTCGGCGCCCGGATCATGGTGACGTTCTTACATTCGGACGGAAGCGTCACGCAAAGACCGTTCGCCGAGGGATGGCTGGATCCGAACGGGCGCTATCTCGGAAGGCCGGTCGACGTGCAAGAACTTCACGACGGTTCGCTACTCGTCTCCGACGACTTCGCCGGTGCCGTCTACCGGATTACGTACGGCGACCCGACTCGCTAGCCGCGGGCTCAGCCGACGGGACGCGACCCAAACACCGCGCGATCGATGTTCACGAAGCCCCGCTTACCCGATCCGTCGGGGGGAGCGATGACGAAGATCTGAACCCAATGGGGCCCCTCGTCGAGCGCGCGACTCGCATACACGAGGGCACCCACCGTCTTGTGCTTCGCCACGAACGACATCGTTCCAGCGGGAGATCCATCGACGATCACGTCGGCATATCCGCCATTCGAGCCGCGAATACCGAAGATATCGAACCGCTGACCGTGGAATTGGAACGACACTTCCGACCCGACGCGAAACGATCGGCTACTCGTTCCCCCATCGCGTCCGTCGAACTTTCCGCGCACGTGTTGCCACGAGCCGCTATAGAACAGTTGGACGTCGCCGGCCACGAGCGAAGGATCGTCGTCGATCGAACGATACGCGAGCGCGGGTAACGCCGCAGCTCTCGGCGGCGCCACGGCTATCGAGCCGCCGCTATCTGCGCTTCGTTGCATCAAGAGAATGCCCAAGCCGATGGCGAGCGCGACCCCAGCGAGCAAGAATGCGTTGCGGGCCGTCCCCGCTCTCGACGCGACCTGCACGAACCGCTGCGCGATCGTGGCGCGCAGAGCGGGCTGCTCGATCGCCGGCGGATTTGGTTCGGTGGTAAATAAATTCACGATCGGGATCGCCTTTCTCGCGCACGTCTCCGAGTAGGCACTGCCGACTCAATCCCGCGACATCGGGACTTTGGGCGGTAGCATACTTCCGTTAACCTGTAGCGCTCAGTAAAACATAAACGGCGCAGAACGTTTCGTAGATGACCGTCTCGACGTCGACGAATGAGCGGCAAGTTAACCGGGCCTCGCTCGCTTTAGTGAACGTTTGCCGAACGCGTGGGCGCGTACGACATGCGGGAAGGTCGGCAACGGCAGCTCGTCATACCTCAACGCACCTTTACACCGAGGAGCACACACTTGGCTCGTCGATTCGGATCGATCGCCGTTCTTCGCACGATGGCGGCAGCGTCGACGTTCGCGTTCGCTTGCGGCGCGGCGTTATGCGGTCGCGCGGACGCGATCATGTATGAGGGGCAGCCCGACCTCGCGCTCACCTCGGCGATCGTCGCGGCGGGCGGCGGTCCGTCGCATTTCTCGTCGATCACGTTATTCAAACGTCTCGCGGGCCGCGGTGCGGACGCCGAAGCGAAGAAGTTGACCGACCAGTTCGGCGCCGCCGACGTAAAGACCACGTTCGCGATCTTCGACTACGCGATCGACGATACGATCGTCGTCGCGACGGCCCGAGGGATCGTGCTCCCGCGGCCCAGACCCAATCCGAAGAATGGGAAAGCGCTCGCGCTCGCGCTTTACGGGGCCGGCGTAACGCAAGACCGCCGTCAGTGGGACGTCGGCTATATGCTGGAGCACCTCATCACGCACCCGATCCATCACGTCATTATGAACGATATCGATGCAAAGTTCGGGAAAGACAACAACGCCGTCTTCCACATGGCCCTCGATCAGATGATGCACGACCTCGGCATGGCCTACGAACCGCACCCGCGTTAGAATGAGTCCGAGGTTCATATCGTTGCGTTCGCCGAGCGAGCCCATCTCTCGAACAGCTCGACCCTCAGTAGCTCCGAAAACATCACGAACTCTTTGCTCAGCTTCGTAGCTCTGCTCATGGTTCGTGTCAGCGCTTCAGCCGGCCGAAGGTTCCCTTCGCAAACATAGCGACGTCCGATACGTTCATCGGGAGCTACACGTACGGCTGGAAGTTGATCTTTTGCTTGAACGCGTTCAGTTGAATTGCGGTGCACGCGTCGACCGACTGCCCTTGGGCGCATGGCGCCGCCGGGAACTCCGATTTCGGATATGCTTGAACGTCGGCGGCCCAGAATAAGCCGATCGCATAATCGTGGTCACGCAGCCTGTAGTACGCCGCTCGCTCTGCGGGCGTCGTAACGTTCAGTGAGCGGAGCAGAGCATCCGAACACCGCGTACTCCGCGGATTCCGGTAGAAACATCCGATCCAGGAATCGCGACGCAAATCGTACTGGAGCACGTCGCCCTTGCTCGCACGATAGAGCGCCACATTTCCATGCCGAATGCCGACCGACGCCACGCGAAACGTCAGAAAATAATCAGCTCTCTGTTCGACGCGGGAGCTACGCACGACGGACATAAACGAGTCACCGAGAGGAATATCGATAGCATTGCTGCCACGAACGACGATCGACGTCGGCACTGCGATTCCGGGGCGAGCAAAAAGCACGCGTACGACGGCTACGCGATATCTCGGACTCCGGCCCCCCTTCAGGAGCTGACAACCCTCGTCGCATCGGGCGACGATGACCGCGTCCGAAGCCGCGGCGATCATCGACGCCCCGAGCGCGTCGATCACGGTCGTATGGTTTTCACGGACAGGATTCGTCGCGAAGTCGGCCTGTGAGGTGACGGCATACTGCCCATTCGACGAAACGTGCGAGACCGAAAGGATTTGCGTGCTCTGAGAAGCGCAGCCCCGAGCGAACAACTCTACGGTTAACAACAGCGTTCGAGAAAGTCGAGACACGAGCGGCTATCGTACCGGAGGCTTCGCCGAATCAAACGTGCATGATTTGAAATCGAGCGGCGGGTAGATCGCTACCGATCTCCGCGTTCGGTCGTCGACGATCTCGATCGTCCGACTCGGCAACGCGGACGTACCGCCGATCCGCGCCGCGCGTACGAGAGCAGCGTCGAGACGTGTGTGCCTAACCGTGACGGAGAGCGAGCGGTAATCCGGGTCCGAACACGTCGTACGTTCGAGCTTTCGTGCGACATCGTAAGGAACGCCAGCGTCCACAAATTCAGACGTTCCCGCGAGTCCGCCGCCGCTCAAAAGAACCCTCCAGTGACCGCTCTTCTTCGAGAGTACGAACATCTCGGATCCGTATCCGCGAACTCCGAGCCCGGCAGCGACCCAGGCGTACGGCCCGTCTTGCACGACCGTATATTGGGAAAACAGTCCGGCTTGCCGGACACCGTGAACCAACAAGTTGGAAGTGACCCGCGCCTGAATCTCTGCCGTATCATCCGCAAGCGCTGTCGCGGGACGTGCATTCATCAGGGAGACCGCAACGATCGCGAGTCGAGCGACCGCCGCCGGTCTCAAAAACACAAGCGCACGCGTGCGCTATACGTGAGCGTCGTGTTGGAGTCGGCCAGGACGCGGATGTGCCAGGTCGATGTTGCGCTCGACGTTTTTTCGTGCGGGAAGTTTTCCGTGAGAATCTTCCAGTCGCCCGGAATCGGTTCGACGACGTCCACGACTTGAGGGATGTCCTTGGCGTTCGCGAGGCGGATGTCGTAGGAGCTCTCGTACGTACAGTTGCCGATCGCTTTGAAATCCGTCTGCTTCTTGTTGGCCGTCACGTCGAACGAGTCGCCCACGTGGAGACGCACGTCCTCGTTCTTCGGCGTGTGATCGATGCGGTCGGAGCCGAGGAATTGCGACGTGCCGTGGCTGTCGTTCGCATAGAGGCGAACGAGTCCACCCGGTAACGGGATCCCGAGGTCGCCGCCTTTGTTCGTGAACGTCACGTACGCACCGACCGGGAGCTTCGCGCCGAGATCGGCGTTCGCGTTCGAGTAGTAGCTGTCCGAACCGCGGAGTTCGAGCGTCTCCTTGATCGGCACGTTGTGTGCCGCGAGGAGCGCGACTTGCTTCGTCTGGCCGTTCGCGATCGTCGTCGGTCGTCCGAGCGTGTAGAGATGGTACTCGAAATAATTCTCTTGCTGCATCTGCGGTTGCGCCATCGGCGCCGCGACCGAATACGTATCCTGTTGGATAGGGGGTGTACCGAGGTTCACGTTGCCGGCGACGAGCTGAAGGCGAGCGTTCGGATACGTCGTCCCGCTCGTGTTCGTCAACGTGACGAGGCCGTTCAAATCCATGAGCGTCTTGTCGGCGGACACCGTCCCGACGTAATCCGCCTGCCAACCGAGTCCGCTCGACATATACGCGAGGTCGACGTCTTCCGGACCGGAGTGGGAACTCTCGAGGTCGAGCAGCAGCGTCGGGCGATCGCGGAGATCGCCGGGAATCGCATCGAAGACGAGATGCGAACCGTCGAGCGTCGTTTCGATTCGATCCGCATACTGGAGGACGATGCCGTCGTTATTTGAGAGCAGGCGAGCTCGTTCGCGCCTCGGATAGCCGGGGATCGCGACGTCATGGATCACGGTCACGTTACGACCGACATACTTCGCGAGGAGCGACGTCGGGGTGAGTAGGCTGAAGTCGAAATTCTGCTCCACGACGGCGAGTTCGCCGACGGACGTGAGGCTGCGAACCACGGCGGACGTGGGATCGAGCATGCCGCTCACGTCGCGCCACGCGATGCGATTGAGGCCCTTCACGAAGGTCAAACGCCGGTGGTCGTGGATCAGTGACGCGCCGCCGTTGTAGATCGTCACGTTCAGACCACGCTGATCGGCCTGCGTGGAGATGCGTTCGACCGGATCCGCAAGCGTCACCGACACGATCGTT
>Ga0209611_10011653_pt1 | contig 12592 bp, 9 predicted proteins | sample S1TSphgellanicum_3_FD_187693 | JGI IMG/M metagenome (GOLD analysis project Ga0209611, IMG submission 187693) | Host-associated microbial communities from peat moss isolated from Minnesota, USA - S1T2_Fc - Sphagnum magellanicum MG (SPAdes) (version 2) | ecosystem: Host-associated > Plants > Peat...
AAGAGCGCGCGCAGGCGGTTGATGACGTCGGCAGCGCGATTGCCGTCGCGGATGGTTCGCCTCGCCGTCTCGATGGCGCCGGGAACATTGGGCGGATCCGCGGCCAGCATGCGCAGGCACGTGCCGGCATTGGTGATGATTCCCGACAGCGGCTGATTGACCTCGTGCGCAATCGAGGCTGTCAGCGTCCCGAAACTCGTCACCCGCGCGACGCGTGCCAAATCGGACCGCAGCCCCATAAGCGCCTCGTCGGAACGCCTGCGGTCCGTGACGTCCTGGACCGCGGCCGTATAGCGGCGCTGGCCATTGTGATCGACGTTCGCGTGCGCAACCACATGCAGATGCTTGATCGTGCCGTCCGTCATCCGCAGCCGGTGATCGTGCTCGAAGTCCGTGAAATCCGTGAGCTGGCGAAAATACATCTCCTCGAATCCGGCGACGTCATCCGGATGCAGGCGGGTCTTGATCAGTTCGAGCGTCGGCGTCAGCCGGGTATCGACTTCGAAGATCCGGTAGATTTCCTCGGACCAGATCAGTCGGTCGTCGCTCACGTACCACAGCAGGCCACCGGTCAGGCTAAGGCGCTGGACTTCGGCCAGGAAGGCTTCGCTGCGCTTTCTCGAGGCGTCCCCCTGGATGCGCTGGATCGCGACGCTGGCGATGTGCGTGAACTGCGCAAGGAAGCCCTGCTCTTGCGCACTGGGCGACCGGGCAGCGCGGAAGAAACTCGCGAAGACGGCAAGTACCTGGCCGTTGGCCGACAGAACGGGCGTGGACCAGCACGTTTCCATGCCCAGCGTTGCTGCCAGCGGGAACCATGGGCCATCTTGCCAGCGCTCGTCGGGGGTGAGGTCGGTAGCGATGGTCTGTCGTGCCAGTAGAACCGTTGTCGCGCACGGTCCGGACTCGACCTGGAGCGGCAAGGCATCGATGGAGTCGACGAAGCCCTCCGGCAGGCCCGGGGCGGCGACGCAGTGCAGACGGTCCCCGCGTTCGCTCAAGAGCAGGACGCAGCACGATGCGCCGTCGATGGTCGAGTCCGCGAGGGTGCAAAGATCATCCAGCACCGGATCGAGTGGCGAGTCACCGGCCAGCATCTCCAGCAATCGATTCTTGCCGGCGAGCAGCAACTCGGCACGCTTGCGATCGTCTATATCGGTATTCAGGCCGAACCATCTCACTATGGCCCCGGCATGGTTGCGGAGCGGAATGGCCCGGCCCACGAACCAACGGTATGCGCCGTCAAAGCGCCGATGCCGGCATTCATATTCGCCGGGACTTCCCGTCTCCAGCGGGCCCCGCCAATAGCGCATGAGGCCGTCGTAGTCGTCGGGATGGACCGATCGTTCCCAGCCAATGCGCAAGGCCTCGGCCATGCTGACACCGGTGTAATCGCACCAGCCCTTGTTCAGGAAGTCGACAGTGCCATCGGGCGTCGTGCTCCAGACAAAACCCGGGATCGTGTCGATGATCGACTTCAGCAGGGCCTCGGACGGACGGACTTCCTCCTGGCCGCGCGTCAAGTCCCGTGCGGGCCCAATATCGTCGATATCCGTCAGGACTGCGCACCATCGGGCCGCATCGCCGTCTTCATCCCCCAGCGTGGAGGTGCGGAACAGGAACCAACGGTAGATCCCATCACCACGGCGCAACCGCGCCTTGAAATCATCCCGTCGTCCGGTCAAGTTCACGGGCGGCCACCCCGAGTGAACGTGCGCCAGGTCGTCCGGATGTATCGCCTTGAGCCATCCGCTACCGCGGGCTTCGGAAACACCGAGGCCCGTGTACTCCACCCAGGGGCGATTGGTGTAATCGACGCTGCCGTCGGGCAATACGGTCAGCAAGATCGTGGGAATTGCATCGACGACTTGCCGGAGGTCACCGTCCACGCCAATCCTTTCAGTTCGGCCGACGCTGAGCGAGGATGCGTCACGCTGGCGATCATCGCAAGGTATACCTTGGTATCACTCGGGAGCCCGCAGCGGAATCCTACGTCGATATGCGTGATGCAGACATACCTCGGCCAAGTGCGGTCCTCGGAAGGGCAGCCATCATTTATGCGGCCCGAACGCTGACAGCAATACCAAGATCCGATTTCACGCGAGGCGCGCACGAGGCAAAGTGGTGCTTCCTCCTGCCAGCGTGGGTCCCATGGCCAACACTCCCATCATCTCCGTCGTCGATGACGACCAGTCCGTCCGCGAGTCCTTGCCCGACCTGCTCATCTCCATGGGGTACGCCGTCGCGACCTTCGCCTCCGCCGAGGAATTCCTGGCATCGGGCTACCGATCGAAAACGGCTTGCCTGCTGCTGGACATCCAACTCCCGACGATGAGCGGGCCCTGCCTCCAGGCCAAGCTGGATTCGGCAGGACGAAACGTCCCGACCATCTTCATCAGCGGCCAGGTCCATGAAACCCTGCGCAAATACCTGCTCAGCCGGGGTGCGACCGACCTCCTGTTGAAACCGTTCTCGCAGGAGGCATTGCAGGGCGCGATCGCACGCGCTCTGAGAGCCCGACCGTCAAGCAGAACGTCCTGAGGCCATCCGCCGGGCCGATCGCCCATACCAAGGTGCCGCAGACACCTTTGTTCAATGGCGTATGCGCCGACTTTGCAGTCAGATCGCCTACGGGTACGGCGTCGCCTGGCGCATACCCGAATCGCCCATCCGAGCGCTTTGCATCCACTTACAAGGAACCGATATGTCCTCAGCCCCCAAGGTCATCCACACTGCCCAGACACGAACAACCGGAAACCGTGCTAACGGTAGCTCCCGCAGTTCCGACGGGCGACTGCAAATCCAATTCACCAACCCCGGCAGTCCCGGCACCGGAACGTCGCCCGAACAGCTGCTCGCAGCGGGATGGTCCGCATGTTTCATGGGCGCCATGGGACTGGCCGCGGCCAGGTTGAAGATTGCCCCACCCGAAGACTTGGCGATCGACGCCCACATCGATCTTTGCGTACGCGACGGTGCGTATTTCCTGCAGGCACGCCTCGACATCCACGCACCCGGCCTCGATCGGGACGTGGCGCAGGCCTTGGTCGAAGCCGCCCACCAGACCTGTCCGTACTCGAAGGCGACGCGGGGCAACATCGACGTCGCGCTCAAGGTGATCTGAGGCACTACGACGTCGCCCGGAGTTGCGTTTCTCGCAGCCCACGGCGCCATTGCGCCGTGGCATCCCGCCCCGGCTGCGCCGGTCCCGGGCGATGGCCGTCCTCCTTCCGAGAACAAGGACTTGCCGACGACGCTTTGGTATCGACGACACCATCGTTCAATGGAACGAGCCGCATACCTCTGGTGAGATCACTACGGCGCTTGGCGTCAGAAACATTCCGCAAATCCCAACTTACCGGAGATCGATCCCATGTCCAGAAACGCTTATTCGCTGCTGTGGCGGCTTGCGCTCGCCGTCGCCGCCACGACCGGGGCCATCGGCCTGCTGATGCTACCCAATCCCAGTTATGGGGAGGCCGTGCTGTCGGCCTTCCGCAACCTTTCGATCGGTTCCACTTCTGCCGATGGTCCAGTGACCACCGGGTCCGCGTCCGATGCGATCCGACCGTTTCGCGTCGATATCCCGCGATCGGCTCTCGAGGACCTGCGCAATCGCGTAGTCGCCACGCGCTGGCCCGACAAGGAAACCGTCTTGGACCAGTCCCAGGGTGTACCGCTGGCCAGGATCCAGGCGCTCGCAAGTTACTGGGGCACAGGCTACGACTGGCGCAGGATCGAGACCAAGCTCAATTCCCTGCCGCAATACGTGACCCGGATCGACGGACTGGATATCCATTTCATCCACGTGCGCTCCTCCAACCCCGACGCCCTGCCGCTGCTCATCACCCACGGATGGCCCGGTTCGGTCCTGGAACTCGTGAAGTCCATCGATCCGCTCGTGAATCCCACGGCCCATGGCGGACGAGCCGAGGACGCCTTCGACGTGGTCATACCTTCGATGCCCGGCTACGGTTTCTCGGAGCGACCCAGCGCCACCGGCTGGGGACCGGAGCGCATGGGTCGTGCGTGGCACGTATTGATGGGGCGCCTGGGTTACTCGCGCTACGTGACCCAGGGCGGTGATTGGGGTTCGGTCGTCGCGGACACGATGGGTCGTCAGGCCCCGCCCGGCCTGCTGGGAATACACGTCAACATGCCGGCGACTGTACCTGCCGACGTTGCCAATGCGCTCAACAGCGGCGACCCAGCGCCCGCCGGCCTCTCACGCGAGGAAAAGTCCGCGTACGACGCCTTGAACACCTTCTTCCAGAAGAACGCGGGGTACGGAGCCATGATGGTCACCCGCCCGCAAACGGTCGGCTACGGGCTATCGGACTCGCCCGTCGGCCTGGCCGCCTGGATGTACGACAAATTCGCACAGTGGACCGACAGCGGCGGCGAACCCGAGCGCTCGCTCACCCGGGACGAGATGCTGGACGACATCAGTTTGTACTGGCTCACGAACAGCGCGATCTCGTCTGCACGCCTCTACTGGGAGAACAACAACAACAACTTCAGTGCCGCAGCGCAGAGAACGGCGGAAATAAAGGTGCCCGTCGCGGTCACCGTCTTTCCGGGCGAAATCTATAGAGCGCCACGTACCTGGACCGAGCGCGCCTACCCGACGCTTGCGTACTACCACAAGGTGGACAAGGGTGGGCACTTTGCCGCCTGGGAAGAGCCTGAACTGTTCGCGGCCGAACTGCGCAAGGCGTTCAAGCCGCTGCGCTGACTGCTCCACCGCGATCGCCGGGTGGCCGACCGGCACCCGGCGCAACCCTTGCTAGGAGAGACCCATGAAATACATCCTTCTCGCCTTGATGGCGCTGCTCGGCTTGGCCACCGCCACTGGCCAGGTTCCCGCGCCCTTCGGAAATGACGACCCTGCGGCTGCTCCTGTTTACGGCATCAAGATCCCCGCGGGTTACCGCGAGTGGAAGTTGATTTCCGTCGCGCACGAAGCGGGCAACCTCAACGACATTCGAGCGATCCTCGGCAATGATCTGGCGCTTCAGGCCGCCCGGGAGGGCAAGCAGGTCTTTCCCGACGGTTCCGTCATCGCGCGGATTGCCTGGAATTACGTGTCCTCCGCGGAGAACAACCGGGCGTTCGGGCGCGACCAGTCGTTCGTGGCTGGTTCGCCCCCCCACTGGTACCTGCAGTTCATGGTCAAGGACTCCGTGAAGTACGCATCGACCGGCGGCTGGGGCTATGCGCAATTCGACAAGGACGGCAAACCCGCAGACGAGGCCAAGCACGCCACGTGCTTTGCCTGTCACATTCCGGCGCGGGACCACGACTATGTCTTTACGCGTTACACGCCCTGAAGGGGTGCCGATCGCGCACGCCATCCGGCGCCCGATCGCTTGCGCCGGAACAGCGACGCGATGCCGGCTCGGCACAACGCGGGCCCGGCAATCCGGGTGGGAAGTGTTGGTACCGATCGGGTGCGGGCGCAACCCACACCTTGGTGCAATGGAATGGTCTGGCGCCATCTGGTCTCATCGGGCGAGCAGCGGCTGGCGGCGCCGAACCACGATCGCAGGCGTTCGACCGTCGCGCTCGCACGCAATCCTTCACCGATTCGACCGCTGCCCCGAACAACCGTACCGTCATGAAAGAGGCCGACCATGAGACCCACCCGGACCATCGTCGCCGCGCTGACGATCTGCGCCCTTGCCGTGCTGGGTCCAGCGATGGCAAAGGCTGGACGGGGAGCGGCGAGTGCAGGCTCCGAGCTTGACAGCAGCGGCCTGGCCGCCATCTCGGTGGCCAGCACCTGGGTTAATTCGGACCCCGTGCCCTTGAGTCGGTTGCGCGGGCGGGTAGTGCTCGTCCAGTTCTGGACGTACAGCTGCGTCAACTGGCTACGAACACTCCCCTACGTCCGCGCGTGGGCTTCCAGGTACAAGGACCAGGGGCTCGTCGTGATCGGCGTGCACTCGCCCGAGTTCGAGTTCGAGAAGGACTTGGCCAACGTACGGCGGGCCGCGAGTGATCTTGCAGTCGACTATCCGATTGTCCTGGATAGCAAGCACGCGATATGGCAAGCGTGGAGCAACGAGTACTGGCCAGCCCTGTATTTGGTCGACGCACAGGGTCGAATCCGATACAGCCACTTCGGCGAGGGCCAATACGCACAAACGGAGCAAGTATTACAGGACCTCCTGGGAGAGACGGGCGGCTCCGCGGCAAGTCGAACCTTGGTATCCGTCCAGGCGAGCGGCGCCGAGCTGGCCGCCGACCACGGCAATTTGCGCTCGGCGGAGGACTATGTCGGCCTTGACCAGGCCCGGCATTTCAGTTCGCCAGGTGGTGCCTCACCTGGCAATCGACGCACGTATGCGTTTCCCCGGAGTCTTGGGCTGAACCAATGGGCCGTGTCGGGCGAATGGACCATGTCCGGCAGCCAAGCCGTGCTGGACAAGGAGGGCGGTCGCGCAGCGTACTGCTTTCATGCCCGCGATCTGAACCTCGTGATGGGACCGCAGACCCGGGACAGACCCCTGAGGTTCCGCGTCCTGATCGACGGCAAGCCGCCCGGAGCCGCGCATGGCACCGATGTTGACGCACTCGGCTACGGCGTGGCGGACTACCCGCGCATGTACCAGTTGATCCGTCAAACGACTGGTACCCGCGAGCGCCGCTTCGAAATCGAGTTCCTGGATACGGGAGCCACCTTGTACGCTTTCACCTTCGGTTGATCGGCGCGAACATTCCGCTGACGCGCGCAATCGTGCCGTTTACACCGAGAGTCCACTGCGCGCGAAAAAGAGCCGCGAGTCGCCTTCGCATTGATCCGGGGCCTCGCCCCTCCAAAACGAGCAGCACGGAATCGAGATGCCCATGAACGAAATTGCCCCCGAATTCATCATCGCCACGCTGCTGCTCGCCGTGGTCGCCCTGGCAAGCCTGGCTGCTCGCCGCATCCGTGTGCCGGCGCCCATCTTCCTCGTCCTGGCCGGTACCGCCCTGGCCTATACCCCGCACTTCCCTCAGGTGAGCATCGACCCGGACCTCGTTCTTTTGGGCCTGCTGCCGCCTCTTCTCTACGCGGCCGGAGTCGGGACCAGCTGGCGGGGATTTCGGCGCAACCTCGGATGGATTCTCGTACTGGCCGTCGGTTGCGTGCTCGTTACCGCCACCGCAGTCGCGGCGATGATGCATTTCCTGCTCGATCTGCCCTGGGGCGTCGGTTTCGTGCTGGGCGCTGTCGTATCGCCACCGGATGCCGTCGCACCCATGGCGATCGCCCGTCGCCTGCCCCTGCCCAGGAAGACCCTGGCGATCCTCGAAGGGGAGGGCCTGGTCAACGATGCGACGGCCCTGGTGCTCTTCAGCTTCGCCGTCGTCGCGGTGACGACAGGAGCGGTTTCCATTCCCGCTGCGGCGGCCACATTCGGCACGATCGTAATCGGCGAGATCGTCTGGGGTCTTGCCGTAGGCTGGTTCCTCCTCCGCGTGCGGGCGTGGGCCAAGGACACGGAAGTAGAAATGATCCTCTCGCTCCTCACGCCCTTCGCGGCCTTCTGGGTTCCGCACTTTCTTGGCGGTTCGGGAGTTCTGGCCGCGGTTGCTGCAGGGCTTTTTGCAAGTTGGCACGGTCCTCGGCATATTCCTCCGGCAACACGCTTGCAGGGTTACTTCTTCTGGGGCCTGACGGTCTTTGTCATCGAGGGGTTGACCTTCTTGCTCACGGGACTTCAGAGCAGGGAGGTATTCGAAACGCCCGACCCGGTCGAATTGACGCGTATGGGATGGGCAGCGCTGTACACCGTACTGGTCGTCGTCCTGGTCCGCTTCTTGTGGGTATTCGCCGCGCATGTCGCCGCACGGTGCTGGAGAGGCGCGAAGGCGCCGCCACAGGCGAAGCACGCGTGGCAGGAGAGCGCGCTGATAGGCTTTACGGGCATACGCGGTGTCGTCTCCATGGTGGCGGCCCTGTCCATCCCGGACCTTGCAGGCCAAACCCCGTTTCCAGAGCGGGACTTGATCCTGTTCGTGACCTTTGCAGTCATCATGTCGACCCTGTGTGGACAGGGTGCCCTGCTGCCGGCCGTGATCAAGTTTCTCAAGCTCGACAAGGCCGGCAGAGCCGAAGCACGGTTGGCAAGCCAGCGAGAAACGGCCGCCAGAATTGCTGCGGTTGACGGTATCTTGCTGCGATTGGAAGGATTGGCTTCCTCTGCGAGGGGCAGTCGAACCATCGCGAATCTGAGACGTCAGCACGAAGAAAGAAGACTGGACCTGGAACAGATGGAGAGCGGGAGCTTCGATCGCCTGCCGATGTCCGAATCCACCGCACTCCAGCTGCGACTCCTGGCGACCGAGCGAGGTGCGATCGCTGGTCAGTTTGGCGCCGGCAAGCTGACTGACGAGGCTCGCCGGCGAATCGAACGGGAACTCGACCTGGAGGAGTCCCGTCTTCACCATTTGCTGCACGGCACCTCGGATCGGGACGCGATCGAGAACCTTCCCGATGAGGCGCGACGGCCAAACGAAGCGCCGATTTCGACCACGAACACCCTGCCCCAGCGCTATGCGGATGACTTGTATCTGACGAAAGCAGCGCGACAACGGTCGGGGGCAGAGCGACCGGAGTCGCGTTGAGGGCACGACAGGTCCACAGCTCTACGAAGTGATGCACATTGCGGCTTCCGGCGCGATCACTCGGGCCTGTAGCGACCGGGAGGCAAGCCTCATATCGCCGGCGGTGGGATGCTTCGTTCCCTCCGCGCGCACCTTGGAGCCCTGGAGCCTATTGCCCCGCAGGCAGGCATGCCGCGGATCTGGAACGTTCCGAGGCATGCGTTCTTCCGTCAGGACTTGATGAACGCCAGGAGGTCGGCGTTGACTCGGTGCTTTTCGGTCGTGCAGATGCCGTGCGATCCGCCCGGGTAGACCGCCAGCTTCGCGCTCTTCACCAGCTTCGCCGCAAGCAGGGCGGAGTCGGCAATCGGAACGATCTGGTCGTCGTCGCCGTGCAGTATCAGGGTCGGCACGTCGATCTTCCTCAGATCCTCGGTCAGGTCCGTTTCCGAGAACGCCTTGATGCAAAAGTAGGCTGCGGGAAACCCCGCCTGCATTCCTTGGCGCCAGAACGCCTCGCGCACCCCTTCCGAGATCTTGGCGCCGGGTCGGTTGTACCCGTAGAACGGAACCGTGAGGTCCTTGAAGAACTGGGAACGATCCTCGACAACGCCCTTCCGGATGCTGTCGAAGACCTCCAGCGTCAGACCGCCCGGATTCTTGTCCGTCTTGAGCATGATCGGCGGAATGGCGCCAATGAGAACGGCCTTGGCGACACGCCGGGATCCATACCGACCTAGGTAGCGTGCCACCTCACCGCCACCCGTTGAATGTCCCACGTGAACGACAGCCTGCAGGTCGAGGTGATCGACAAGCTCGGCCAGGTCGGCGGCGTAGGTGTCCATGTCGTTGCCTTGCCAGGGTTGGCTCGATCGACCGTGACCGCGACGATCGTGCGCGATGCACCGATACCCCTTGGAGGCGAGGAAGAACATCTGGTCTTCGAAGGCGTCGGAACTCAGTGGCCAGCCGTGACTGAACACCACTGGCTGACCCGAACCCCAATCCTTGTAATAGAGCTCCGTACCGTCTTTGGTCTTAAGCATGCTCATTTCCGATTTCCCTTTCCCTGAGAAAAAATGATGTGGTTGCGCGGACGCCGTTTGTACCCATGCCGGCACGGCCAAGGCAGTTGCCCCGCCCGCAGCGGCAAGCAAGAGTTCGCGCCGTGAGATCCGCCACTGACATTCCTCTTCCATGGTGACTCCAAAGATGGACCCTTCACGCGACGCATCGGGAAGCCGATTTGCCCCGAGCGTCGGTGCGGGCCACGTTCGAGAACGCGCTCCTGTCACGAGTGCTGAAAAGGCGACCTGTTCAGGTCGCACCCTTGGCGCAGTCGGCTGCACTTCGAGGTGATGCGAGGCTAGGAGCCGCATGGTTCGGGAGCAATTGCACCTAGGTATCGCGATCGACGCGGGTCAACGCCGATACCATCGTGCAATCGACGTGGCATCCATCAACTGATGTGATTCGGATCTCCAAAACCCGCTAGGACCTTGGCCATGGAACCCAAAAAGTATCAAGCTCCGATCCTTCCCCGGCGCCGCTTCCTCGTCGCTTCGGCGACCGCGCTCGCAGCAACGCCGTCGGCGTTCGCCTTGTCCGGCCCCTCAACGCGGGACCTGCCCGCGGATGACGGCAACGTGCTCGCCAAAGGGGCGCCCGGCGCGTCCCATGCCGGGGCCGACGAAAGCATCAAGCGCTTCGCGATTCGCTTCCCCAAGGCTCGGATACTCGATCTGCGTGAGCGTATTGCGGCGACCAAGTGGCCTTCGCAGGAGCTGGTGGCGGATGCGTCGCAGGGCGTGCAGCTCGCGACCATGAAGCGCCTCGCCCAATACTGGCAAACGAGCTACGACTGGCGCAAGTTCGAGACCCGGTTGAACCGTCTGCCACAATTCATCACCAAGATCGACGACGTAGATATCCACTTCATCCACGTCCGCTCGAAACACGTCGACGCGCTGCCGGTGATCGTCACGCACGGTTGGCCCGGTTCCATCGTCGAGCAATTGAAGATCATCGAACCGCTGACCAACCCGATCGCATTCGGCGGGAATGCGTCCGACGCCTTCGATGTCGTCATTCCGTCGTTGCCCGGCCACGGGTTTTCAGGCAAGCCGACCGCTCTGGGTTGGGATCCGGTACGAATAGCACGGGCTTGGATCGTGCTGATGAAGCGCCTGGGCTATTCGCGCTATGCCGCGCAGGGCGGGGATTGGGGAAACGCGGTCACAGAGCAGATGGCACTGATTGCGCCGCCGGAATTGGTCGGCATTCACACCAACATGCCAGCAACGGTTCCCGATGAGATCGCCAAGAGCCTTCAGGCGGGCGGACCCGCACCATCAGGCCTGTCCGTCGAAGAGCGCTACGCGTACGATCAACTCGACTTTTTCTACAAGCACGGACTGGCCTACGCCCAGGAGATGAGCAATCGTCCCCAGACCCTGTACGCGATCGAGGATTCGCCCGTCGGGCTGGCAGCGTGGATGCTGGACCACGACGCCCGCTACGCGCTCATTTCTCGCGTATTTGCGGATCAACGCGAGGGTTTGACCCGTACCGACATCGTGGACAACATTACCCTTTACTGGCTCACGAATACGGCGGTTTCGTCGGCGCGCCTTTATTGGGAGAACAAGCTAGCCTTCTTCGCGCCCAAGGGCGTGAAGATACCGGTGGCCGTGAGCGCCTTTCCGGACGAGATATATACGGCACCGCGATCCTGGTCGGAGCGCGCATACGCAAAGCTCATCCATTACAACCGTCTCGACAAGGGTGGGCACTTTGCGGCGTGGGAGCAACCCGAAGCCACCGTGGCAGAACTGCGCGCCGGTTTCAGGTCCCTGCGGAGTTCCAAGGCATGACTACGATTTCACCTGTTGTCTTCATTAACCGTTCTGCCGACCGTTCGTCCGCGCTTTCACTCTGTGCAAGACAGTGCAGTACAGGGCAATTCCCTCAAAGTCCCTTCAGGCGTTGGGCGTTGCAGGCTGCGGCTTGCGCGCGGGAGCCCGCTTGGCCTGCTCAATAGCAAAATTCGCGACGAGGTCGGCGAAGGGTTTGATGTTGCCGTACGAGCTCGCCTGTTCGAGAGCGGCCATGTACTCTCCCCGGCGCTCGACCTCCACGATCGTCCAGTGGTGGCCCGCCGTGGTGAGCATGTAGTTCATGAGAAAGCGGCCGATCCGCCCATTGCCGTCCACGTACGGGTGGATGAAGACAAACGCGAAGTGCCCCAGCACGGCGCGCACGGAAGGTTCCGGCTCTTCGGCGATGAGCTCAATTAGAGCCGGCATGCAGTCGCGCACGGCTTCGGGAGATGGAGGCACGTGGCGCGCGTTGCGAATGAAGATGGGCCTGTTGCGATAGCCGGCTAGATCTGCGGGTTTCAAGATACCCGCCTGCACGCTCGGCGAAAAGAGCGTGACATACCACTGATCGAAATCGCCACGAAATAGCCCTTGCGCCGATTGACCCGCACCGAAGGAGCGGCGGATGAGATCCACTACCCGTTTGTGCAGCTCGAAGTAGCCCTTGGCCGCCATCGCATTGACGGTGTCCTTGTCGGTCGGGTCGTCGTCTGGATTCCATTGGCCGGCGCTCACGCGCTCGATGAGATCCTCGGTGACCTGGTAGCCCTCGATCGACAGCGAGTTGTAGGCGTCGGCCGTATACCGCGCCTCGATGTCTGCGATCCAGGCGGGGACGTCCGCGACCCGCGCGCGTGGCACTCCCTGGAAGGCTTCGACGACGGTCTCGCGCCACCCGCTCCACATCAAGCGAAGGCGCTGAACGTAAGGCGACTCGGCGCGTGCGCCCAGAATCTCCCGCACCGGGGCGACGAAAGGGTTTTTCTCCTGCGAGCGATACCCCGCGGCGCGCATCGTGGCGAGCAGTTGATCGGCCTCTTGCCCGCGACCCACCGCGCGAAGAGCTCCAGCCATTCGACCGGCGACGACGGTTTGGCCGCCCTCGAGAAGTACGCGCGTCA
>Ga0209611_10011654_pt1 | contig 12592 bp, 11 predicted proteins | sample S1TSphgellanicum_3_FD_187693 | JGI IMG/M metagenome (GOLD analysis project Ga0209611, IMG submission 187693) | Host-associated microbial communities from peat moss isolated from Minnesota, USA - S1T2_Fc - Sphagnum magellanicum MG (SPAdes) (version 2) | ecosystem: Host-associated > Plants > Peat...
TAAAGAATTCTTCAATAAATCCAACTTACATGTGGCTTTCATACTTGACCCCTTTGTTTGTGTTTGCATTCTATATAATTTGTTGAGATTGGAAAGGGAATTTCACAAACAAATGTTCATGTGTAAATAATTGATTTCAAATTGCAAAAAAAACTCTCAACATGTTCATGAAAGGCATCAAATTAATGTTGAACCGATACATCATAGAATTGAAGGCTAAGATCTATTAGAAGAATTATTTCATAGAGCATTAACTATGTACTTAAGACAATAACAAAATATTTTCTAACTTGAAGTAAATTTATCACCATTTATTTCTTTAATTTTATTGAACATGCATATCAACTATTTTGAATTAGTGAAGTAAAATGTTTCAACTCAAACATATCTACACATTTGTATTAGTATTATTTAAAAAATAGTTGTTGGATTGATATTATACTAGTGTATATTTAAAAATGCAACTCCTAGATTGATATAAATACTAATATATAAATATTTATACATGGTGAAATTGGCGTAATAGGAGTCATCAATGCCTCTTGAATTAATTATGATTAATCTTGATAAGATGACATGGCATATGATAAGAATATTGGTTGAAAAGTCATAGGATAATGTTGAACAACAATGCGTAAATATATAATTAAAATTATTATAAATTTTAAAAAATGTTAAAATATATCTTATATTCATTGATTTACTTTCAAACTTATCCAAATGATTTAAATTGATGTGTTAGAAAAGGCATTGTATAAATACAGCACACATTTTCAATGTTATGTTAATTTATGAGAATTATACCATGTCAAAAAAAATTGGTTATATTCGAGGTGATTCCTTTTAGCTTGATTTGACCCTATTAATTTAAATCTGAAAATGCAATTGTTAGATTAGTTTTATACTCATTTTTATTTTAAAATGTAGTTCTAGGATTGGTCTATATTAATATATGAAAATCTTAAGTTTTGATTTGTGTTTTAAAATGTAGCATACATAGTCTTGATTTTACTTGATCATTTGTTGTAACATCCTTTTAAAAGTGGTGTCACTATTGAATCATCCATTGTTCTATGAAAGAGCTTCAATTCTTATTTCAAAGGTCAACATTTGATAATACAACTTCCATGTTTACATTCAACCATGTCTCAAGTTTATATGTATGAAAATGTAGCTCAATGTAATGTTCATTTTATTTCATTTATTGTAGTATCCTTGTGAGTAGGCTCATTATTGAGAGTTGCATTGTTTTGTATTTAGGAGTTGAATTAATGTTTACATTATTTTTAGTTGTGAAAACCAAGTTCATGACACGTGTTAAACTAATATGGCATTCATCAAGTTCATATGTGTTGTCTTGATTGTTGTCATGACGTGTAGTGTCGTGACGTTCGTTGTCATAAGGGTTTAAATCCATAATAAACTTTATTAAACAAAAATACTAAAACCAATCAAAGGTAAAAACTAATCAACCAAAAAGATATGCATGCACATATATATACAATGCACAAAAGGAGGCTGAGATGAAATTTTCATGTATCTCCCCCAAACTTGAACCTGGAAAAACGTGGCATGGTCTGAGTAGAAATCAAGGTGTTGCAAGAGAACACGATGAACATTACCAAATGTCGACGAGAACTTGAGTGAGCTTCGGTTTGAAGCAGAATAGATGGTATCCACCATTACAATTATTGCAAAGCAGTATCTGATTAACATTGTCTGTCCTCTGACATACTTGACATGGATAGTCAAGTGGAGGAATCCAAGCTAACATGATGATGGTAGGATCCAAGTTTGGCTGGTGGCAGGGCACATAATTTTTGGAGTGATCCTAAATTGTGCATTCGTTAGCTCCTTGCAATTCTAACACACTTGAAGGCTTGATCGCCTTAATTCTCAAAATAGTGCGACCGTAAAAAGTGTTTAAAGTATCATTAGGTTTTCACTACAGATACACAAAGTCACCAACATCAAATTGTTTCACCTTAGGTTTGTAATTGCCACCTCATGTGTGTGCATACTATAAGGTGTTTCGATGTTGTGCAATGAACAAGTTCTCCATGGCCATGGGCATAACCTTCTTGAATATAGTAGCCTTCTTTGCAATGACCTTAACCCAAGTGGCTAGGGAGTCCAAGTCCACAACCTGGTCCATTTGAGCAGTAATGGAAGAAGGTGGAATGGGATGTCTCCCAAAAAGTAGAAAGTAAGGAGTGAAATGAGACAAAGAGGCGTGTTTGGACATCCTATAACCCATGGCGATGTAAGGTAGGGCTAGGTCCCAATCCTCTTTGTTCCCAGTGAGGCAAATCTTCCGAAGTCCTTTTTTGCATGTTTGAACCATCTTCTCTACATGGTCATTAGCTTGAAGATGATCCCTTGAAGTCTGGCAATGGTCAATGAGAGCATGATCAAGTAGGTCTTGGAATTCTCTTCTGAATTTTGATCCTTGATTAATAAAGCACTCAACACAAGCTTTAAACCTACTTAGGACATGTTGTAAGAAAGCCTAGTTGGTGCTATGTGATGACTTGTCCAACAATGCAACAAGCTTGACCCACTTTGAAAAATGTTCAATCATACTCATGATGTAGACATTACCCCTAGAAGCCTATGGTAACTCTCTAGCTAAATCACATGACTAACGATAAAACATGCCCTGAATAAAGAGTGGAAAAAGTGTGAATTGTCGAGAGGAGAAGGAAGTTTTCACTCTATCACATTGTTCACACCTAGTAATGATGTCTCGGACTTAAGCATACATACCTCTCCAATGGTAATGAGGAGAAAAAAGGCTATAAATACATTTAACTCCAAAATGTGTAAGCTCTGAGTGTATTTTCTAAATAAAACCAAGTCGTTCATGTGGTGGATGAACCACTCTGTCGCCTTGTGGTAAGCATTGACAAAGTGATTGTCCCTCCATGAGTAGCATTTGGATCGTTGTTATATGCAATCTCGATGACTTGATATAACTTGGGGAGGGTATTCCCCATGCTAAAGAAATTTCAAAGTGTCCAAGTCCTCCCATATATCCACAATGGGATGCTCAACCAGATTACATTGTAGTAATGCAAAATAACTTGATGCATAAGATACATGTATTGTTAGAATTTGGTGAAGTCTTGCATGGTTTCTGAGAAATCTTCAAAGGTAGTGAGGGGTCTTCATAACAAGGTATTCGCGTTCTGATGTGTAATACTAGGTTGGTGAATAACCTTGAATTCATATTCCTAAAATATAAGCACCCAATGAGTTAATTTACCAATAAGCCTGTCGTTGGTCATCAACCACTTGATAGGCTGGTGGTCGATATACAAAGTGAACTTGGTGCCATAAAGATAGGGCCTAAAACATACGACAACCCATACAATAGCAAGACACTCCCCCTCGTATGAAGAGTAGTTGCTCTTAGCCTTGTTGTTGCTTCGGGATGCATAGGTGATAACATATTCCTTGCCTTCCTCATCAAGTTGGCTAAGAATAACACTACTACCAAGAGCACTCCAATCAATGTGTAGAATGAAAACCTTGCTAAAATCAAGTTTTCTTAGAATGGGGAACTTTGAAAGCTTTTCTTTGAATGTGTTAAAAGCTTCCTGAGCTTGTTCACTCCATGTCCAACAACAACCTTTTTTAACAATGCATAGAGAGGATGAGCAATAGTACTGAAATCTCGGACATAAATCCAGTAGTAATTACATAGTTTGATGAAACTCTTCAAAGTGTGAACATTAATAGGATTGGGCATCTCCAAAATGGCTACTACTTTGGCCCAATGAGCCATAATACCATTTGGCAAAATTCTATGTCCAAGGTAGACTACTAAAGTGACAACAAACTCACACTTTTTAGGATAAATCTTCATATTGACTTCGTGGAGCGTCTTGAATAACTCCTCAAGATGAGCCAAGTGCTGTAAAAATCCCTTGCTATGCACTAAGATGTCATCTATGTAGCATTTTAGGAAATCTACCCCTACAAGAACTTGGTCCATGACTCACTGAAAGAAGATAGATGCATTATTTAATCCAAAAGGCATCACAAGCCATTCCCACAACTTGTTGCTTCCATGGAATGTCGTTTTCTTCTGATCCTTTACAACGAACACAGTCTGGTTGAAGCCTTGCCTCAAATCCATAATTGTGAAGATGTTTGAATCTCCAATGCTATCAAACAGTTTTTTAGGGATGGGCATGGGGTACCTGTCCTAAGGTGTAACTAGGTTCAAAGGCTTATAATCCCCACACATCCTTTTCTCAGTCCATAATCCATCTAAATCCTTCTTTGCTGGCATTACTATAACAGCTACGAAATCAAAACTTGATGGCTAAATGAAACCAGCTTCATGGAGCTCTTTGCATCTTTCATCTACTAATTCCCACTCATGTTTGCTTAACCTATGTCTCCTCCAATAGATGGGTGTCTCATCTGTAAGGTCTATGAAAAATTACATGGTCTTACACCTACCTAAGTCTTTCATTGAGAATGCGAACACTTTTTCATATTTAATTTACAAGTTTGTGACCTAGTTTCTCTCCTGCTTGGTGAGTTGGTTCCCCATAATGAAAGGGTAGTTGGAAACACATGGAATGGAATTGGAAAGTGTGATTGAAGAACTTGGTGTATTAGGTTCTCCACTATCCAATTGTATAGATTCGTAGAAGGTTGTAATTGTTTCTCTAGAAGTTGATGTACCACCAGATGTATCAGAAACAACTTGAGTCAAATTACATGGTACTTCCTCCCCCCCAACACTAAGAATGAAATGTAGAGTGTTGAAGATAAGCAAGTGTATTTGGTCGAGGTGCCATGAAGTCACATCCCTATAACTGCAAGCTGATTGAATCAGTGCTGGTGTTATGTACATTTGAAAGAGTACACAAGTTACCAACAACCATGTAATGGAGTTTAGGTCCATGCCTCTCCCTAATAGAGCGTTACGTTCCAATCTAGTCATCTTGGTGTGATTAGTAATGCCAGTTTGGAACCCCATAGTGCTTTTTCTTTCTTCTATGCTTGGTTCATCAGAAGTGGTTGAAGCATGACGATACACTAGGCCTAGTTCATCTCCTTGAAAGGTGTGTGCTCTTGGGAAGGAAACAAAGGTGGGCCAAGCACTTCATGGTTTTCCTATTGCGTTTGCAGGAGACCAAGGAGGTTTTTCTTGCCTTGTAATTAGTTGGCGATAGCTCTGATCATCTAATATGTGAAAAACTTATAGGTTGGGGTTTCTAATGGTGTATCTCAAAGCCAATTGCAGAACTGAGAATGGTGCAAGGTTGGTCCACCAGTTGCGTAGCCAATGCACATAGTAACAGCATTGTGCCACATCAAGTAGGAACTGCTCTCCAAAATAATGCTTAACTAGCATGTAGTGCTCTTGGACTTTCTTCCTCTGATTAAGCTAAGAAGGGGTGTTCTTAATTACATAACCAAGCATAGGAGAAATGGATTGAGCCCAAATGATCAATCATACCATGTTTGTGAAAAGACTAAATCTTGTGTCACTCAAGCCTTCTCCAAATCTAGCCGCTGAAAATCCTTAACACTTACAACCTAAAATGATGAGGTCCATGGGACCAAGTAATTCCATATGCTTCTTCTGAATTAGTTGTATGTCAGAGGGCAAGAAAATGAAACTGGCCTTCCATGCAGTGGTTGCAAACTATTGTGGAAATCTGGTTGTGAGCTCCATCATTCTCGATGTCGCCATTTGCCTTGCAATAAGATCAATGTTTACGTAGAAACACCTCCAAACCACCATCCCTGACTATAGTAGGGCTTCGAGACCTGTACCAATACCACCAAAGAGCTCTAATAATGTAATCCCTTCCTTAGGCAATGTCCAAGTGATTAGTTGACAAAATATTGGCTAAATCGGTTCGCCATGGTTCTCCATGTTTTCAAAATTAGACAGAGTTTTGACCAAGGGCTCGTTGGTTGCTTTGAACCTCTGTAAAACCTTTAGTCCGTTTTGAATGTTAATAGGAACCACCTTCAAGCTTTCAATAACTTGGGCGTAAGCTGTCTCCTCTTCATCTCCTTCTATCCACTCATGGCTAACTTGTTGGATGTAGGAAATTGTGTGTGTTTCGTTGAACATACAATGGTGAGCCATAGGATTATGGTTCCCATGTAAATCAAGGGGTAGTATCCCAGGCAATGGCCATCAATCTCCCAATCCACTCGGTAATATGCATGCTCGAACTAGTTGTCAATTGTGAAACTTAGTGGAAAAAGGGCCTTTTGCCCAATGAGCACATTGTAATTGGTGGCATTAGTGACTAAACATCTGACCTATAGGCAAAACTCTTGATATGTACTTTCATTGAAGTTAAGTGTAATCAAATTTGAGCTCTCCGCAAGTACCTCCTCTACACTCCCACTAGCACTGTGAATTTGCCACATAGATTTCCATAGTTTAGAATTGAACATGCCCATCTTTTTAGCGAATTGAATTCCAAGAATCACTAGTTAGGCACTTGTATCAAGAAATACCATTTTGGGTGTACATCCTCCCACCTGGATTGTTGATTAAGTATTATCAACAATGGTAACTCCGGTGGTGATGGAAGTTCTCTCACTAGGCACCACCTTCAAAAATGAGTAAGAGACTTTGTGAAGAAAATGGTTATCCACAACGCCTTTGCTGAGTAACAAATCCACAAGTGAGGTGTTTTTAGTTCCTTTCTAATATGTGAATGTAAAATCAGAGTAGGAGAACCCACTAGTTTAGCCATGCTAGAACTAATGACTAGATTACAAATGCCATCTCCAACATGTGAGCCAATTGAGTGTCTCTCTAAGGTGTTGGATGGGACCCATGTAGCATGTGGATCAAGGATTGGTAAAAGATTTGATGTAGTGTTCAAGGTATCCTTTAATACTGCAATTATGTCCCTGGTGCTTAGCTTCAAATCTTGAAAACTAAACAACGATGTACTCATAAGCTTTTGCGCCATTTCATGCATTTGAAGTTGAGACTCCATAAGCTTATTAGTGGAAAATTGTATGTTTACTAATGTACATGTACTCCTGGGACACGAGAATTTGATGCCCTAGCAGTTTGTGGTGTAGTAGTCTTCTCCCCCCTTGCCAACAAGGTGCGTTCTTCTTCCGTGTTGAAAAGACAAAAAGATTGTGGCATGATTACTCGAGCTCCTCTAGTTTTGGTAATAGGAGTTGAACTAGATGCAAGTCCATTAATTTGAATTACTTGCCTAGTGGCAAAAACTTTAAGTGCCACACTAGCCTCTTATGCCATGAAATAGGAAGGGTAAAAAGAAGTGACAAATTCTGGTGAGAAACTAAAATTGTGTGCACTATAAAAAACATACTCCCCAACCGTGGCATGGTGTGAGAGGCCATAAAACGACGTAGGAGGTCCCTCCCGTGATCCTAAACCCTATACAAGTTGTGCATGATTAGTTGGTTGGGAAGACTTGCCTTTTAGATTAGCAAATTGGGCCTTCAATGATTCGAGTTCATTTTGTAGAGTTTAAATTTGAACGACATGGGCTTGAAACACCTCCCTCTTATTAGCATTGTTCCTTCTTCTTAACATTCTTACTAGAATTACCCTTGGTGGGGAAAGTTTGAATGGAAGGCTGAGGTGCTTTGGTTTTTGGTTGAGGGGCAGCGGAAGATGCTAGCAAATTTTGCCGTGGTAATTAAAATTACTTCCGTTTCGGGAACTTGACAAAATAAATAACTTCCTGATGTCCCTCTTTCCCACAATAATCATAAAAAAGATCCTCGAAAGGAATGTTGCACTCACTAGCGTTGTGGGCAGGATTGCCACAATAGTTATAAGAAGGTAGGATGGGTGTAGTCGAACGCATCACTTTAGCCCTTGAAAAAGAATGTGATGATCTGGTTGGCGTAGATGGTGGAGGCTGAGGCCTTGAACGTACTAGAGGCCTCATAATATTAGCCTCATAGTGTGCATGAGCCAATTCCAACTTTTTAAAAATGTTGTACACATTTAACAAAGTGTACAAGTCTCCAAATTCTATAAAAACCCGATGTAAAACCTACACATGGAATATCTTCCAATGAACAAAGATATCGATGGGTAGCTTCTAGGTCTGTGATGCTCTGAGTATCCTCTTTAAGCTTGAGAAGCCTCCTATAGAGCATCTTGAAGGTTTGATCCTTTTGTCGAAAAAAGGTGGTGAACTGGAGAATTTTTTAAAAACTTTTAACCAAAAATTCCAGCTCAAGAACTCAAAAGAATTCCCCCACTAGATCAGCAAAAGTTGGTGCATTGATGGTGGGAGGAATGTTTGCGATAACAACAATGAGTTATTGAAGAGAAATGTTTATTCAAGTAGGTACCGGATTTGGATTATTGGGCACAATCCCATGATGTGCAATGGTAACTTGCAGTGTAGTTTAAGAGGCGGTGGTGATGGCTATGGCATAAGATGGATTGGGGATCTGGGTGATGCCCAAAATCCTTGGAGAATGTTACTCGTAGACATCCAATGCTTCATAGTGCACATAACAGGCTAGTTATTTGAATACGAATGTCTCGGTGCAATTAACACCATACTTGAAGTCTAATTCATAAACCATAATTGAGAAAGTCGCCTTGAACTCCTTAAAAAAAATGGTACCTCGCCTTTTGTTGAACTTCTCAATTCTCCTAGAGGAACTACTAACCTCCATGGTGTATATGGGCATAGAAGTAACGATTTGCAGCGGAATATACGATGATGGTGTGAAGGTTAGTGTGGCAACAGGTGTACCTCATTACTTAACCCTTCAAAATGGACTCTGATGTATCGTTAATGTAGTGTAACCTAGATTTGAATTCCTGGTACGAGTTGTACCGAATGACGATGGCGCTGTAGATGCTTGATGGTATCGTAATGAAGATTGTGAGCTTAAAACAATCTGCTCAAATGATCGTGTGTTACTTCGTAGCTAATACCTTGGCTATAGTTGAATGATAATGCTCTCATCATCTAAGGACATGGTGTTGTCCCATGCCCCAAAGTTTTGTAGCAATACAGAGCACTAACTACAAAGTTCTAACATAACCTATGTAATTAAATGCAACCATAATGGAAATTGAAATGTGAAATGTTTAAAAAAAAAACCTTAAGCAGCTCTTGGTTTCTGTAATCACCAATGCTACATGATAAAGTAGAAGAAGAAAAAAATCGTATATTTATGTATTAATAAGATGACGTAAGTGTATGCATTAATACAAATATAACGTAGATATGCATATTAATACGAAATACGAAGATGTATGTATTAATACGAGAATATGTAGATGTACATATTCTTCAAGATCGTATATAGATTTCTTTAAAAAACAAATAATATGTACATATGGTTTGAAGATTATAATATCAGATACGTATGTATGCAGTACATACGATTTGAAGAATATGACGCGTCAATGGGGATGAACAGCGATAGATGGACGTCGATGGAAGAAAGGGGCCGAATAGATGAAATCAGATGGATGGATGTTGACGGATGTCAAATTGAACCTAATGGACATTGGACGGAATTGTGATGGATGGCGATGAACGGTGATGTTGACAGAATTACAACGAACGATGATGGACAACAATAGATGGTGATGAACGGTGACGAAGGCAACAAAGGGCTATGGACGGTGACGGACAGAGAAGAATGGCAACGCACGACAATAGATAGTAATGCATAGCGATAGATGGCGACGCACAACGACGAATGACAATGAACGACCATGAATAGTAACGAACAGCAACAGACGGTGACGAACAACAACAAATGATGATAAATAGCAATGGACAATGATGGACAACAACGGACGACAACAGACAATGACGAATAGTAACGAATGATGATGGACCGCAACGAACAATGATGAACGACGACGTTGATGGAACTGCAACCAACGACGATGAATGGCGACGAATGGTGATGAATGGTGACAGTGAAGAACAACGATGGACGGTGACGACAACGAACAGCGACTGCGATGGTGCTGAATGGCAATTGTGACGACAACGGTGATTATGACTACAACGATAACGATGTCGAATGACGACTATGATGGCGATGACCCCAGATAGTGCCTGTGACGACGACGATGCTGAACGACAACTATAACGACGACGACGCCAAATGGTGCCTATGACAGTGACAATGGCGGACGGTAACTACAAGGGACGACAGTAATGACTGTGACGGACGATGACTGGGATGAACGGCGACTATGACGGACAACGATGGCATCGGATGGCGACTATGATCGACAACACTGTAGAACTATCCACGTCTACAAGCTTTACAATAATGGATTGGAGAAGAAGAATTTTATTTTATTTTCTTTTTACTTGACATTGCACTTGGTTTCGATAGCTTCAAAAGTCTTCAAGGCTTCTTCGACCTCCTCTTGTGTCTCTATGCGAGCGAGAGAGAATGTTGTCTTATCTTCTTGTGTTGTAACACGCACATTCATCTTTTCTCCAGTGCCTCCTCGACTTCTCTTTTGATTTCGAAGCAATGGCGGCTCTTGCCTAGGTGAAGATTTGGGGTGGTGGTACCTAGGGGCTTACTAGACCTGTGGCTTTCTCCTTTAAGACCGGTAGAACTGGATTTTGCAGTGGTGAGAAGCAGTTCAACTAGATGAAAATGAATCATAACAACAAAAGTAGCTTTGGCGCAAGGAAACAGAACTTGGTCTTTGCCCGAACGACTGCCATTGTCAATATTGAAAAACTAATTTAGGAAATCAAGAGCTTGATTCTTGAGCAAGCCCGGATCTTTACGAACAAGTTGAAAGAAGAACTTGGTGTCATAGTTGCTTCCTTCACCCCTATTAAAGTTGTGGCAAGAGGAGGAGTACTCAAGGTTGCTACTGAAACTCCTCATGTTGTGGAAGAGAAGACGACACTTACGTTGTTAGTAGTTATGGTTATTGTTTCTGTTGTAGTTATAGTATAATAGTAGAAAAAGAAGAAGTAGCAACAACTTAAGGACACAAGAAACCAACAAGCAAAAGAAACCCAAGAAACTCAAAGATAGGAAAAATCTATTGTTTTCAACATTAAACAATAAATAACAGTTTTTTTAGAATTAAATTGAATCGAAAAGAAGGAAAGAAAACATAGTGTATGTAAACAATGGTCGTGTAATAACCACTGGAACATCTAGAAATCCAATCTAATTATGGAGGAAACTTACCTTGACAAAGGAATTTAAAAAAAACTAACAAGAGAAGAAAAAAGTTTGGCCTTTTATACAATCGTCAACAAAGCTGAAACCCTAAACAAGCCATAACCCTAAAACACCTAATAGCGTACAATAACCTAAGAATGTACATTAATCCTAAAGGCATAATTGGCATGCCCGTAACCGGCTGTCATGTATGAGACCATGCATACGGGCATGACATTGTGTTGTTTTGCACCTTGAAGTACTATAATTATTTTTACAACAAATCTTCTTAGTTTTTTATCATTTATCTTCTATGATAAGATTTTCAACATGTTCGAATCCATTAACAATTGAGTTCATTTTTTAGTTGCATTTGCCATGCTTTTGTGAAGTAAAGGCTACTTATGTTTAACACGTGTTTTTGATTGATTGTTTTGAATGATGACCTATTTTGTTGATTAAACTTGGAGTTATTAAATTTAGTTTTTTGGTTAGTTGTGGATGAAGAGTTGGTTGATCATGTTTTGTAATTGGATATTTTTTGGTGTTAATGGAATCAAGATTGAACATCTAACTACTGCAATGCAAATTAATGGGCTTGGTGGTTTTTTAAGACATGCTTAAAATCTACTATCATCATTGAAGTTGGTGGCATCTTTTGTTGCAAGATTTATTGATTTATAGAGAGTGTCAAGATCCTCCATAAGGTCTTTCACATGAGGTGGTTGATAAATTAATTTTCTACACAAATATATTTTTCATCATTTCATACATGTTTTTGTCAAATTGAAGTGACGTTTTATCTTGTAAATTCATGTTCTAATACTCCTCATTATGACTAAAATCAACCATGTAATCAAATATGGTTTGAAATTGTTGCTCTAAATTCTCTTTTATTTTTGCAAGCAAGCTCATTTTTTACATGACATGAATGCTCTACTTTCATCATGATAGCAAAAATCTTTTTTCAATTTGTGACTATTGTTTGGAATTCATGGTTGTGAAAATCCACATGATTGATTGTAGCTTGAGTGGTTTTTCCTAATTCATTTGAATTGACCTAAGAACCTCCTTGTGTTTGCAATTGGGTTAACATGATTTCTTGGAATGAATCTTTAAACAAAGTCTTGTGTTTGCAAATTCTATGGATTTTGTTTCCTCTTACCCTTGTTGATTTTCTTATTCTTGGATGGAACATCTTCAAAGTTGGGATGCAACCCTAAACAAGATGGACCTCATTAAATTTGGTTTTTTTCTTTTCAATTTTAAATACATTAAATTACCCTAATTTAGTTGCTTTTATTAGTTTTGAATGCATTGTTTGTACATTTGTTTTTGCAAGTATCATGATTCAAAGAGGTTGGAGATTTCAAGATTTAAAGAGGGAGGGGACATACATTCTTCCATTTTTTTTTCATCATTAAAG
>Ga0209611_10011656_pt1 | contig 12590 bp, 8 predicted proteins | sample S1TSphgellanicum_3_FD_187693 | JGI IMG/M metagenome (GOLD analysis project Ga0209611, IMG submission 187693) | Host-associated microbial communities from peat moss isolated from Minnesota, USA - S1T2_Fc - Sphagnum magellanicum MG (SPAdes) (version 2) | ecosystem: Host-associated > Plants > Peat...
CCCCCAACCAATATTTTTCAACCATTAGTTTTCAACAAATGACAAGCACTTCATTTTGAATTGTGCATATGTTATTTGTCATTAATGTTCTTTTGCATTTCATTGAACAACATTTTTTTCCTTTAAGGTCTCATCTTCATTCTCCTACCTACTTACATGGATAGGAATGGTTAAATTAACATGCATCTTTTCATGTCCATGTCATGTACATTAAGAATAATTTTTAATAACTTGTTTTCTTCAAGCTTATGTACCTAACCCCCTAACCCTTTTCCCTCACACATGAAAAATCTGACGTAAATAATGATGAATTATTTGAAACCATATGCAAATATATATAGAGAGAAAAAAAGGGGTGAGGATTTTGCTCCAATTGGAACGTAGCCATTACACTTATATAGAAAATATAACTACCTTTCAATTGAAATATCTACAAACTAAAAAAATCACTTTCATTAGTCAAAAGCTATGATCTAATCAAAACATGTCAATACAAAATAATGGACTGAAAATATATACTCCCATCATTTCTCAAAAAATTAATTTCAACAAGCATTTTGCTCCAAACTTGTTTCACAAGTAAAAGGTATCTTTTGAATCGATTTGCACTTTTGATAATACCATTGATTGCATGACCAACTCAACTTGGTTTCTTTTTCCCTCCAAATTTGGTAACAATTGTTTACAAAAAATAGACAACCTACACAAATAATGTGCCAAACCCTTGTTTGCTAGTATGGAAAGGAGATTGCAAGTTCGAAATTGTGTACATAAATGGTAAGGTTTGTGCACCCATTAGTCAGTGCATGTGTTAAAAACTCCAAATTCTTGGTAAAGATTCTTGCAATTTGCATGTCTTTTGCATGGGCCAGATGCAAATGACATTCACACCTACATATTAGCCTATTACGCTATAACAACACTTCATGTCAAATCCTGTGCAGTTTTCTTTAGTGTTGTTGCGTATCCTTTCAAAACGCAATATACTCATGGACGTTTTCCAAAATGTAATGCTCACAGAGGTGAGCATTTGGCCTCAGGCACAGATCTCAAATCAGAGAAGGGTTTGTACTCAGGTCCTTTTCCTACATAAAGCAGAGCTGGGATTCTTTCACTTTTTACAAATAGTGACAGGCTGGTTGGTAGTTGGTACCCACCGCTCCTCAGAAGATCCCAGTACAGCCTGCCAGGTACCTTCCACCACAGAAGATCCCGCTTGCTGGAAACATGTTTCTTCAGGCAGGTAAGGGAACTAAAAATATAAAGGAAAAATCCAGGCAGTGCTTTCCGTGCTCACTACCATATTTTCCAAAGACTGTAGCAATACTATTAACCCCCCTTGTCTGTATACACAGACAATACAGACAGTTCTGAGTTGACAATACAGACAGTTCCGAATTTCAACTCAGACAAGGTGGGCGTTGCTTCCTTGCACACAAGGTTGACGTGGGCAGGAATTTTTACTTTTATTTTTTTCAATTTTGTGATGTAGACAAAGTGGCAATAATCCATAGGACGATTTAGCCCAAATTTGGCTACAAGAGTAATATGAACACAAGTTTTTAAAAACATCCTCATATATTTTTGGCTGCTTTACTTGAACTGTGTATAAAAGTCTTACAAATTTTCTTAAGTTTTGGTCGAATTTTGTATTGAGAATCTCAAAAGGTACTTGATTTTAGCACTTTTAATTTTTAATATCACTTTTTGGCTATGCAATACCCAGCGGAAAAACAAAAAAAGGCTGGTCTGCAGACAAGCCTTTTTGAGGCAAGACAGGCGCTGCTGCAAGGGAGCACCCACACGGAGACGCAGTACACGTGTAACCTTACGACGGTGGACACAAGGACACACATACCCGAGTTTTTTAAAAGATTTATTTCTGTAGCCAGAATGACTATCATCCAAAACGAAGAAGTAGAAAAAGTGGCAATCATCTGTAGCAAGATTTAGCCAAATATGACTGTATATAAAATATGATGTACAATTCTCTAATCATTCTTTACTATAGATTGGCTACACACTGGAAAACAAGTATAGAAATTTGATGATGTTTACTCTTTTTTTCCCCCTTACTTCTGGCGATAGAAAACCTCCAAAATCAGTTAGTTTTCTATTTTTTAATTTTTAATTTTTCTTTTTGGCGACACATACCCATACTCCACAGACTTGCACATCTCCGACCCGTCGTAAAGAAAACCCATCTTTCCTCAGTTACACGACACCTATCCGCACCGTAATATCTTTAAGAAGAAGAAGAAGAAGAAGAATTCCTATAAGTACTGCGGAGGAGATTCAAAAGTAGAGTTTCTACTTTCTTTTAAAGTGCAAAGATTGTGAAGTAGTGTTTGAGATTGCTCGATTTCCTCTGCATTCGTGATCGTTGCAGACAGGAACGGAAAAGAGCTTCGAACGCAGTTTTATTCAGAAATTTGCTTAGTTAGTTAGTTTTGTTTTTGTTTTGTGTTGTTGGTTTGTTTGTTTTGTCTTTTTTTAGTTTCTTTCAAAGTGCGGCGGAGGTTCTGAAGAAGATTTTGCAGTTGCACGATTTTCGCTGGATTCGTGATCATTGCAGACAAAGGGAAAGAGTGTCGGAGGAGGTAAATTTATGAGAAGTTTGTTTTGTTTTGTTCTGTTTTGTTTTTGTTTCCCTCAAACGTGCTGCGGAGATTCGGAAGTAGAGTTCGAGGTAGCTCAATTTCCGCCGCAGTCGTGATCGTTGCGGATAGGAAGGGGAAAGACTGTCGGAGGGGATTTTATGGAGAAGTTTGTCTTCAAAGAGCTGCCGACATTGGGAAGAAGAGTTTGAGATTCGCTCAGCTTTGTGGGATTAGCGATCGTTGCAGACAAGGAAAAAGTAAAAAAGGAGCGTGATTATCGAAGGAGGAGGTTCGTTGTTTGTGTTTGGAAATTCTTTCATGTGTGCGCTTTCAGGTAGTACTCTTCTGAAGGAAACTTAGGAATTTTCAACTATGTCGTCGTTGTACGGGAACCCCGAGATCTCTCCCCCATACCAGCGCCCGTTCCAGCAGCAGAGTTGGCAGCGGCAACAACAACAAACCCCAAACGCTGGACAGAATGGAAGCCCGTACTACGGGCATCCGGCACCGAGTTTTTATAATCAACAAGAAGAAACACAGTACTACCATGTGCCGCAAGCACCTTCTTCGTATTATGCAGCACAGCAGCCGTACTCGTCCTCATACGTTCCGAATGGACAGACATATGGCACTCCGTATGAAGAACAAACCACCTATTATGGTCAGCCATCCAGGTCGCACTTCCCTCCAGGCACAGAATCTGAAATTGTGAGAGTTTTTGAGAACGCAGATTTGGATAGAAGTGGAACCATCGATGCAATGGAGCTTGGAAGAGTGTTGTCAACAGAGTATGGAAGTTTTAGTCCACGCACGGTGCGCCGTATGCTCCATTTGTATGCAGATGACAAGAACAACACCACCTGCATTGGTATCTTTGACATCCCTTGGACTCTCTAAATGCCCACTCTTCCGCTTGCTTTCTGAACTGATCTTGATGAATCCATCTCAACTGCATGTTGAAGTTTCTGTTTAGTTGGATCTGCACGTTAGAAATTGGACATATAAACCTTGTTGGCCAGGGACTTGGGATGGGTTCCTGTAAAATTTCAGTTGTGAACTAGTCGGGTTAGGGTTTCTGGATGTGCTCTGATTTCGTGTTGGGTTGTTGCTTTTTGAGCTTCAGGACCAGCAGGTTTTGTTCCATTATGGAGGGCTATCAGACACTGGCAGGTAGCATCTTATGCCTGCAGTTATTATAATTGTTATGCAGCAAGAGGCATAGGCACATTTGCTAGTTGGAAACTGGGCCAGATACGCACCAATTTGACGGACTGTTTTGGCACTGTCTTGTATTTGATTCTGTTGCAGATTGTGTTTGAGAGGTTTGACAGTGACAGGAGTGGAACAATTGAGAGGAATGAGTTACGAGAGGCACTGCTCAGCCTCAGACTTGATATTCCTCCTCAAGTCTTGCACATACTTGTGTCTACTTTCGACACAACAGGCAATGGAAGGAGCATTCAATTTGACAACTTTATTGAGTATGTCATATGCCCCATAATAAACCCTAAACTCCATGTTGTATTAGATCCAATATTATCATTCTGAAGCATCATGCTTTCTGAACCTAAGAGCATATGAGGAATGTCAGGCTTTTGGTTATCTCACACTGTGGTAGTCTTGTTACTTTGTGATGGGAGCCTCAAAGCATACATAGGAAATTTCTGGTAGGAATGTTTGGCCAAGCATGGAAGCTTTTTTACAGAGCAGCAGATTAGCAGATTCTGTTTCTCTTTTACTAAACTCTATATTCTTGTGGGATGTGGTCCATGTGATGTCAATTTGCAGGTGTGGACTCATTGTTAAGGTGTGCTTAGTCTTCCAGTTATTACTCTTTTGGTTTGTCTCTCCAATTTATTTCAGGAAAGAAATTGGGATGGCTGCTTTTCTTTAGATGTAAGATCTTGTCAGGGTTTCAAAAAGAAGAGTCTAAGATTCTGAGAATGTGAAAATGGAGGGCAGTTAGTATTAAGCATCCTGTCATCAAGCATTAAACAGATGTGCTACTGTTTGTGCAGGGACTGTCAGAGAAGTTTATGGAGAAGGATCATAACTACTCAGGATTTGCTACTCTAGATTATGATTCTTTCATGCTTATGGTGTTGCCTTTTATTGTTGCTTGAGAGCAGCTACTGGGCCTTGCATCTGCACAGTAATGAGGCACAGAGGGATCAAAGGGTGTGTGGCAATCATTCTCTGGATAGAGTTTTTCCATCTCTGGTAAATCTTCCAAATGAGAGCTGCAATAAATTTGTTGTGGCAATCTCTCTAGAGTTTTGGTATCCTTTCTGGAATTGTAATTTTCAAAGTAGTCAAGGCTCACAGTTTAGCCACAAGGGAAGAACCCCTCTGAGAAACATTGCTCATTGTAATTAGTCTTCACAACAAGGGTTCTCTCATTGATTGACCATCAACCAAGTTCTCCTGAGTTACTGCAAGCACTTGAATCATAAGGATGGAGAAACTCTCAGTACTTATGAAGCTAGAGTTTAAGGCATTTATATTCTTTTAGACTCTGTAGAGTCTCTGACAGCTACTAGGGTCTCTTATGAAACAAGAAAATCTGTGAAGAGCAGAGTGCACCAAAGTTGAAACTTGATGGCCATGATGGAGCTGGAAAGTCAGAAAAACCCCAAGATTGCCATCTGAGCTAAATCTCTTTCTGGGTAAATCAATTGTGGCTTTCAGACTTGAGACTTGAGACCAATTGGATTTCAGACAGATTGATAGGAAATCTCAAGATCCCTTCCATAATAGGTTGGTGGAGAGGTCATGGTGATGGGAGCAAGCGAGCGAGCATTTCTGGCTTTTGGGGATAAAAATGGCATGGTGTAGCAGTTCAGCAGACTAAAGTTGTTCAACAAAATAGGTAGAGGATAGGATTTGTGCAAGATATAACTGGAATAGTAACTTTAGCTGACTAAAAGTATCAGTTGTGCAGATAGTATTTCATCTTCAATGTTGACAAAACATGAGACCACCATTTGAAATGGTGTTCAACAACACTTGTTCTGAAGAAGGGAGCCCATAGAACTAAAGATTCTGACTTGTAAGTTTACACAGTTTAGACTTTGCTTGCTGTATATATCTTTTCCTGTTATTGAATTTGATTCAAATATGGAAGCAGAAGAGTCCTGTTGAGAGTTTAGTTCACTCAAGACTTTCACCAAAGTCTTTAGGAAAGTGCATGAAGTGGCTTCATTGGTTCTGCATCATACCTTCCTTCCACTTGTATGAGAGCTTGAGTCATATGTTTTGGTGGGCTGATTGATGCCTTGACTCAGATCTGTCTTTATTGTTTCTGCTCAGTTTCCTCGTTTGGGTGATAGGATTGCTTAGCCACCTCTTCCTGTCTCATCCTGATTCTGAACAACAGGGCAGGTGGTCTCCAACTAGCTAAGATATGGCACTACACACAGGAAACTGACTTGGAAGCTTTTGAAGCTTCTGGGTTCCAGTCTGTGCATTTCTTCAATTTGGCTCACTGGCACTGTCAGGAGTGAAATTTCATGTGCTCATTGCCTGGTGTCTCTCATCACCTTTTCATTAGTGTGTCTCGAATGTTGGATCTCTGCTGCAAGTGGTGATTAATCTCTTTACTTTCAATGTGGAATACTTTGCTCTTGGATTGGTTCTTCTGCAGATTTCAGGTTGTGATGCTAAGTTATTGCACATCCAGTGAGGAAGCCTGTAAGGAGAAACTCTTGCAACTGTATACTGGTTGAAGATTTGCATTGGATGTTGCATAATTTTTGGTTGCAGTTCCTTCTTCCTTTCAGAGTATGTTTTATGAGAGATGAGGGTTGCCAGCACAGCTTCAGTCCTTATGGTGAAATTGGCACCATCTGGTCACAGAATTGACTCCTGCCAAGCTTAAAAAATTACAGAACAATGGAAAATGTTGTGGGCAACCTAGATCGTCTGGATTGTTGTAGGAATTCTGGGATCTTTTGTGTGTTCATTAATCCAGTGTGAACTTCTGCTATCATATACTGTTATCAAATTTGATGAAATAGTGTTTAGATAGAACTACATGACAAGATAGTGACGGGCACAGAAAGATATTGTTTCAAAGGTGGGAGCATTGAAGATGAAAGCTGCAGCAGAACTGTCTTCTCTCAAGTCTAAGTCATCCATGGCTCTTGAATTGCAGTTTGCACTCTCATGGTCTTTTGTTCCTGGTTTTAAGCTTGTTCAAGATGAGGAGCCTTGTGACACTGCTGATGGTAATTCCTGAAAGATGCAAGGCGCTTGCAAGAGGAGATGTTTCATGGATCTCTTGGGGCTGGAGGAATAAGCTGCTCATAAGGTGTATGTGCCACAGTTCAAGCCAAGTTTGATTTATTGTTTGTTCCCTTACAAGGTCCTTTTCAGGAAGAAATCCCAATATTCCTATGTATGACCTAGAGGGCCTGCTGATCCTCAAGATGCCATGGCCAAGATGTAAGCATTGCAGAAGCAGTAGTGAAGCCAACAAAAGTATATGGATACCCTATTTCTTCAAAGTTGTAAAGCCCTGGCAACCTTAGTGAAGTAGTGCTGTGGTTAAGAAGTAATTGCCATCAAAGACTATGAATTCAGAATTAGAAATTTGTCAGATGGCAACAAAACCTCATTGTTGGAGAAGTGTGCTTTGCAACCATGGCTAATCACTGCTGAAATTTGTGGTGCAGGAGAAATTCTATGATATTTATGAGCTTGTAGCACAAGATTGGTCATACAGAAGTGGGAGTAGAGCTGTGTCAGAAAGTACAGACAGGTTAGTTCTGCATTGAATCATGTGATTGAAGATAGACAGTTGCTGTGCAGAAGATGTCGGTGAAGATTGTATCTACTTAAGGAGGACTCTGAGTGCATGTGATTACCACCTGTCTGTTCTGCTCAGTTGCTGCAGAAGATTCGTCATCTCTCTTCACCATGCCCTTCAGACTATGTATGTTAATCTGCTCCACACCTACAAGGTATTGTGGTTTGTAACAATTGTTGAGAGAGGATATGTTGACTCAGTACTTGCTTTCCATGTTTACTCTTGAAGCAAAAATGGTGGGTATGGTTTGGCTGATTGAACACAGATTATTCTAATTGTTTTCATGGTGTTATCTGAATGAAGATTTGCAATTTTTTGTGTGCAATTTGCATTGGCCAAAATTTCTTGCATGACCCCAAAAGAATGTCAACAACACAGCTGTATTTCAATTGTAGCAAATTTTTCTTCCACAAAGCAAATTTCCATTTTGGATATGATGTTTTTGGAATCAAAAAAATTTGATGCAGATCTTTCTTTTCCACAAATGTACAAGAGTTAGAGCAGATCTACCCAGACCCATTATGTGGGTGGGCTTAGAAAATAACTTACACACTATTTTGGATGCCATTGTCATTGTCATTGCCAGAGGCCCATAAGCTTGAACAGTGTAGAGTGAGGATGGGTAAATGTTACCACATGGTGTGATCGTTGTGACCAACTAATCTGAATCAATCATATTTCTTTACATTGTATCATGTGCATTTGTAGAGGTTCAAATTCAGTTTTATGCTGAAAATAAGATACAAAATGCTCTAATTCACCTTGTTTCCCATGTCTGATCAGATATCTTTTTCTGTCAATTTAGGAGCTCTATTGTGTAGGGTACTGCTAGGGCAACAGGACACAACACCCTGTCACCGTGGACAGAGAACAAAATCTGGGGGCTATAATGGGCTAATGCCAGGGCATTAGCCATTTTTATAATCAAGGCATGCCAATACAAGAGTGTCTCTCTCTGATATGCTGGGAAAGAAAGCAGTTTCTCACCATACAGGCCCACCCTGCATGTGGGTCTTTCCCAAAATGGAATGTCCACATCCTAGGTCACTAGGTTACAGCATACACAGGGTTTTTTTTTTTCAATTTTGTGATGTAGCTGAAGTCGTGATCATCCATAATATGATTTAGCCAGATTTGGCTACATACTAGATATGAAGGTAGGAAAAGCCAGAATCCTTCTATATTCTTGGCTATCTCTACTGGAACTTATCATAAAAATTTGGCAATTTTGACTTTTTTTTCTTTGAAATCTGGCAAGTTTGGAGCTTTTTTTTCCATGAAAAATCCTTTGTATAGGTCGAAATCATATTTTTCAAGTCAAAATCTGGTGAAGTTCAGGCCAAAAACAAAACACTGAGCATCCTATGTTAACTTGCTTCCCTGTTTTATTGAGAGAGGAAAATTGAAAGCTTCATGCATGAATACGAGTGTGGCCTGTGCCACTGTGCAAAGTGTAAACATGGCTATGTAATTGTTTCAAGTGTGAGTAGGACCTTAATGATAGAGCTCAATTGTGAAAATGAAAATGCCTCCAATAAACCCCACTCATCGAGGGCTTTCCAACAGTACCAAGAACTCACCCTAATTAATTTTTATTTTTTGAAAAAAATTCTTTGACAAAATTGTTCCATATTCAATAACTCTTGCATGCAAATCTAAACACTCTGAAATCATCTTGGTGCACCACTAGTTGCCGAGGGGTTTCGAATGGTACCAAGAGCATGGTGGGGGATGCCATGGTTTGCGAGATCTCAAACTGAGAAGCAATACATACAACCAACAATCTACCTTCCTTAAGAGATAGATGATTAATTGCAACTTTGTTGGACATCTATGAAGGTCGATAGTTTGTTTGCTTTGTCTTTGACATTCAAATCTCCCAAACCATGGCATCTCTTGCCATGCTCATAACATGGTATAGTTAGAAAGCTCTCAATGGGTGGGGGGGGTGCACCAACTTGGTTTCATAATGTTTTGGCCTATGATGGAAAAGTTATTGAATATTGAACAAAATTTTCGTTGAAAATTCATTTAAATCAAGAATAAAACTTATGAAAGAATTTGAGAGCTCTCTTGGTATTGTTGGAAAGTCCTCCATGAATAGGGTTTAATGAAGGTGATTTGGAACTTTTTAGACTTAAGGTGCAAGATATATTGAATTTTGAGTAGCTTGTGTCATTGGAAATTCAATTAAATTACAAAAATCCAGGTTTTCTAAGGAAAAATTAATTGAGTAACTAATTCACATTTGGCCAACAATAGAGGTTACACCAGTTCATATCGGTTTGGGAATTTTCTTTGAGAGAATAAGGGAAGTAGTTTAAAAAAATATATATTGGTGATTTATTGCCAAATAACGATGGAAAAATACGGTTTGCAAAATTGATTAAAAGAACTTTTATAAAAAAAATGAAAATTACCAAATTGCCAAAGGCATAGATCTAAATCGCCATTTCACGCACATCTCATAAGGCCTCATGCCTACTAAAATCATGTCATAAAATACCCTTATTGCCAAATTAGAATTTATAAAGCCATTGGATCTAGGTCCATTGTCACCATTCATCATTGGATCTAGATTTATCACCAACAACTTTCGATAGGTTTCATGGCATCATTGCGAAACACAATTCATTACATTCATTGTTAGGATATTTTTGTCGCTTCTTGCTCCATCAAATGTTGAATGTTCTATCTTATTCCTTAAAGCTATGACTCGTGAATGTAACTAGTGGGTTCCAAAGTTTAGAGATTTGGGATTTTGGTATGAACCTATGCAAGTTTGCCCTCTACTAAAGTTTTTGGTTTGTTAAGACTTTCGAGGTTGGTCGTTGGAGTCATAAAGGTGCTCACTACTAGTGCTTAGACTTGTTCATTGCTGGGATTTGTGGATCAAGGAATCAAGACTTAAGACCTTGTTGATTCACTAATGAGCAATTGGAGGTTGAAATGCTAATGCTAGAAAATTGTTTGCCCATGCCTCCCACTAAGTCGTTGTTATTCATGTGCATAATGGTCATAGTATTGTTCAACATTGTTTTATAGTTGGGCTTCATGTTGTGCATGGTGGTGAATCTCATGTCATTGTTGCACACTGGTTAGTGTAATTTTTAATTTTTTCTACCTTGTTCCCTCCTCTTTCAGTTGAATTTTGTTCTATAACAAGTTTCACATCCTTATTTTAGGGTTACAAGTTTTTCAAATTCAAGCTTTGTTGTTGATTGTGTTTGTAATGTGCATAAAATTTTGTTCTATAACATGGGATTAGGGCTAATGCATCACATTCTTGCTTTAAGGTTTAAAGAAGTTTAGGTTTTGGTAGGTTTAAAGTAAATAGGGCTTAGACAAAGGGTTCATGCACAATCCATATATAAGCTTTTGTTGAGCTCGTTACATGTTTTGCATGTTTGTCATGTTTTTTCCCATACTTACATTGCCTAATTCCTTGAAGGCTTGATTCTTCTAGTGCTCATTTCATGTATCATGAAAATATGATGGTTATTGAATTTTGTGAATTCAATAATTTGGCAATCGTTTTAAAGTTGTGATAATAAAGGCTTTCTTGTAGTGCACAACATTCTTTACTTTTGATAAAACTTTGAAGGTTGGAATTTTACACATAGATCAATGGTTGATGTTCACAAAATTGTCTTATTTGTGTTTTCAACCTCCCTTTGCTTCTTTTTTTTGTATGTATTTTCTTGAGTTCAAAGACAATGGCACCAATAATTTCATGAAAGGACATTGAGTTGTTTGACTTCTTTAAGTCAAGCATAAATCCTACAAACATTTTTATTCTTGTGATCTTTCCTAAACCAAAACCAATCCCATTTTTTGTAGCAAGTTGAAGTGGCAACAAGGTTGAATCAAATTTTGATTTCAATGGTAATAATCTTGTTGTGTAATTTGTTGTATTAGTAGATTGCCCACTTATGTTGCCCTTGTGGTCGATTTATCAGAGATCCATGCATGTTATTACAAAGGAAGAAAAAACTTAAAAACGTTTATGTCATTTCACACAAGTGTAGAAATGTGTGGGCTAATTAATTCCCATGGGCAAATATGTTGAAAAGTGAAAGTGGAAAAGTTCACCATGTGAAATGCATGGTATATTCATTTGTGAGGGGCAAGGATGTGATACTAAGGTCAAAGACTGACAATCTTGAAAAGCATGTGGGGAAAGCAAAGGATGTTCAAAACATGCCACACTTGGGCAAGAAACATGGAGGGATGGTAAGTTAACAAAAAGTGTAGTCAATCAAAAAATGAGGTTGCTTACTCCAAAAAGAGTTGCATCATAATTGTTGAACAAGTTCAAGGAGGGTTCAAGGGGGAGTGGGGTAGAAAGTGGCAACATTTTGTTACAATTTTGCACTTACTCTAGCAAGGCTGACCCGTGCTTGAATTTGAGGCTTTAAAGTCTTTAAAAAATAAATTTAATGTCCCCTTGTTGCTAAAACATGATTGTAATGATTCAATTAGATGGGTTATGGCTAAATGTATGCATAAGCAACTCATCAAGAGAAGAAAATAAAGTATTACAAGTTCAAAGTACCTTGCATTGTCTTGTGATGAAGTAACCATGATTGATAACCAAATGTGGATTTCTAGCCATTCCTATGTTGTTCAAGATTGGTGTTGCACACCTATACTCATTTCTTTAGAACAAGTTACTAAGGGAGGGGGTGCAAATAATTTGACCAAGGTTATTATGGGTGTTTTGAAAGAACATGATGATCTTTCTGATGTAGATGTTGTTGCAAAATTGATTTCCTTTGGGGTTGATGTCTAGTGAATGTTTTTTAGGGTGTGTGCAATGGTGTTACTTGCCAAATGCAAAATAAGTATTCCTCCCATTTGGAAAGCATTCATTGCATAACAAATCACACCAATTTGGATATGAAAATCTTATTTCAAATCCCTATTGTGAAATTTATATAAGATTTATTACAATCCTAATATTCATTCTTTTTTCATAGCTTAAAAAGACACATGGAGTTTTTGAAAATCACATAATTGATGAAGGAAAAAAGGAATTTTTTTGGGTGAAATGTTAAAATGTGTTGGATTAATATGTTTAATTTAACAAAAAGGGTGATGGCAATGTATATGCCATTATTGGCAAAGATGGTTGAAGACACTTTATCAATCATGTTTGTCAAAGTGAACTTTGAGTTTTTTTG
>Ga0209611_10011657_pt1 | contig 12588 bp, 11 predicted proteins | sample S1TSphgellanicum_3_FD_187693 | JGI IMG/M metagenome (GOLD analysis project Ga0209611, IMG submission 187693) | Host-associated microbial communities from peat moss isolated from Minnesota, USA - S1T2_Fc - Sphagnum magellanicum MG (SPAdes) (version 2) | ecosystem: Host-associated > Plants > Peat...
ACCTAATGCCCCCCCCCCCCGCACCCCCTTTATGTTTATTTTTTCGCAAAAATGGTTATGTAACTTGATGTAGTTAAACTATTATCTATGTAATTATTTAATGGGTAAGTTTGGTGATTTACTTGCTTATAGGATTTCATAATTTAACTATGATTTGGTCATAGTGTTTGACTTTCATATGAAAATTTATGTGGAAAGTCATGTGAAAAGTCTTTGCATTTTATTATGCATGTGAAATCACATGGGGAGCCATGTGATGTGTAGACTTAAAAAAATTTCTTGTTTAGTTTCCTTTCGGTTAGTATATAAATGGGTGTTTGTGACCTTTGGAAACACCTTCATTGGATAGAAATAAGTTGTTGTATGAATGTAAAATTTCATGGAATAGAATTGTGAAAGGAATCGAAATTTTTGTTTTGAAAGGCTTTGGTGTGAAGTTCATGGTAAGAGAATGATGTGACATACAAATTATACATAAACAATAGAAAGGTGAGAAAATATTTATGCAATCAAGAACATAAATTTCCAAAACTATGTAATAAACATACATAGTTTCAATCTTACACCTGCCAGTAATTTACAGTTACCACAAGAGGAAAAGGGGGGTCATGATGCCCCCCCTTGTGTTTTTCTTTTGTAATAATGGCTAAAATAGGAGGAAAAGGGGGGGCACAATGCCCCCTTATGTTTTTTTTTGCAAGAGTGGTTGCAAGAAGAGGAAGATGGGGGCGCAATGCACCCCTTTTTGTGTTTTTTCTAGCAACATTTAGTACAAGAGGAGGAAGAATTATGCCCATCCTTATGTTCTTTTTCATAGCATTCACTATAGTAGGAGGAAAAAAGGAGTTATGATTTCCCCTTTGTGTTTTTTTTTGCATCATTGGTTGCAACAAGAGGAAAAAGGGGGGTGATGATACCCTTGTGGTTTTTTTTCAAAACATTAGTTGCAACATGAAGAAACCGAGGGGCTATGATGGCCCCCCATGTGGTTTTTTATCATAATAATGGTTGCAATAAAAGGAAAAGGGGGGCCACAATGCCCCTTCCCCCCATTTGTTTTTCATAACAATGGCTGCAACATGAAGAAGAGAGTGGGTGCGATGGCCCCTCATGTGTTTTTTTCACAACCTTAATTGTAACAAGAAGAAATAAGATGTGGAATTTATTTTTTTTAAATTGTTTTTTTAGTTTTAATTTTCCATGTTTGTGCAAAGAAAGGAAGAGTTTAAGAAGTTTATTTTTTACACAATTGTTCATCTTTGTTTTCTAAAGGTGCAATTTTAAATTGTAAACTTGTTGTCAAATTTTTAGAATGTCATTATGTTTTTTTAATGTTATTGTAGATTCAGTAAGTGACATTTTGAAGGACATTTTTATTGTTAGTGATGGAAAAATTGTGGAAGGGGGGAACAATTGGTACAAACATTATTATTTAAATTAATAAAAGTTGTGATTATGGAAAAATCTATAATCGTTCAACATGAAACCATACATGATTATGTCATTGATTTGAACATATTGTTTTATTTGCAATACTTATGTTTCATGCATAAAACTTTAAAACCAATATCATGTAATACCCATGTTAAATAGGTATGACATGAAATTGGGTTTAAAGTTTACCAACCATTGAAATTTGGTATTAAGGGTTTATGGTTTTGGTGCACTTAATTTGGTGCAACGTATGATGCATTTGAATTGTTTGAAATTTCTAATGTAGTATCCATGCTACCAACATACATATATGTCAAATTTCCATAGTGATAAATTTGTTACTTATGTCACATGTATTTATTTTGCTACATTGTTTTCATGTTCATTGCAATACCTATGTCGGTTGTAATTGGTTTTTTTTTTCTTTTCTTTGTACCATCAAATTACCCGATAGCCAAAAAAGGTAATCATTGGAAGAGAGGGGACAAGATTGGTAAGGAGAAGAAATGCTCTTTATGTACTATGGGCCCATGGAAACAACAAATTGGATTGTGTTATCATTTAAAGGATATCCATATATAAGATTTGGCTCCCTAAAAAAAAGTGGGGAAATTGTCCACCAATTTGAATTGCCCATGCAAATAGGAGCATGCCAAGATGAACTAGCGAGTTGAAGGCATCACGCATCTTTGAACAAAGAAGAATGTGTTTAAGATGCATAATGAGTCCATAAGAAGAAGGGCAACTATCAAGTGGGATTTCTTGCTCAAATGGAGCAAGAAAATTCCCAACCTTAGCCAACTTTCATTGACATTAATTTTGGAGGATGACTTGCCTAAGATATTAGAAATTGCTTGATGGGGTGTAGGGGAGATCCCATGAAAATCTTTCCTAAATTTGGAAGATAATGACAGAAGTTAACGACCTTATCCAAACTTCCAAGGACCTTTTTAACATACATGAGGTTGAGATGGGCATATGGATCCAACCATCCACGGTTTACCAAAAAGAGGGAGGAGATGTTGTTAGGGTTGGAAAAATACCACATAAACCAAATTATTCATTTTTGGTGAAGTGTTAAATTTTTAATTTAATGATTTCTTAATTAATTCCATTGTTTCCTAGTTTTGATTTTTCCAACATGTTCATTGGAGGACTACAGGGTGGGATGGGCAGGAGAATTGCAAGAAGGCATACATTGAAGCATTTATTCGAATCAAAAGGAGGCAATGTCATATGACCTCATGGAGACACTATAAAGGGGCATTGAAGGTTATGTGATGGTTTAAAAGTGGGTATCCAAATGTTATTTTTGAAGATAATGAAGAAGGTGAAGAAGGTGATGATGATGAGCAAGAAGATATGATGGAAGAACCAGTAAGATTTCATAGTAAAAGAATAAAATTCCTTTGTAGTTCGCAAGCCACACCAAGGAAAGTGGGCAAGGCCAAGGAAAAGGCCTTAGTGGTGAACAAGTCAAAGGGTAAAGAGAAGCTAAAAGAGATAGGCAAGGTTAAAGATAAGCAAAAGGTCAAAGAAAATAACCAAGGAAAAGAATAAAGAAAAGGCATTTGGGAAAGAGGAAGGTGGTGGAGAAAGTTACAAAGGTTGTCCAAAAAAGAGGAACAAATGAACAATAGAGATGTAATGAACGCCCCATAAGCACCCACGTATTTCCATGTCATGCATTTTGTGTTGAAATGAATGTTCATATATGTGATCATTGGTATGATTTTGTTAAATGGTTAGATTTTATTGGGTTTTTATAATATGGTGAACAAAGGTATTATCAAATGTATAATTTGAATAACATACATCAACATGTTATTGTAATCAATTAACCCGAACATAGGTATTGCATATTTCCACATACCCAATCATAACTATTAATTACAGGTTCTAAGAAGGGTTAATTGAATCACAACATAAGTATAACATAATTATTTTAGAATGAATATTGTGATTATATTGAAACGAACATTGGTATTGCCCATTGTAATAACACAAGTTCATACTTGTATTTGGATATCCTACTATGGCTTTTGCTAATATAACAAAAATAATACTTGGATAATTTTGAAGCTCTAAAGTTTTTTGGAGATATATTTTTCACACCTTTTCATGCATTTTTTGGTGTTAGGAAGGCCATCATTAACCTTTTCAAACACAACCACTAGATGAAAGGTGCCCATAGCTTTAACCAATTGTAATGCATGGATGTCCACATACACTTAGTGAAGTATAGTCATTGTGTGGTCACAAAGAATTTGACCACCCAATTGGCATTCTTCAACAATAACCCTAGCAATTGCTAAGTGATTTGTTATGGACCTATCCATCACTACTTCAATAGTCAAAAGGTCATCCCCACTTGGTATGTTTTCATCAAAAAATTGGGAACATCCACCCACATCAGCATCTAGTTGTATCTCACCATCCTTGTCATCATCATCATCATCATCACCATCATCAAAGACCAATATCAAATCATCTATAGAGGGTGTTGTAAATAAAACATCCAAACTTCCCCTTTGTGAACCAAAATATGTCCTACAAAACTCCAAAAGAGTGAATTCCAAAGTATTGATTGTGAATTACGATTTGGTGTTTACACAAGTTGGTTCAAATTGCCCACTTGTAGGAACAACAAGCATACATAGTGTAGGGCTTAAGAACCACATACCACCAAGTAATGGTGTCTTGTGACATAACATGCTATGGCTCTTCAATATTTGTTGGATAATTCAAATACCTTTTCATGTCACAATATGCCATCTTCCACAATCTTTTTGACATTGTAGTTTTGTATAATTCCCTTTCTTTTTGCCTCTTGAACATGGAGATAATGTGTTGACACCAAGTTGGTTAACCTCCAAACCAAACAATCAACTTTTTGGGCCTTTGTTCCTCTTGTGTTATGCTTCAGCCACCATTTGATTGTGCCATGGTAAGCTTCAATGCTTGGTTGGGTGTCTTGATTTGCATGAGGAATTACTTGATGGACTCAAACCATCCACACCTTTACATCATGATATATAAAACCATTTGGTAGAACATAGATAGGTCTACATAATATGTATGATTAATATATGTTTTATGGACAAATGAAGACTAAATACAACTTTATCATGAAATATAAATACACATGAGATATCTCTTTGGAAAATCTATGATGTTGATCAATTCTAAAATCTTGAACAAGTTAAAATAATGTTATGAAATTTAAATACATGTGACATGATTATTGCAATAACTAGGATGATGCTAGACTTAAAAATAACTTCAAAAAGTTAAAGGGCCCATATTGTAATACCTATGTTCAACTTATGTAAATGATATGTATGTTACATGGATAATATTATGAAATTTAAATACATATGACATGGAAATTGTAATAACTAGGATGTTGGACAAAAATAACTTCAACAAGTTAAGAACCCCATGCAATACCTAGGTTCAACTTACTATAAGTAATATGTATGTTACATTAATTTTATCAAATTTAATGCATATGACATGGGTGTTGCAATAACTAGGATGTTAGACTTGAAGATAATATCAACAAGTTAAAAGCCCCATATTGTAATACCTATGTCTAACTTATTGTAAATAATATGTATGTTACATAGATAATATTATGGTATTTAAAGATATATGACATGGGTATTACAATAACTAGGATGTTGGACTTGAAAATAACTTCAACAAGTTAAAAGCCCCATATTGCAATACCTATGTTAAACTTGTTACTTATGTCGTAAGGATAAGGTTATGGAACTCAAATATACATGACATGCATATTGCAATGTTCTCAATGTTAGCCCTATGATGTTAATACATATGTCATGTACTATATTTTAAATTATGTAATTATATACAACCCAAAATAAAACATGAATTGAACACACTTACCGAAACTATTGTAATGAGCCTTAAAAATAATTGTGAAACTTGATGCCCCCAAAATCCTCCATAGTAGTCATCAACAACTTCTCTTGTGTGCACCCAACAAAATCCTCAATACTCTTTTCATACTCAATGAACTTGTACATGGTGGCCTTCAAAACTTGGAAGGTTTAGTTTCTCAAGGGTAGATGCATATTACACTCACCCAAAAAGGGTGGATGAAAATCTAATTTTACAATCCAATTCCACTAATTTTTCAAAAACACCATTTAAATAATGTTGAAGTTCACACATTTTTCCATTTCCAAATTCATACCACCATAATTTAAATTTTTTTTTGAAACCTCTAAAAATATGGGCCTTAAAAAAATCAATTTAGAATATCAAAATGGACTCTATGAATTTTCATTTTCATTTTAAATCTTAAAATTTTTGAAAGAATTTTTCTTGCTTGACTTTTTCACCTTAATTGTTATGGTACTTCAATGTGTAGTGATAAAAAAATATAAGCTTAGTTTTCAACTCCACTAGAAGAAAAAGGTCCATAATGATAGTTTTTTTGGGGTAGTTTGGACTGTGACATTGGATGTACCATCCTTTGTAAAGTCCACTTTGAATTGAACATTTATCCTTTAAGGTCAAAAGGTGATACCTTTCTACATTGGTACCAAAAATTGCATACATGGAAAGTGCTGCATTATGCCCAAACTCCAACAACTAAGTAATTTGCAATGGTGTTTGTATGCTAATTGTGAAAGGTACATCCTTTGTTTTGTCTTCCTTTTGAAAGAAGAAGACATTTTCATGATGTTCCAAAGTTCACATATGCACACTCATGTGGTCATTAGGATGACGCTTCCAACTTCCTTTCCTCATTTTATTCTTATAGTATTGAATGGTCCTTTGAATCAAAAAATGATCTACATAAACTTTTTGTACATACCATATTTTCTTATGTTCCTCATATATTTGCCTAGTGGTTTAACCATTGTTTAATTAATCTTGAATCCAAGACTTCAATTATGGAGAAATGTGGCTTGCATATCAAGATTTATGTGATTTTGAATCACAATCAAGTGTTCTGTGGGCCAAAATTGTTTCAAATATTTCAATTGTTGGTAAACCTTAAATGTAATACCTATTCAACATGGGTATTGCACGATATTGGGTTTATGATTCTATGCATGAAACATAAATATTGCACAAAAAGCATGGTACAAAATGAATATATGGAAATCATTGGTATTACCATGCCAAGAGGGTGAAAACATAGTCACGTAGACCAGTTAGTGTATTTTTCTGGGTTGAATTACAAGTACCTTAAAATATATCATGAAATTATCGAACATGTAATTTGGTTGGGTAGAAAAATTGGAGTTAATATGGTTTTTGATTTTATGTGAAAAAATATGATAAAATCATATTTAATCAATAGTTAAATAAGATTATTGTGAATGAAAGTAGGTGTAAGTAAATATCCTGTTTCATAAAAATAGGTGCAAGTAGACTAAAACAATGTCCAAATCCAAAAAAAAAATGGAAGTCTTAAAGTATACCATAGATTTTGTGAAAACATGTAATTTGAAAATGTTATATTTGATTTTTGGAAATGAAGTAAGTTTAAAACATTTAAATTTTTTATTTTGAAACGCATTATTTATACACTTTTGTGATGCAATTACTTTTCATTTTTATGAAACCATTGCACCCTCTCTTTGTCTTGGTACATCCATTGCTACAAAATAAAAATACACATGGTGCACGAGTGTTACATTTTTATGCTAAAAAAACGAAGGGGTACCAAAGGAAAAATGAAATGACGTTTAGAAAAATCTATAATCTCAAGTGAACCCCCAATTCAAAAATTAAATTCATATTAAATTTCCCAAAAAAATATGAATAAGCTTATCACTTTCTCTTTAGTTGAAGGAAGTCAGTTGTTTTTATGAAAACAAAAAGAGGAGCAAAGAATCCAAAAAGTGGAGGGAAATAAAGGGCCACACTTGGTTAATTTGATATAGTGGACCTGCACATCCCTACTTTAAAAAAGTGAAACCGGACTGAAGAGTTCCTTCATTTGACAGAGGCGACACTGACGTTATTCCTAATGTAGAGGCCTCTTTTGAGTGTGCGGTGCCTCCTGTTTTTGAGGAGGCAACATTAAAGCCAAGGACCCCACACATTCCTTCAATATGGGTAAGTCCAGCTCTTCAATCAGCAACCCAAAATAGCCACCAAAGCACCTGATTCAGTCATACAAATTGTGTGAATTTGCTGGGAAGTTCGGGACTCAAATTGTGGAATAATAATAATACCTTATAATTTCATATTGCTGCAGGATGTGGTGGACAGTGTTTTCTTTTTTGGCGAAATTTCGGACGCTGGCGAGAATAAAGAACCCTGGCGAATGCAACAAAGGGCTTTTTGGGAATTTTTAAAAAAAAAGTCGCCATATCTTGAGAAAAAAAAGCTAAAAGTCGCCATATTTAGACAGTGTGCTCCTGTAGGTCCCCAGAATTAGGCAGGATTCCAAAAAATATTTACTGGTTCACCAGGACAGTCGCCATTTATTGCTGAATAATGCTGAGGATCCTAGCCAGTGCACCTACTTGAGGAATTTGGGAAAACAAAACGATGGATGTGGTAGTTTGAAAATATGGTTGTCAACATCAAGCATTGGAATTTGGCAAGTGGTAAAGTTCTTTATTTCACCGAAAAGCTCACAAGTACAACACAAATGCAAAACCGGATCCTGTGGTGAAACTTTGACATGCATTACCACAACAGTGGCCATGGTGAACCAGCACCCATGTTTGGTACCTTCACCTTAGTGGCCTCATTAAGCCCAATAAATGTTAGATTTGAACTCAGAGACCCTAATTTAGTCTAAAGTTGGGATGATTCTAATTATATTTTAAAAAATGTAAATGATTTTTTGGATTTTTACCATGGTACCATGTGGGTGCTAATTCAACAGAATCTAATTCTCACAGCAAACCACGAGAATATATGTGGTTCTCAGACATCATGTTAGGTGAACAGGAAGGCCCCCCATTCAAACCCATGTGGTTATGATATCACTCCACGAGGCTGCCTTATTCACACGTTGCCTTCCTCAGCCTGACCGCAATGACAATTACTTTGATGTTAAAAAAGGTTATGATGCAATCCGGGAGGCTGAATTGTTGTCACGTTGGCTTCACCTGCCTGAGGCGGACAATACTTACACACATGCATTGTTTGGTAAAATGTTGTAGTTTGACGGCATAATGCATGTGGAAAAAATTATTAATATATGTGGAGGGCACCTTATATTCACAAAAAATTCCTCTTAGGAAAGAGAAGGGCTCAAATGGTTGCTTATAGCTGTACATTCTCTCCCCTAACTAAATGGTTGGCCTAAGATCCCTCCTGCTCATGATCTGTGTATGTTTAAGACCTAAATGATAGGGTTCATCTAATGCTTTATGGTGTGTAATGACCCCGGTTAGAATTGACTATATCCTTATTTTGGGAACTCCCCCATCCATGCCCACACAAAATTTTCACTTTGTGGTTGCAAAAAAGCATATTACATGTAAGAGTAACCCTGGCCCCAATCTCCCTCACCCATTTAACTTTCCCTTATACAAATTCCATTCAGTTCAGTAAATGTGAATGAATTTCTTTCTGGAGCTATTTTAGGAATTCTTTTTGGAAAGAAACTTGACAAACCCAGTTTCTTCCAAAGTGTAAAATATGTTTTTGCAGGAAAAAAATTGTCACTTTTGCAAATCCAAAAACACAGCAATCTCCTTTGCTTTTTTTTTCCCCCTCTCCTTCCTTCAATTTTCTGATGTAAAGTAACATCATCATTCAATTAGCCATCATGAAAAAAAAGATTTAGTGTTAACTGATAACACAGTTGTAAAAACCTGTCCAAACTGTATAAAAAAAGCCTGTGTCAAAATAGAATCAAACTTTGTCCCAAAAGCCATTTCTCAAGAACTTAGTGAAGTTTTCCTATAAGAAACAGACAAATTTATGACAGAATGTTCCTTTTAAATTCTTACATTTCTAATTTTACTGAAATTCCTCACAAAACAAAAGATCATTGCTCTAGAGTTTCGCACTCAAAAGTGCCTAGAAAAGAGTCCAAAAATACTCTCCAAACTGTAGAAAACTCTGAAAAAAAGTGCCCCACAAAAAAAAAAAAAAAAAACAAGACCAAAAAAAAAAAAAAACACAAAAAAAAAAAAAAAAAAAAAACTGGGCCCAAATGTGATCAAACTTTATCCCAAAGAACATTTCTCAAAAACTTGGTGAAGTTTTTCTCACAGAATATTCTTTTAATACTTTCTTGAGGTCCTAAATTTTTTTCTAAAATTGGCCACAAAACAAAAATCATTGATTGCTCTAGACTCTCCATGCACTCAAATTAAGTGCCCAAAAAAAGAATCCGACAACCCTGCAAACGCAAATTGCTGCGGAAGCTCCTTGCGAAAGGAGATAAAATTGGTTGGCTTGGAAGCCAAGCAAGCAAGCAGCCGCGGATCCGCGATCCAAGGGCGCGCGCCACTCCCCCGTTGTCGATTCGCCGCATCTGATGGGAAAGAGTCTGTGTGTGTGTGCTGTCCCCATTAACTGCAACTTCTGATTTGTATTACCAATTCGGTGATCTGCTTAAATTTGGAATGCAAAGATAAAAAAACCTGGGAAATAACTTGTCATAACTATTTATAAACTCGAGTTCTCCTCTCGCCCCACAACCCCATCGATCTGACTAGTTGGGAGATTGCAACAAACACCTGGAATTAGTTTTCACAGTTCTCCAACTCCTGCCATTCTTCATGTTGCGGTCTTGCTTGTGGTTATTAGACTAGATCTCACCTTCTTTCGAGAATCAATTCAAGTCGAATTTGAATGTTTGGTGACTGGTTCTAACTGAGTCGATTTTTTTATTTAGCTCGATCCGAGTCACACGGTGTCGCGGTGTCGAGGCGGTCGAGAATTAGTGTGTAAACATGGGGAAGCTGGAACCTTGTTGGTCATGAGCTCCTCAGGGAATTTGTTTTGAATGTATCGAAGGTTGGAGGTAAGAGAACCATGGAGGTAACATACTTGTCTATGTCCGACACATTTTTCTCCAAGAGTACTACAACCCGCAGCGGCTTGCGATATTATTCATCTCTAGTAGAAGGTCTCGAGCAAAGGAGTCAGAAATTAGATCCACACAGCTGCTCCCAAAACATTACCTCAGAAATCCAACACTCGTTACTGCAATATTGGAGGTCATGCTTTATAATAAGCCGGCAGGCCGAGAGATCATGGCCAGAAAAAATTCCTCGGGAGATTCTACCGCCGCAGCGGTGACGCGGGTCGTCTCGTGGAGCAGCCAAAAACATGTTCAAGGTTTGCATCAGTTCCCCTCTACTGCACAACTCACATTGAACGTTCGTTCCTTCTCTGCTTTTGCTTTTTTCATTTCCAAGAAGTTTTGAACTTGGGCGAGCTTTTGAAAGAGTTTGTCCGGGGCTTATTCTAGTTTGGTAAGGGCACATCTCTTGTGCAAAATAACAAATATGAAATCGGTTTTGCTCTTGTGCAGGCTCATCACGTCGACGATTGCTATTCTCACCAATTGATCGCGCAGCGGCTGTCGAAGGAGACCCCGGATTACCAACAAATTCGACCGCAATGTGCAAAGATGCCAGAACTGGGCTCCCAATCAGTTGCCACCAACAGGGATCGACCACAGTACTCATTGTGGGTATCACTTGCATGATCTGTCTTATCGGCGTAGCACTCATCCTCCTCGCATGTTCCTGCTGCAGGCGACGTCGGAACAATGGGAATGCGATCACTGAAGACCCACAATCCGCCCGCCGATCACCAGCGGATGCAGCAACACTGCCGGATTCCGGGTCGCTAGAGACGGTGATCATGGTACGAGTAGCAGGCGACGAAGAGGCCCGGTTCGTAGCTCGCCCGGCACCGCTGAAAACCGAGTCGACGACGATTCCGGACTCCGATTCTGCACAGTTTCACACGGAAGAGGAGCCTAAAGCCGAATCTACTGTGGAACATCAAGCAGTTGTTGTTCCGTTGAATAATCAGCCTTGGAATTCGGATCCAGAAACTCTCCCTGCAAATGAGAATGCGCTTGTTGTCGACATGGAAAGTCATGAATGTTCTGAGCAGCACATGAATGAATGAATGAATCTGGATTGAATACATCCAATTAAGCTTAGTTAGTTGCAGTAAAACCCAAGTTTGGAAATTTTTAATTAGTTGGCGTACTTATGTTTGGAGGTACTTGAGTAATTTGTTGATTTAGTTTTTTTGTATAATTAAGTGGTATCTATTTCATGTACCGTTTTGACTAGTAGGTCCTGGGTATGCGTTATGGGTAGTTTTGCAGGTTCCTACTTAAATCTATGATGAAAATGTGATTAAGAAGCTTGAGGCAATAAGCCTAGTCATGGCCAATTTTACAAGTGTGGGTTCAAATCTCGTACTTCAGTTATGGTTACATTTGGACTAGATGGTTTTTAATTGCAAATTCAGCTCTATTCATTTAGGTCTCACAAAGGTGAAACTATTGTTCAAATTTATGGGGGACAGAAAGGCTTGGAAACCATTTGAAGTATTTTTTTGTTTTGAGAAGGGACTGATGGGGGGGGATGTGGCATTGAGCTGATAATAAAATCATTTTCTTTCTATTAATATGCACTATTTTGTCAACTTGGATACTAGTTATATCATTTGTATAAACATTGAAATTTTCCTACACTGTTATTTTCAAAGAACAAATTTTTAAAAGAAATATAGGGAATCTTTTGAAGCATTTAAGAATATTTTAATTTTCAACATGAATTTTTCAATTTTAATTAATCATTTCAACAAACATGTGTTGAATATTATTGTATTACTAAGGTACTTACAAATGTTGATTCATTCATCTTTTAAAGAGAACCTCCGATCTCAGTTTTGACATTTTATTTTTTTTTTCCTTTAGCGTCTTTAGGTGTGAGTTTGAATCCAATTCTTTAAATTTCTAATCCATGAGATTCTGATTTTGGCATGTTTTTACAAAATTCAAGAACTCCAAGCATGGTTTGAAAATTGGGTCCAATTCCATGTAAATTTCTAATCCATGAGATTCTGATTTTGGCATGTTTTTACAAAATTCAAGAACTCCAAGCATGGTTTGAAAATTGGGTCCAATTCCATGTAAATTTCTAATCCATGAGATTCTGATTTTGGCAT
>Ga0209611_10011658_pt1 | contig 12588 bp, 18 predicted proteins | sample S1TSphgellanicum_3_FD_187693 | JGI IMG/M metagenome (GOLD analysis project Ga0209611, IMG submission 187693) | Host-associated microbial communities from peat moss isolated from Minnesota, USA - S1T2_Fc - Sphagnum magellanicum MG (SPAdes) (version 2) | ecosystem: Host-associated > Plants > Peat...
GTGATTTTTAGCCACAAAGAAAGAAAAAAACCCCGCTCTGGAGTAGCTGACATCCAAATATAAATTAGCCTTTGCATAATTATACTTGAGCATCAAAATCTTGAAATGTTAAATTGGGCGTATTGCAAATTTGCACCCATTCGATTGAAATAATTAAATGTATTGGCAACTTCTGCCAATTATCAGTCAGGTATGGTAACATTTCTTGTTAAATATGCCACATTTGTAACAAATGTAGCATGAGGTCTCCACTCTCCACGTTCAGTTAATCTTATTTAGTTTCAGCACCTGGGCATCAACCTAGGAGAGAGCAGCACCTTCCATGCTCGACCAATTTTCATTGCTGGGGCAGATTGGGTGCTAAGTTCTTATCAAGTGCAGCTACAAACACCAGGCATTTGCCCTCTCTTGAGTCTCTAACCAGCTGTAAGTAGCAGGGTTATGCCTATAATTCATCATCCCTTCCAATTATGTTGAGTGTGAGCCCGCATGCCATTGGTCCACATATGTTAAATATACCTCGTGTAAGGTCATTCATCCCAATCTTATATATAAATTCACTAAGTCCGTGGGCAGTTGGGTGACTGGGCGTTCTGCTTGCGTTTTCTACGGCAGAACCGGCCCGGCCTATAACTGACCATCGGCTAGCATTTTCTATGGCAGAACCGGGCCGGACGGACGGACAGACGAACGGGTTTTCTTCAGCAAAGAGGAGAGGTCGGAGCCTCTCCTTCCTCTGGTTTTTTGCTTAGTCCGTGCGTGCGTCTGTCCGTCTGTGCCCACTGGACGCAGAGAAAAGTGACGGTGGACGCAGAGAAAAGTGACGGGAAAACTGGACGCGGGAGAAAAGTGACGGTGGACGCAGATAAAAGTGACGGGAAAAAGATAAGACGACCGTAGGATGGAGAGCTTTCGAGGTCCTGAAATCCAGGTCCTGAGAGTGAAACCATGTGCCCGTTTATCGAGGTTCTGAAACCCAGGTTCTAAGAGTGAAACCCAGTGTCCGTTTATCGAGGTCCTGAAACCCAGGTCCTGAGAGCCAAATACCGAGGTCCTGAAACCCAATGTCCTGAGAGCCAAATGCAGCAACGCGGACTTGTAGGCACGGGCGGATTGTGTCCGACCGTGACGGGTACCCACTAGTATTACCTATTCTGGTTGAAATTGCATTACTTTCAAAATTCTTTGTGAAAATCATTTGAGAGTTTAAAAAATAATTTCCAAAGACAAAAATCACTCTGGATACCCTTAACTTTTGCTCTGTTGGTTGGAAAATTGAGCAACAACAAACATGCACACCACCTCATCAAACTTGCAACTGGTTTCTGGACTGCATTGTCCAACATGTCACTTGCTCATTGGTCCAGAGGAGGGCGGGGTTTATAACACATAATTTTCTCCCTTCTCTCTTCCAGTTTTTAGGTTTTATCTAACCTAGTTCAACTTTTTTGTTCCAGAAACTGAGTACTCTTGGTTATGAGAGGAGCAGAATTATCAAAATAGTCTTGACACATTCAGGACTCAACTATATTTGGTAATCCAGCTCCTCTTGTCGGTTACCTAATACTTTCCTACCAAGAGGAGTGTGGGGCCCACAGTTTGAGTGGTTACAAGTTACCACATGTCACTTCCAAAACAAATTACGGAAATCCAAAGACCTGGGTGAATTTGTGTAATGAAGTTGGAGGGCATGTAACAACAGCCTATAATTTTTCCTCTGCAAAGGGCAAACAATTCGAAAATGAAAACAGCTCCTCTGGGCATCACAATGTTTTTGAAACACCCACCCTCCTATTTGTTGTTTTTTGTTTTGTTTTGTTTTTTTTTCTTGGCATGAGTATCTGCCAGATAGCCTACCTAGCCTATCGCAGGAATGAAATGAAAAATAAAAATTTGCCCAAGTCTACACATACAGTAGAACCCTGGGCCATGAGCTTTACAAGAATGGGGCCCACTCTCGGCTCAGCCCCTTGCATGGGCCCTTATTCGAGCAAAGCCTGCAGCCTGGCGCTTTACCTACTACCTACGTTAGTTAATAATATACAGATATGAGGATATTAAGAGGAGGTTTTTTCTTTTGTATCAACCAGACTTGGAGAACTTTGATTTGATCAAAGGTGTGTCTCCTGCTGCTCCAATGTGCCACAAGAGCTGCTGATTCCTAATAATAGGTGCCGTGGGATTCAGAGTTCAAGAATCCAGAGAAGATATGTTACAATGGTAGCAGCTGCAACAATATGTTACAATCCAAGCTACAGTCACTAGACTAGTCTCCTAATTCTAACGGATTCCTGAGTTCTTGATGGAAGCCTTTCTTGCCAACTTCCGGATTGTCAAGATTCTGCATTGACCCAATCTATCAATACCTTTTCCTTTCTGCCTATTGTATGTTTGTGCTGTTTGGCTGCTGTGATCTTCGATTTACTGTACTCTTCTTGGAGCTGGAACGAGGTTCTTTCACTTTGGGCTTTTGGGTTTAAAGCTTTGCGGTTATTTCGTTTTGGAGAGATTCTCTCGTTGAGCTGCAGGGGGTATATTATGGTCAGGGTTTAGGACGCTTGCAATAGGTGTTAAGAAGATGTTTTGAAGATCAGAAGTGGGCAGAAAATTGAAACAAAATGCCACGGGAAATCATAACACTGCAATGCGGCCAATGTGGTAACCAGGCATGCCACTTTCCCCATACTGCCTCCTTTACAAGCTTTTCTCTATACTTCAACGGTCATTGAACTGTTCAAAAACTCATCAGAAAATCTATGGTTCAAAAATCTTTTATGTCACCAGCTCGCACCAGTTTTAACCTTGAAGAAGCTCTGCAGAAGATTTGAAAGACTTGTGAACCGTGAGCTGCTGCACAGATAGGATGTAGGTTCTGGGACTTGGCGTTGAGAGAACATGCCTCTCACAATACAAACGCCACTTTTGATCATGCCCTCTCCAGGTCTCCACTTCATGATTCCTCCCTCAAAGACTCTTTGTGTCTTCTCAAGGGTTTGGATAACTCTCTTTTACTGGAGCTTAAATCCTTGGCAATGATGACCATTGTTGATGACTACTGTAATCATTATAATTGATGTGCAGTTTTTTCCGTAACGTAGACACAAGGCATAGCCCACCTCTGGAAATTCCTACAGGCACTGGCGATTCTCCTATCCGATCATTGAAGGTTTGAGTAGCGAGTATCAAACTGGAAACACCCACAACAGCAATACATGCACACAGTCACAATAGAGTCATTTCTAAGGAAGCTACAAAATTGGTTGTGACCACATCAGAGAACCTGAAATGAGCAAATTGTGTGAAGTGTGCTCCTCATTTTCCTTTTGAATTTGGTATCCCACATTCCCTAGATACACTGACTGACTAGTGAATTGGCATCTGATGGCAAAGTATGAGAATGCAACTGCAAAGGAAAAGTAGGAAAATCACAAAATGCTTTGCTGCAGGCAAGGGCCGTACTCATAGACATGGAGGAGGGTGTCATCAAGCAACTTATTTCTGTGAGTCAAGTTTCTGGAAAAACTCTTTGGAACAGGCTCTATCATTGCTTCCAGTTTGTATCCCAATTCATATTTGGCATTTGTCAGCATTAAGGTCCAGACAAAAGGGACTTATAAACTGAGCTGTATTTTCTGCAAACTTTGCCAGAGTGGTCAGTGGAATGCCTTTTGATTTGAGTGAGTATCCGAGCTCTGGAAATAGATGAACAATCAACACCGTTTGTTCAAACTCACATACTTGTCGCTGTATTATTTCTTACCAGGGACATTTAGGGGACCTCTTTGATACAAAACAGTACATTACTGGCAACTCAGGGTCTGGCAACAACTGGTAAGATACATCTTGCACTGCACTCAGAAAATCTTTTCTTGCCCATTTATATGGTTCTGAGACTTCCATTCTCAAGTGGTTCAATTCAAATTCAGCCTTGAGGACAAAACATGCATGACCCTGTGTAATTACACCCATGGGTGTGAGGCTCATATGGTGGCCCTCAGTTATGAAACCACGTGTTTGCTCAGGGCTCAGGGACATGAGGTCTATGGACCTGAATATGCTGATGACATACTTGAGAAAATCAGGAAACAGGTACTTGTAACCAAGATTTTGCTGCTCAAAACACCAGACATAGATACTTCCTCTGTTTTCCAGTCTAATGAGAACTGGGCTTACAATCTAGATCTCAGAGCTCTGGACAAACAAAGTTCTAAGACTTGCCATGAAGTACATAACAGTGCTTCACTCTAACCTAAGGTCAAAATTTTTGTGTTTGGGAACCAAAGGGACTGTATAGCTTAAGATGTGCTACTTGGAATTGTAAATCAGTGTGGCACAATTGCCCCTGAGGTATAATAGGTCAGTAGGGTGAAGGTTCTGCCAAAAGTAGATCCTATAATTGTCCAAGGATCAATGAAGTGGAAATTTTTTCTTTCTTGTAGAGTTGACCAAAGCATTTTGAATTGATTATGGCCCTCTGTTGCATGTCAGTCTTTTCTCAGAACTGATTAGTTGGAGCTATGGCAGGTGGAACTGTGTGACTCCTTACAAAGTTTTGTGATGCTGCATTCACTGGGGGGCGGGACAGGCTCTGGTGTTGGGAGCTATATTGTGGAGCTTCTCCATGTAACTTCTGAACTACACCACTCCCATGCAAAAAAACCTCAAGCCAAATCTTTATTCTAATGATAATTACCCTGCAATGCTATGATTATTGTTATGAGCTCTGTTTTGATAGGGAAACAATTCTGGATGGATGGCATATGGGCTCTTATGCTTAGGTCTGATATTTGTCTTCCCAGACTTGAGCAATGCTCAGTTTTAATGTTAGTGGGAACCCACGAATTGAACTCAGGTTTTTGTTCTTTGTTATCTATCACCAGGATGCCTATCCGCAGGTTTATCAGTTTTCAACAAGTATATTTCCATCAGTTGATGATGATGTTGTGACGTCTCCTTACAACAGGTATAAAATTTACATTACATCAGCATATGCAGATGTTTTGTGAGACTGAAGTGGAGATGTGCCATTGTCTAAACCCTGAACAGTTCCTATAAATACTGCAAAAGCTACAATCATTGTACTGTCACCAGAAACATTGAGGTAATGTGAAGACGGGTCATCTGTGCAGCCTGCTGGCAACAGTAGCACTTGCAGAGTATGCTGATTGTGTGTTACCAATTGAAAATCAAGCCCTTCTTGATATCCTCAGGTCTCCTCTTCCCCCTTCCTTCTTGTCAAATCCAGCTAAACAATCAGCATGGACAAGGAAAAGGTTTCATATAACTTGTTTCACTGTTTCAGGAAAGCAGTTAGAGTTTGTAAGTTGTTTATTCTCGCTTTTGTCCATTTTCACTATGTGCATGTCAAGTTGTTTTACAGCCAGAAAGAGAACACAAGAGGGAAGCACAGTATTGCAAAAGGAAAAGTGAAAGGAGGCAAACCCTTTGACTCAATGAATGGCATTGCCGCCAACCTTCTTCTCCACTTGACAAGCTCCATGCGGTTTGAAGGCTCTCTTAATGGTATCTAGAAAAATTTTCACCTTTGCCCACTGTTGGCTGTTGATAGAACCATATTGGAGCTTTTAGTTCTCTAGGCTACAGGTACATCCATTTTTGTGAGATGCTGCAGTTTTGTGAGATTTTCATTCAAACTTTCTGCACAATAGATTCTTACAGTTCCATCTCCAAATAATTGTTTTGAATAGATGAGTGACTTGATTGGGATTTCTGCAAGTGCAGTGGATCTGAATGAGATAACAACAAATCTGGTGCCATATCCTAAGCTCCATTTTCTAGTGTCAAGCATGGCCCCTCACTCTGCCTTTTCTCACTCTGGTATGAATCAATACCTTTCTTCAAGCTAATAACCTATGACTCATGGGCACCTTACAAGTTGGCATGGGTTAAAATTGCCTATGTCTTGCTACATCTTACTCATGATAACCTAGCCACATGAGTAAACTCTTTTCCAGCTGTTAGGAAGTGTCCCACCTTTGAAAAAAGAAAAGAATCCACTGACTCTCTAGTGCTTAGTCCTTTGTCCACAGACTTTAGCATGGTTTCTGTCTGAATAATTTCCACACTCTTCCTTGCATTAAAATAACAAATATTACTGTAAAATCTGGCTAGAGTCCATCTACGCTGTTGAACTGGATTGGGCTGAGTGGTCATGAAATTTGGAGTCTGCTCAGGACTGGTTTTGTTCTGATGTACAGGCTCAGCAGCACAGCAGCATCGTGCAATCAATCAGGTTGATATACTATCAACTACTTAAACTAACATGGATCTTCAGTCTGGAATACATAGAATTCACATGATGCTGAGCTGTACAAGTCCAAAATTAGAGAACAGATCTTGCATATGCCATGCTGGGTACAAAGCTCATATGTTTGAATTGCTTGTATATGCATAGAGGTCATCCATCTCCAAATTTCCAATCCACAAAGAGAATCCATCGCATTGGAATGAGAATCTCTGTTATTGCAAATATTGAGATTACATTGGAAGTTTGGCATATGGGTTTGTCACTCCCATTCAAAGCTGTTTAGAGGATGATGGATTATCAAGCCTGGTGTGATCCATAGATACTTAGCTAATGACGCTATAGCTGGGTGTGCAGCTGTTCACAGAGGTATTTATGAGGGATAATCAGCTCATCAAAGTGGATCCCACAAGATCCACATACTTGGCATGTGCTCTTCTAATGAGGGGCAATGGGTGCACCATCTCCGACCTTCACCAAAATGTTGCACGTATTAAGCATCGCCTCACTATGGTTTCTCTCCCTCATGCTACCAAAAGCTTTAGAGGGTCTCTTCTCTGTGGGACTTAACTTGAATCTTTCACATGTCTGGGACAAACATACCAAAATGGTCGTCACCAAAACTTCCCTATTGTGAACTTGGCTTCAATCTTTTTTAAGTTGTCATAGCTCCAAACATGTTGCATCATCATCTAATGGACTCAAGGAGTCTCATTAAAATCACTGTTCCAAAACACAGGCCCATTGGAATACAGAGGGCTTCAAAGTGGGATTATGCAGTCAGGCTGCAGTCCACACTCCACGCTCTCTACTCTGCCTTGCCAACAATACCTGCATAGGGTAAGTTGCAGCTAGAATATTCTTGCAAGGTTGAACATAAATATTCCATCACCTTGATAACAGAGTAATCATTCAGTTTTGGAGCATGAGGCATGTCAATTCTTCAGGTTACACAAATTTGGAGCTCTTTCAAGCTATTGTGCTTTTCAATGCTGCACTTTTATTGGGTGTTGTGGGAAGCAATAGAAAGAGATGATTTGGAGGAGAATGATGCAGGAGCAGGTTTATAGGAATGAGGGAGTGCTTCAAGAGGTTATATAAGCGACGAGTGTATGTGCACCATTATGCTGAATATATGGACATTTCCATGTTTGATGACGCCTACAGTGCGATTCTTCTCACTCTTCCAGTACAATGTTATCTATTTTAATAAATCAGTTTTATGGATTGCTTTCTCATTGCAACTCAGATTGTTGTCTACTCAAACAAACTAAGCTTGAATTCACCTTAAATGAGTTTGTACCTTAATGAGAGTAGGAACTTTACATCTTAAAAGAAGATTTCTCTGGAATATTGACATACTTGACCTTAAAATATGGTTGATGGCAGACAAGCTGGAAGATTTGATTGCAGATTATGAAGAATTGGAATTTGCAACACCCCCCATGTCTTTCACCCGCCTGCAGCCTGTGCTCCCATACCTCTAGAAACTTCTGGTACCTATGAACTAGTTACTGGATGTAAGGTGGCCCATTATAGCTTTAAAACTTGAACCCATCAGGGACCTGATAAATGAACCATTTTGCATACTCTGTTCTTGATGTTTCTTGCATTGCATGGCAACTAGACAACTGGTATTTACCAGCCTTGGAGTTGCAAATTCTAAAACCCCTGTAAAGAGTGAGAAAATGATCAGTCTTGAGATTACTGCCCTTTATCCTCTCCTGTAATCAAAGGTTGCCAATTCTTTAAGTTGTTAGTTCTCTTTGTCAACATTCTGCTCTGGGAATTTTTCAGTGATTGTATGCTGTGTGTGTTTATGAGCTAATCAGTATATTGTGTGCATTGGTAGAGAGATACATGGCTACAAATTGAGTAATTTCTGAAAATGCACTTAGAGGTTCGATGTGGTACAAAATGCATTGCTGCTACTGTGTCCAAAAATTTCAGAGCCAAATATTGTCTCAAATGGAAAGTCTTCTGTATATGTGAGAGGTTGGGGTGGGTTCTTTGCCAGTGAAATTGGTGACAGCATTGGTGCCTTGAGAGATAGTGTGCTTGGCAAGGATGTGGTAAACTGCAGTCTGCAGTCTGCATTTCAAAAGATTGGATGGTGACATGTCTTGTTGTTGTGGATAGTTCCAATGCCTCAGCTTCTCAAAGATGTCATGGATGAAGCTGTTCACAATTCCCATCGCCTTGTTTGATATTCATGTGTCTAGATGCACCTGATGTAGTATAATTCTGACAGATTTGAAGAACATCTGTGGTAACACATGCTCTTGTAGACAATGGTGCAGTCTGTAAAATCTGTAGTGACACATTTACTTTTTCCCAAACTTCCTATGATTATGAATTGACATGATCAACCTGTAATCTATGTCATGAGGCCTTCCAAAATCCCAGTGGTAATTACTCAATTAATTTGACCACATGGAGTCACAAGTGTGAGCTTGCCCTCAGTAGATGTACATCTTGTTCCTGGCATCCTCATTGAAACTGAGGCCTCTTCACTGCTTTCTGCCTCACCTTCTCGGTGTATACCCTCTTCTTCAGCCAGTAATTCCCTATGTCCTTCCTGTTATGCCCTCATCTTTCGCTCCTCCAAAACCTGTTTCAAGCTTGAATGAAACAAACCAAAAATAAATCCAAACAAGCCAGTTGGAAGAAGATTTTGTTTTTTTTCAGAAAACCAGGACTTTAGGAGACTAGGCTAGATAATCCTCCAAACCCTACCAGAGGTTCGGAGAATGGGAACTAACAAGATCTAAAATGAAAAATTGGGAATTTCACTCCAGCATTCACAATCCTTTGAATGGATCCCACCATGTCAAGGTTTGATATTGGGGTATCTGTAGCACTATGGAAAGAAAATGGTAATTTTCAAAGGAGAATGTCAGGGCAGTTGGGGAAACCAGCCTGTAACTACTTCAGGGTCTTATCCTTTTATCAACTCTTGCATGGTTGGAAAGCCCTTGATCTCCAGTATCACAGCGGGGTTGACCAGTAATCTAACCCCATAAACTCCACTGGGATCATCACCCTGGCAACATGATTGTTCCTGTTATATAACCGTCTTTGCCAAATTGGGGAAAATGTATTCCCTGCAGTAAGCCAAAGATATCCCTAAAGTATGCAACAGAAGGTATTCCTCCAGAAGATGATGAGTAGGTAATTTCCATTTAGGAAGTAACCAGCTTCCACAAATTTCAGGAAGATCAAAATTTTTGAATCATAATAATGAAGAGAAACAACAAGCTTTAGGCAATCTCATTACCACACCATCATGAGCTTTGTGGAGCATGAGAGTACACTGCTGGTCTCAAGCCTTGGAAGAATGTATTTTGATGTGCCTGAGAATGAGGACACATTACCATTTTCATGGTTGTAACAAGGTTTGTGACTGCAAGTTTGAAAATCATGCAAACCAACACATTCCTAAAGTCCTCCACAGCCATGGCACAGAGAAGAGTTCAAGTACTTACCAATAATGTCCTGATGCTGACACTCATCATGGTGCTCATCTTCCATGCTCCAGCTTCGGTTGCAGTTTTCAATGAGACTGGTAACCACTGGCTCTCTCATCATGACAACAAAAAATAGGAAAACCCATATATGTAAAAAACAGAACAGGAAGTGTTTGTACTAGAAGACCAACACAAGCAAGATTAATGCAAATAGCCAACACTACATCTAAAACATTGCAATTTGGAGGGGTGCAGGGAGTGACAAAGATTCATGGCCAGAGCTGTTATTTGCAAATATCACCGAAGCAGTACAAGTCATTACTGAGAGTAATCTTGTGCCAAATGTATATGTGCAGCCACCAGACTCAGGCACCCCACCCGCACATAATGGCACATCTCAAGACCTCTGGATTTACACTGATGGCCTAATTGTTTATGAAATTCCTAGACGTGGTGTTTGGCACCCCAACCGTAAGTTCCAGTAGCCCTGACTAAGTCCATGCCAGAAAAATTCATATGAATTGGAATCAATGCCTGTAGACTAGTTGTCTTTACAAACGCTTCAAAATAGTAAGCACATCCCAAAATGCAAAACTGCATTGGTATATATATGTCTTCACCTGACCAATCTTCAGTGCTGATGACAGAATTAGTACCTCCACTTAAGAAGGGGCAGATTCAAAAAACATCTCCCACTGCATTTTAGCACAGAGCTTGTACAAATTGGGTAAACAGTGTAAATAAATCAGTCGAGTTTGGGATGACTTCAGGGTTGAGTCCAGGATGGCCCGATCTTGTTGGAAAGGAGCATGAGCTAGCAATTCAACAAATACATTGTGATGTTATGGGTCTCACTATTATGTATGGTCCAAAGGGTTTCTTCAGAATTGGAGATGTGAGTTTATCCCGTGTATGGCTCGACATCAATCCAGATGGAACTGTGGCATATGTACCCTCAATAGGCTAAGGAAACGGGGGTTCTTTGCCTGGAGTTCTTGAAAGATGTCTCCTCTGCAGATTGGAAAAGTGTTAGACATGAAAAGTGACACCCATAAAGATTAACTCCTGAAATTCCAGACAAAATTCAAATACCACAATCAATATTGCTCTCCCAACAAAAATTCATTCAATACAACCACTACAAGACAACAAAGGGAAACATCACTTACCAGACACCACCAATGAATATTCATCAGTTGTGATTCCTATGCAACTCAGAGCATAGAAGCATTTTTTGTCAGTCAAGGAACATGAAACAGCACAAGACAAGCATCACAAACTTGGTAAAAAATGAAAATGCTTTTAAATATATTCTGAGATACAGCAATAAATCTGTTATCAGGATTTGTATGGTACAAGTCTGTTTAATGTTTCTTTCATCTTCAAACTTTAACCAGAAAGGCTTGCAATCAGGCTCAAAACATTGTGCAAGAAATCTCTCCTAGAGAATACTGGAAATTTACTCCACAAAGAGTTCCCTAAAAATTCTCAAGTAATCAATGTTACTACAAAGTTATGAGGTTGGTGGAAGGTGGCCTCGCCTTCGACGCCTTTTTCGTCTCTCCCACACAAGCTCTTTTACCTTGGCCTCAACTTTCACAGGAATATCTGAAAGAAACACAGACACCTTCTCACTAATTTTCCAGTTTAAACATGAATGAGCTCTAAGCAATCAAGTCTTACTCTCAATTAGAGACAGATGTGGGTGGTGACTCAAGCATCATTGTCTAGCAGTTCATGTACACACAAGTCTGGGCTATTTAGCACACTTCAGGAACTCTATCTCCTCCACATGTTAGACAACTAATACAACACATATTACTTACTGACAGCAATTTAAGATACCTTTCAAAGAAAGGGAAATCAGAAACAGACCCAGAAACAAAAGTTGTTTGAGTGTTGGCTTCACTAGGAACAGCAATCTCCTGATCTAAAGTACAGAAAATTACATTCTTCAAGTCTGTGTGCTTCCTTGCCATTTCTTTCCTCTTTTCCACTCACAGTCAATAATTTTGTGTATGGAAATAACCTACCCTGAGAGATCTTATATCCTGGTGCAGCCCCCAAAGGAACCATAAGAACCCTCTTTCCAGATTTGAATGGATTTGCATGCCTATAATGTCTATAGAAATTACCTGGAATGGGATTTAATGTAAGATTTCTGTCATCTGCCAGAATTGCTTGAGCTAGAGGCTTCCATTGCTCTGATGATGAATATGGACAATCCATACCCACACTAAGTCCTCGTAATATGTGGATGGTTCTCAGAATGAAGAACAGATCCTTTGGAAAATTCTGTCAAAGAAGGCAAAAAACAGTCTGTAAAGGTATCTGTTGTGTTGGTTCTAGCAAAACAAAAACTAATGCCTCAAGTGACTAACTGGATTTGCAGAACTAGAGATCCCCTATTGCAGATTATCTCAGAGAATGCAAAGTTGCTTGGGTGATTGGGGTGGAAAAATACCTACCTTCACAGAGACGTCATTGAGAACTGTATCCTCCCCAAATGGATTGGCAACTGCAACACCTGGTGGCAGTTTTGTGTCAAACATTGTCACTGCCAATGTCCTGAAACTGTCTGACTCATTTCCACCCATCTGAACTGTTTCAATTCCCAGGTTCCTGCCAACCCCATATACAACAGTAATCACATCAGGCAGCACCTCCTATGAATGCTTCCAATGTGGCATCCCTTACGCAGGTTTTTTTTTTTTTTTCCCAATTTTTTGTTGTAGCCACAGTGGCAATATCCACAAGAGGAATGAGTCAAATTCAGCTACATGCCAGAGAGGACAGTAGAAAAAAATTAAGAATCATGCTGTGTTTTGGCAACCCCCAAGAACCTATTGTCTAAAT
>Ga0209611_10011659_pt1 | contig 12586 bp, 6 predicted proteins | sample S1TSphgellanicum_3_FD_187693 | JGI IMG/M metagenome (GOLD analysis project Ga0209611, IMG submission 187693) | Host-associated microbial communities from peat moss isolated from Minnesota, USA - S1T2_Fc - Sphagnum magellanicum MG (SPAdes) (version 2) | ecosystem: Host-associated > Plants > Peat...
CTGTCTCTGTCTCTGTCTCTGTCTCTCACTCAGCTGGGGAGCTGGAGTCAGCTGAAGAAGAAGAGTCCACACTTGTTGTGGCACTTTTGTTTGATGCAGTAAAATGTATTGGACCGTGTTTGTGTGTGTATCTTTATGTGTCTGTGGTGAAGTATTTGTAATGGATCTATAAAAGGAAAGCAAAAAAAAAGAAAAAAAGGAAAGAGGTGGTGGTGGAAATTTACCCACAGCTACAAAAAGCACACAATGCTGCTGCAATGGCACAGAAGAGAGAGAGAGAGAGCCACAAACACCAGAGGCCAGACTCCAGAGCCAGAGCCAGAGAGAGAGAGAGGACTGAAAAGAGTGAGAGCCAGAGATGGGGAAGGAATGAAGGAAGTGAGTAGTACTGGTACTAGTAGTAGTAGTGCAAATGAGTGTGTGTGTGTGTGTGTGTGTATTGTGTCAGATGTGATTATTGTACATACGAATTGTATTGAGATGTCTTCTTTTTTTATACACACCCAACAAGTTGGCAACTACACCAAAAACATATAAATAAATAAATAAATAAATAAAAATTTGGGGCCATATTAAAAAATTTATAGCTAACTTACTTACTAGGTGGTACCTTTTTTTATTTTTTTATATTTATTTTATTATTTTATTATTTTATTTTACCTACTCCAGTAGCCAATATATGGGGGAGGAGAGCAAGTAAGGTAACGCCAGGGTTCATGTCTGGTCAGGTCAGGCCAGGTCAGAACAGGAGTGGTGGGAAAACCTTTTCGAGAATCGATTAATATTTTTTTAACATACATGGATCATGTGCACACACGTCAACGCCTTCCAGACACGCTCCCAGCACATACAAATCCCCTTTTTCTTTTCCTTTTTCAAGGGTAGGGTAAGGTAGGGTAGGGGGAATGGTTGAGGTGGGGTATTTGAGTGTCTCATCATGCATCACCTTTCCTTTTTTTGGGGTGCTAAAATGAGGAAAATGAAAATAAAAAAGGGGAATAATATTATGTCACAATATTCTCATTTGAATTTTATTTTTTTGAAAAATTCGCCAATTTTCACCCAATTTTTTGAAAAAATTTCATCACATTTTTTCTCCAATTATAGTTTGATTGTGTTTTTTTAACTAGTTTTTTTAACCATTTAGACAAGTGCTAAAAACCTATCACCTTTTAATGCTAAATCCCTCTTGGGATGCTAGTCAATGACGTAACATCAAAATTTTGAATATATATATATATATACATGTAGTTTGGGCTTTCACATATTTTGTGTGTGCACTTCAATCTATATAGGATATAAGGAAATGGAAAATGTTATGTGTATAGTATATGTATACATGCTTTCATGCCTTGATATACTCATGATGAGGGGGAGGGAGGAAGAATTATTTCATTACCTTTTAGTTGTGTAAGCATTGGGGTGAGACTCTTTGTAGTGGGGGAAAAAAAGGGGAGGGTTTATTTAAGTTGTCTATTAGATCCAACTTTGTTTGTTGCAATTTGCTGTTGAACTGTTAGTTTGAGTGGGGTGTGCATAATGTGGGTGGGGCTTTTTCCTCTTTCTCTTATTAAATAATTAAGAAAAAGGAAGATCTACCTTCTACCTTCTCCTTTAAAGGTGTTGTGTGAAGTTGGGAGGGAGAGGGGTGAGGTGAGGAGAGGGGAGGGGAGGGGAGGGGAAGGTTAAGAAGTAGTAGTGTAGAAGTGTAATTGTAATGTTTTTAGGGGCTTTGGTAGCAACTTGTTATGTGTTATAAAACTCAGCTTGTGATGGCAAAACTAAAAAGAATTAAAATATGATTTTATATTTCATTTTTGAGGGGGAGGGGGAGGTGTTGTTGTGACGGATGGGAAAATTGAAAGGAAGAAAATAAAAATGAAATTCTCCTTGTTCTCTCTCCCTTTTTCTATTTTATTTTTATTGGTTTTGGGTGGCGCCGCGTTGGCTTGGTGTCGATGTAGCTATCATCTCCTGGAGATTATTACCCTAGTACCTTGGCCAATTCAACACTAATTATATTATTTTCAGAATTGTTGAAATTTTCAAAAATAATTTCTTCCAAATCAAAAAATATTGTGAAGGATATTAGTAAATATTTAGGAATATTTTGTTTGTTGAAATGAATTTTTCGAAATGAATTAATTATTCAACGGACATGTGTTGAAATGGCCAAGGTACTATGGTATGTAGGGCCATTGGGGCCACTCACTCCCCCCTTCCCAACCCCGACCCCTCCACACCACAAACATCGTTGCATGCAAGTGGTTCTTTATAGCAACTTGGAGAAATTAAGGTGATTTTATTGGGCATAGTGGAGATTTTGGGTGGCCAACTTGCAGCTGCTTTTTACTTTGCCAAGAAACGTAGCCTAGGGTCAATTTCCACATTGACAAAATGTTTATTTTTTGAAAATTAGAAATTATTGAATTTTTCATGATCTATTATGATATTGTCACATGACTATGGATTGAAATTTGGGGAACTTAAAAAGCATGCTTTTGTTTGTGGCCAAAACCTACTTCAAACATAACCTTGAACCTACTTTGATGCCACTTCTTAGAGTGTTGTGCACTACTTTCACCTCTTTTGGACACCAATGCCATATGTTTACTTTGGAACTCGGATGTACATATCCACTTGAATTTGTTTTCAAGTGAACTAGTGGACCCCTATCCCATTGGCCCAATAAGGTCACCCATCCCAATGTTATTATTGTTGAAATGAGCTTACCTTCAGAGTTTTTATGGAACCCAATTGTGAAATTTTTATTAATTTTTTAAAATCCATTTTCAAAAAGAAAATTACTCTAAATTAATCACATTTGTTCCATTGGTTTAAAAATTATGAAATGACAAACATAGAGACACCTTATTGAAGAAGCAAGGCTCTAAAAAAAATGGTTAGGAATTAGAGTCTATTTTATATTACACAAAATAACCATTTGCTTGTGTTTTTATGATAAATTAGGGCTTTCCCATGGTACCAATAGCAAAAGATGGGACCCACAGTTTGGAGGATTACAATGTGATCACATCCAAACAAACAAATAAACACCTATCTTAATATATAAATATTCACAAATTTAGAACCGTAAATTGTCTTTAGTTTTATAGGCCAACTATTTGAAACACATACTTTGTTCAATTGCATTCATTAGAGGAACTAGCACATGTAAGTAAGGTTTTTCTAGCAAAATTTTATTTTTGTAGTTACTATTTGTTATTAAAACCCAATCTTATGTGAACGAAATTCTACATCTTTTGTGATTAGGAATTTTATTGTCAAGCGATGTCTTGAAATCTCATAGCATCATGTGTGCACATGTTCTTAAAACATCTCTACCCATGCATTGTAAGAGCATGTTTTGGATGTAGAATAGCAAAAATTTATCAATTGGGTTTTTTAAATGGTTTTGGGACAAAGTATTTGCACAAGATATGGTGGTTGGCAAAAGCCATGGTGTACTTTAAATCTTTGTTACAATTTGACTAATTTATGTGATTAGTCCATTTGTTTTGCTATTAGTGATTAGTCTATTTGCTTTGTTGGTAATTATTAATTCTTGTTTTAAAAATAATGCCAAAATGTAGTTACAAAACTAAATTGTACTTTCAACAATACATTTTATAAAATTGATACATACTATGTAAACAACTTGAACTTTGTACTCACAAAAACTTATGCTACCCATACACAATCAATACATGTTCAAAACCAAGAATTCCAAAAAAAAAAAAAATTCTTCCTCATTCAAGAATTCATATACATTTGTTAAACTTCTACCAAAGCTCTAATCTTTACAATGTACAATGTATCAAAAAAACATATAGGAGTGGAAATCATCCAAAGTTTTCCCACCTAAAACAAAATTCAAAATATAGGCCCATTTTCTACTAGTGGTCATTATGTCATTAACATTATCCCCTTGTACTTTAGGATTTTGTTTTCAAAATCATTGAACTATGAATGTATAAAAGTTATAAATTATAAATGACTTTTACATTTTTTTTCGGAATTACTTTCAAGGCTTATTGTTGATTTATAGTGGTTTGTGATTGTTACTATACCTCCTACTATTGATTTGTAACCACGTTATGTTGTCCCTAAAGTATTGTATGGATATGTGTATGTCCATTGTTGTCCACTTCTTATGTTGAGAGGATTATTTCAAATGTAAATAACATACGCATCAAATATTTGTACTTTTTTTTATTCATATGGTTGGATTACATGAATGCCTTGTGGTTGTTGATGTGCTGCCTCAAAACAATTGATGTATGTTTTGGTGCATTTCTTTCCCATTTCTTTGGGTTTTTTTTCCAATTCTTATTCTGTCATGGACTTACAATATGGGTTGTTAAGTTGCCTTCGTGTGCTCTCAATGAATGTTTCTTTTGAATCGTCACTTTTGCTAAGGGCATCGTGTACCTTGTAAATTGCTCTTTAATTCTTCACAAGTTCTATAGTTATGTATGTTACATCCAATCTAGTGTGAAAAATTGCATCATTGTCTAATGCAAATGTTGATCATCTTGAATTGGTTCAACAACATTAGCATTTCAAATTTTTTCCTAGTTTAATTGCCTTCGTGAACTTACGATTACCATTTTGGACATGTTTTTTTTGGTGTCACAAATTTTATAATTATTATTTTTTTCATATTCAAATCCTTCTAACAATTACCCCGTCTATAATATAATCCTAAAAAAATTTAATCAATCAAAAACCTACAAAAACACAAAAACTACTTCCCAAAGTAGCAAATTTGTGTTTAGAAATAAGAAAATCAACAAGATGTACAAAAATAATAAAATCATTATTGAATTCATTCTTGAGGATGGTTGCCAAATGGAAAGTATTAATTTTTATTTTGGAAACAATACCAAAATGTAATTACAAAATTAAATTGTATTTCCAAAAGTAACATTGTATGAATTTGATAAATATTACATAAACAACTTGAACTGTGAACGTCCAAAAATTAATTATACACATACATAATCAATACATTTGCAAAAATAAAAACATTAAAAATTCTTTATTTCATCATTTTTGAATTCACATACATATCTTAAAGTTCGATTAGTGTGAAATTTTAACACAATAAGATTAAAAAATACATGAAATTTGATGTATTTTATTAAATAAATTGAATGATACAAAACAATGGTATTGGGTAGATGCACTATTGTGTGGCTCACTTTTGTGAAGAAACGGTGTTTATATTGAGTACCCTTTAGTCAAATGTATATGGTGATTAATAGATATTTAAATATACTATTTGGGATTTGGGTCCAAACTAACAATTTCATTATGAAGAAAAATTGTGTGATTATTTATTGATAAAAAAATCATTTCTTAATAGCAATGGATTTATGAAATTGAAAAATATGGATTGGTCGTTTGATTGGAACATCACAAAATGGAAAAAATAATATTGATTCATATTCCAAATTTGTTATTGGGATTCCATATATGATGTAATACAAAATAATAAACTCATATGAGGAATCTTTCTTTGAAAACCTTAACTGTTTAATAATTAATAACTTTTGAATGGTTAAAATTTGACCATATTTTCATAAGTCCATATGAGTTGCAATTTTTGTTTGTTTTTCAATTTTTTGGTCCCAAAAGCATATTTTTTGAAAGCTTTACATGGGTCATTATTCATATGGATTTTGTGAATTTTCTTTTTAGGATTTTCAAATTAAAATATGACATTAGTTACATTAAATACAAATTTTCACATAATTTTAGGAAGGTTTGTAGGTGATTGAACATGTATTATTCAAAGAATATAATAATAATATTTTTAAAGGTAACAACCGTGTCCATTTGAATCATTTAAAAAAATCTTGTATGAATTTATAAGGAGTGTAATTTCTATCAATATTGAACCATTTGATCATGCATTCACCCTATTTATAGTGTTTAGGTGTATTTACTAATATATTAATATTAATAATTGAACACTTACAATAATATGACCAGTAACTAATGAATAAAGTAATTTCAATTTAACTAGTTAATAATATAGCTAGTAACTAATTCAAATATACACTAATTAATAATATAACTACTAAATATTTACTATATTCAAAAGATAAAATGGTAATAATTACCCATAGAAGTAAAAATATATAACTACAATAAAAATATGGTTAACAAGCTCTACCAAAGCTTTAATATCAACAATATACCAAAAAATAATAATGGGAAAAAAAGTCATTCAAAAAATTCCTTTAAAATTCAAAATATAGGGCCAAATTTCTATCGATGGTTACTAATAATACAACCATTATGTCGTTAACATTTGCTATTAATGTTTTTTCACTTTCAAATTTATAGGTGAGGCTTTGAATATGTAAATAAATATTAATGAATGTGAGAAATACAAATGTAAGCCTAGATACCCAATATGAGGGAGATTACTCTTAGTTTCAATATTGTAAAGCATCAATCTACTAGAGGTGAACAATTGATATGTCAATTGCTTGTCCTTTGGTTTTGAGTTTAGGACATAACAACTTTGGTCATAAAAGTTTAACATTGTGTAGAAGGACATTTTGCAATTGTGAACCTATACTGATTATATACCATGTTTATTTGTTTGTTCTCTTGGCACAAAGTTCACAAGCTTTTTGTTGAAGTTATTATTTGTTTTTATCCATAAGAGCTCATGGTCTTTTTTCAAACGCAAGCTAAACACACCCCACTTTTTAGGTGAAAACTTTAGGGGCATTAGGATTTGTCTCATGTAGTTCTTTTGGTGGGGGATTTTGTATGTTTTCCATTTGGTTTTAATGGCCTTTTAAAAACTTTTCAACCCAAAGTGGATAAGTTTGGACTTTGGACCTTTAAAAGGTGAAACTTTTTGGCTAAAGGTGCATAAGTTTTGGGAAATATTTGGGTTCAATATTATTGGCCACTTGTTTGGAATGACAAACTTTGTCCCATTTCTTTATCTAGTTAAACACAATGCAGACATGGTCAATTTTTTTCATTTTTTCTTGCCTTTTGGGCCAAATTAACTTTGGTTTATTCTTTGATTTGTAAACTTTCATGTCTTTCATGTTTGGCCTCTTACCAATAGTAGCACTACTTGGCAATGTTCATTTGAATGTTGTTATAAAGTATCAACAATATTATACTATTGCTAATGTAATGACAAGGTATAGCTATTGATGTGTGAACTTGGTGGGTTTTTGTTAACCCCACTTGTAAGGTGTGTATCGTGGAATTTCTTCTAATCAACTTTCATTGATTTTGTTGCCTATTCAAACAACTTTGTTCAATTGTGCAAGCTAGGGCATGGCCTCAATAGGGTGGATGTAACATATCCCATTTGCATTCCAGAACCTAACTTAGGTTGAAAATAGTTTTGAGTTTTGCAACCACCCAAGATAGTTGTACAACATGAATAAATGGAGCACATATTTAAAGAGAGGTCATTGGAGGCTAGAGTGGAAGAGGTTTTCAATTATGTTTGTTTTACAAAGCTTAAGATCAAACTTGTTTTTGGGTCAATTGGTTGTGGTAGGTGGATCACCTTATGTCACAAGAAGTACCAAATCAAACACCTTGTGCCATAAATGATTTGGATTTAGTTAAAGCCCATGTTTTCAAAGAGGGGTTAATTTGTTTTAATCATACAAATACCTCATCTCAAAATCATGTTGAATTGATTGAGATTGAATATTGTTAATGATGAATGCACAACAACCATGGGTATTTAACATTCATTGGTGTCATTGTTTTGTTTATATCTTATAGTGGAGTTAGTGCAATCACTTGTTTGAGCACGATTTTGATTGATGCTTAGATCTAGCAATGCTTTTAAATCATATTTGATTATAATTAGTTTTAGTCCTTGCTACGACTAGTTATTTAGCAAGAGATAAAGGCCTAGTAACTAGGGGAGCATGTCAAAACCCTATTAGCACAGTAATATCTCAAAAACACACATGCATGTGTATAAATCAATATAAGGAAAAAATATTTTAAAACTTATTGCAAATTCACCTTCATTGTGACCAAAAAATTATTGCACCAACATTTTGAATGGGCTTCAACCAAACTTGCAATTGCAATGACATTTAATATGAATATCTAAAACTTTCTTATGGCATTTAAAAAATCATATGATTTTTGGATTATCAATTTTGTGTCATTGGTGTATATACAACCTAGATTTCATAAAAATAAATAAGATTAGGGATAGCTCCCTAATATTTTAATTTCTATGGTAACCTAAACTCACCAACCCACGTTGTGGGTTCTTTGTGGTCTTTTTTTAGTGCCAAAGAAATATGCATTTTCATATTGAAAATGAGTGAATATCATGTTCAATGTTTTATGTTGATCTTGAAAAATTCCTACATTCAAGGGGAGTGAGCCATCAAATATTGTCCTTTCCTCATACACACCCATATATGTCTTGGAGAATTGGAAAATTCCCCAAATTTTCTTTGGTTATTCATTGTTTTGTGTGTAATGAATGGGCTAACTAAATTTGACTAAAATTATTTTGAAAATACATGACTTCCTCTTATACATGTAATCTTTATTTTCTTATTTCCATATTCATCTAATTGGGGTTTTTTTTAAAAATTAAAGTTTGATTGCCTATTTTACTAATTTATTGCATTTATTTTGAAGTTTAAACATACACCACCAAGTAGAAAACCACTTAAAGGCTTGAACTCATCATGAGCATCTTTAGGAGTTAGTTGCCGATAATTATACTATATTCCACATCTTTCTACCCAATAGCAAGGCACATGCAACCAAATTGAAACATAAGATTTGTGTGTTATAGCCAAAAAGGTGGGATACACCTCCCAACATCACAACTTCCATTGTACCTCCCATTTTCATTGCCGAAACCATCTAAAGAAGCTTCCACTATCTATATAATATAATATAGATTGGACTCAAAATGAGTTAATAGTTGTTAATGTTTTAGAAATAATATCCCCTTTGACTATTCACAAAGGTAGACTCCACAACAAAAATCAAGACTAGTTGCCACCATTTCATGCCCTTCAATTGGCATGAATAAACTCCATGGAATTAATCTTGTACATAAAATGCCTCATGTTTATGCTCTATTGAAGATGAATACATATTGACCATGCCTTTCACAACTGCAGTAAATTGGCTCTTGTAGATGTAAGTGAGTTGGTGACAATGTTTGTCACAAAAAGAAACCTCACAACCCACCACAACAAATAACAATGGGCAAAATGGCTTCCTGTCCTTGAGGACAAGAAAGTCAGATTATGGACTAGTAGGGAACCCATGGTAGCACACTGGTTACAATGAGTACTAGAGAGGCACATGAGAGCTGAGACCTAACCAGAGCACTCAAGCTGGTTATTGGACACAACCCATGATGCATGATAAGGAATGGTTGACATTCTGGTTTATGGGACTCAGAACTTGAAGAGGAGGGTGAGTTATGAACTTCAGCCAACCAGCAGCAACTAAGAACATGCAAAAAATGCATTAGGGAGGTACCAATATGTCAGAAGCCAAGAAGATACATGATATAACTGAGGGGCTCTGGTCCAATGAGGTGTGCTGCCACATTAGCAAAGACCTCCCTACAATAGGTTACAATAGCCCAGAGACTCCACAAGTTTATGACAGATTTTGAATGGACTTCACCCCAATTGACAAACTTGTGCTAAGAGGGACAATCTACCCACCTATTGTTTCCAGGGGCAATGCAGCTACAGAAGTAGGTAAATCTAGTGGCTGGAACTGCAGCATTTTGTGACCATCCATTTTGGTGGCCACACATGCCTGACATATATAGTATACCCTATAGAGTGTACACATATATGATATATTGCTTCATTCATTGGCACCCACATTATTCCATTTCTTCCCATTACCATCATCATAGAAAATGCATTTCCATTTGTCAAAGAGTGAAGCATTCAATTGGTGCAATTTGAAACCCCCTAAAACTACTACAACTAGCCCCACATGCTAAGGTAACATGCCAAATTTAAGTTGTTTTTGGAACTAAGGTCGGTGGCCCCCCATTGAAGAGGGCATATCTCTTGACCATACCTCTTGACCAATACCCAATTACTCAAAAATGATGCGGAGTTGAGAGGCTAAAACAACAAAACACTCCAAATTATACGACCAATTGAAGAGGCCATACCACTTGACCATTACCCAATTACTCAAAAATGATGCGGAGTTGAGAGGCTAAAACAACAAAACAAATTATCCGACCAATTGAAGAGGCCATACCACTTGACCAATACCCAATTGCTCAAAAATGATGGGGAGTTGAGAGGCTAAAACAACAAAACACTCCAAATTATCCGACCAATTGAAGAGGCCATACCACTTGACCAATACCCAATCGCTCAAAAATGATGGGGAGTTGAGAGGCTAAAACGACAAAACACTCCAAATTATCCGACCAATTGAAGAGGCCATACCACTTGACCGATACCCAATTGCACAAAAATGATGTGGAGTTGAGAAGCTAAAACAACAAAACACTCCAAATTATCTGACCAATTGAAGAGGCCATACCACTCGACCAATACCCAATTGCTCAAAAATGATGCGGAGTAGGAGAGGTTAAAACAACAAAACATTCCAAATTATCCAACATTTGTGTTGTGTTCAATTGGTAACCCTAAAACAAGGAAAGGAGCTTGTCATGTTTGGAACTCTGTTGTTGTATTGTGCATAACTCAAAAGCCACATGGGTCTACAAAGAGGAAGGATGGAACTTGGAAACTTGGCATTGTGCATGTATTAGCTGTTAACCAAATATTGCAAGAAATAAAACTAGCACACATTCCACAAGAAACAACTCATGTTTATTGTGAGTAAATTTGGCATTGAATGATTAGACCACATACTTCCTAAGGAATTTGGTGATAATTTGAGGTGCTGACTGGAATTTACTATCAAGGTATAGGTATGAGGGACATGAGAATTTAATATATGTCATGGATGTATGGAGTTCACTTCACACTTTCACTTGTGCAATATGCACCTCTAAAGTTCCAACTAATTAGAATTATCACAAGTTTATAAAAGATGACCATTTTCCTTAGTTAATCTTAACTATATTACCAATAAAATGACACCACCTTAAGCCAAAATGTGTATTCCAAAATTCTTTAAAATTTGGGCATATGAACAATCTTTTATTGTCAACAACAAGGAAGACGACAAATGATCTTTTTTAGAATTCTTGAGCCCAATTCCCAATAGTTCCATTCTGTACCATCTTGGTCTTGGGGAACCACCCAACCTAACCCTAGTCAAAATCAAGTTGCATAATGGAACAAAAGGACTTCAACAAGCTTAGAAGTAGACTACCCAACATCCAAGACTTTTGGCATCAGCACCTCCATAATGGACCCCATTAATAACATAAGGTGTGAAATCTAACCACCACCCCTCCTTCCCCTATCATGGGCCCCTAAGCCATGAGACTTTGGATACAAGATATGGAAATAAATTCATGGGGGAGGAGGCCTAGTAGTAGCCAGAATAGAAATGGGGGTGAGTCAGATGAGAAGAAAGGAGAAAGGAGTCAGAGGGTAGGAGTTGACTATACTAGTTCTGGATTTCTCAAAATGAAGAGATGGGTTTAGCTAAGAAGAGCCAAAATAGAAAGATATGATTTCAAATCTAACATTCATGGAAGAGAATGAGACAACCCAGCTCCCTTCACTTATAGACTGCCAGTTTGTGAGTGGGGGAAGGTACTGAGTAGTGATCAAGGGTGATCCAAAGGTTGTTGTTCTTCTGGCTATGAAACAATTCATGTCCTAAAGTCTCACACTACTTCTTCCACTTGAAAGAATCAGTCAACTTTCAAGTTCATTCTTCAAACATTAATTAATTAATTTTAGGTTGCCTTTTTTGTTTTTTTCCTTCTTTTCTTTGCTTGTGTGCATGTTGGGCTTGAGTGACCCAGCCCCCATGACTGCACCAGTTCCGTTTGGGATGAATTAGTGTTTGAATCCAGTTATTGAACTTCCCACAGCCAGACCAGTTCCGTTTGGGATGAACTAGTGTTTATCCCAGTTATTGAACCTCCCGCAGTCAAAAAGGTTGAGTTAAAAAAGTTTTTTGCTCGCCCTACAACAGTCAATCTTTTTTTCACCTCGGTATCACCCCTGCTCACTCAACTACCCCATTTACCCACCTACCCCGATCATTTTGCAATGGCAAAACCTATATCTCTTCTTAACTGAACTTATAATAATTATTAAAAACACCTATATCTCTTCTTGGCTAAACTTTTCAAATTATATATTATTTAAATATATTATTATATAAAATTTTATTTTAATTCTGAAAAGTAAGTCAGGTTTTATTTTCTTCCTTTATTTAATAAAATTTTTAAAGATGTTTATAACAAAAAACAATTCAATATTCAATATTTTCGAACATAGAAATGTATTATATATATATATATATATATAATATTTTATTGTGGGCCTCATTTGATATAAATTTAACACATAATATTCATCCATTATTTTTTTTTTGGGGATCCAATAGTTTTATCATATAAGATCACTTATAT
>Ga0209611_10011660_pt1 | contig 12586 bp, 9 predicted proteins | sample S1TSphgellanicum_3_FD_187693 | JGI IMG/M metagenome (GOLD analysis project Ga0209611, IMG submission 187693) | Host-associated microbial communities from peat moss isolated from Minnesota, USA - S1T2_Fc - Sphagnum magellanicum MG (SPAdes) (version 2) | ecosystem: Host-associated > Plants > Peat...
ATGATTACGTGATCTCATGTTGATATACGGATGATAATGGGTGGATGATTACTGAGCTCGATCGTGATCAGATGGGGTTCCTTCTTAGGGTAGAACTCCTGAATTCCCAGACCACCTTGGAGATGTCACCCCATTTCCAATTTGGGTAAGGACTACCATTTCTTCAGCCATCAAACATGGTGAAATAATTGACAAAGATGTTCTGCATATGTCCATGCTGCCAACATTGAAAGCTACAACATTTCGTGCAATGTATGCTTTTGGAAATCATTTATGTGTTTCAAGTGGTGAAGAACATTTGATCACAAGGGATAGTAGCATTGTTGCTATGTTTGAACAAGAATGTGTTTTAGGATCAAATTATCAAAGGCCTATCCTTATAAAGTTAGAATATGTAGGTTGGATCGAAGAGAGATTGGAGCTGCACTATAGGGTATTCAAATACTATAGTGTTTTTTTGCAATTGGGTGAAAACAAATTACACATGGAGTAGTGCAACAATAAAAAAAGACGAGTTCAACTTCACACTCAATAATTTCAATTCCCTAATTCCCATCTTTGATCAATGTTTTGCTTTCTCAATTCATGTAGAACAAGTGTTTTTTTCTTTTTTTTTGCTAATCCAAATGAAAAAAGGTGAAAGGTAGTTATATGCAAAGATCCATGTGGGAAACAAGTAATAGGGGGTGTTGACTTTGACCCTATTGATTTGGATATGTTTAGAATTAAGAATGATGATAGTTACATTGGTTTACAAGCTCCAATTTCAATTCTTGAGGTAACTCAAATAGCCACTATTGTTGGAGGAGTTCCATTCATGCCTGTAGATTTGGTAGATGTTGCTATTATTGGAACGAATCAAGATAGTCATGATAATGATTCACAAAGTGTGGATGAGTTTGATGGGCTACACAACTTTGACAATGATGGTTAACCTAACCTTAATTACTACAATGATTTTAGTTTCAAATTGCAATGAAGGTTCAAAACAATGTTCAAAACCATGTACGTGTGTTACTATAATTTTGTAAATCATCTCTTTGATTTGAAGGCTTGTTTGTGTCATTTGAAATATCCATAATGTGGATTGTGTGTTCAAATTTTTTATAGTAGTGTTGAGCCATATATCCAAAAGTATGGGCCTTTAGGGTTAGGTGATGTAAAGATTGTCACATATATGACCATTGGTGTGTGGTTCAATATTATTTTAATTTCGAACTAGACATGATGTGTTCACTTTATTCATTATAAATTTTAACTAAATAATGGTATTTGAATACTTCAAAATTGACATATAAAAATATAGTTAGTGATTATAATATATTTTGTGAAATATTATTATATATAAGTATGTACAAAAATTCAGATTAAATATATTATATACTCCATTTTCCCATTTCATTTTTTTAAATTTTGAATTGTTGTCCCTTATTAAAATTCTTTATTTCATGTGAAATAATTATTAATTACAATTGATAAACATGTGAACTGACTATGCTAGCAAACTTTTTATGTGATTAACACAAATAATAATAACTTATAATTAAAAAATTATTTTAATATTGCCACATCATATTATAAATGACATTATAGTCACATCAATCATAGTTTGATGACTAATTTTAAGCACATTAGTCATATCAGTCAACATAGACAATGTCATGTTGGTGCCATCTTCACCACGTGTGAAACACATTGTTTGATTTGACTGCAATGCTAGTTTTTGTAGTCAAAACGAACATTGCTACTTTTAATGTTAATCATAATTGAATGGACATCTTTAGTCACTTCATATTAGTACTTTATCTATATCGTGATTGTATAGTCATTTTAATCACAATGTTAGTAGCAAAAAAAACATACTTTTATAATAGTGCCACCTCATGGACTACATGAAACTATAAGTGCTAATAAATATTGAATGTTGGCACACATTTTGTTTAATTTTACAATGAAATTGAATCAACTACCAAATTCCTTTCAAAATGTTTTAAGTACAATCAAATGTTGAAATGTCTAAAACAACCATACAAAAGACCTCCCTTATACAAATTCTTGGTTTGCTTTCATCACTAGAATTTAAATCAAATATGAATCTAATGTACAATAACGCAAAGAAAAGGGACTCAAGTACATATCACTAAAAAATTCATAGGTTGACATTCTTTCAAATGTCTACTTGAATTAAACATTGGTGAGAGTCCGATGTTTCAAACAATTGAGGTCAACAATTTGGAACTTTTTTTGAAGCTTCAAGTTCAATAATAACATCTATTTCTCCTTCTTTGGGATATATGACTACTAACCTTTAAATAAAATTTGAAATTATTGGGTTATATTTTTACCACACCTAGCATGTTTTTTTATGCACATAAATAAATATTGAGTTTGTTATTCAAGTCAAAAATTAAAAAAACACATGCAAAGTTTGCTCCAAGTTAAAAATATGCAATGAAAAAGTTTAATTATGAAATAGTGAACTTGACATTACCAACATAATGAGAGGTTCAAATGGACTTTCCAACCCAATTTCATACATTGCCATTTTGAACAAAATAAGTCATCTTCCATTTATTTCCACACACGATGGGCAAATTAAGATAATTACATATGTCAATCCAATTGCCATATATAATTATCGTTCTATTACACTTCAGCTACTTGGTTAGATTCAAGTGGAAAGCAAGCATACAAAATAGTATGTAAACAAAGTCTTTCTATTGTAGTAAAATGCATGAAAAAAATAGAAAAAATAAAAAAATATATAACCAACTTCACATGTATTTGATTAGTAAAGAAAAGGTGAATGCAAAGTACCCAAATTTCAAGCAAAGGACACAAGCCATGTTCTGGCTTGGGAACAAACAAACATTCCCATGGGTTGGAGCGCAGTGATGCCAGTGGCACTTGGAAGAGTATAATTGAACGTGTTTCAACAAATGCAACAAGGTGTGCTTCTAGACCCTCATTTTGTTGCAATTCTAAATGCATCTGCAAGTAATTAGACTTGAAGAGAGTAACTTTGTTCATGAACAAATTAGTCAAATGGTTTGCAACTTATAACCTTGTTTCCATTAAACACTTTATCAACAATGTGGGAGTGAGGATGTTTGTAATGTTCAATATAATATCATCATGTTGTTGCTTAGAGTATGATGCTTTGAGACATGCGAGGGTACTAGAAGTATTTCAACAATTGTAACAAGGGCATGGGAGGTGTGCAAGTCCATGAGTCATGCCCCAACATTGACTTGTGAAGGCACACCTAGATCCTTTCATTAGACACCTGCATTGGAACAACATTGATTATTTCAAAACCAAATATACCTATAGTAGATGGGCCATGGATTAAAGTATCATCAATATGTGCAAAATATTTTAAAACCAAGGTGACAATCTACCTAGAGGTAAGAGAATTTGAAGTTGTTGATTTCATACATTATGATATTGCATTGTTGCAAACTAAATCTATCTTTTCTTCTTGGTCATGCTAGCTTGACAACTAACCTTATGTTCATTTTTGTGTATAGTTTTGTGGCCACCATGAGTTTTGCTATGCATGCATCCAAGGACAAGCAGTCTGCCTCGCATGCAACACTAACATAAATGGGTGGAAATGGGCTACTTCCCATGTTACAACCATAAGCCCTATTGTATTATCCCTTGCCAAAGTACTAGAATCTTCAAAAACAAAACTACCTACTGCATCTACCAAAACCAAGGGCCTAAACAAAAATGCCAAGAAGAATGGTGCATAAATTTTTGGTGAAAAAGATAATTTTGACTCTGTTGGTGAAGAAGATAGTAGTGATGATGAATCAAACCATGTGAGATGGTATGCAATTGTTCAATAGGAGCAAATATGCAAAGGTGTGGTAGATGAACTTGCCAAAACTAATTACCTAGGTGGAAAATTTCTTTCCAATATGAACCCTAGCGTGTCACCTTCAAAGGGTACTGAATTGACCTTTCATAACCAAGACTCTTCATTTAAAGATTGTGTTGATGAGGGCATATTGGATGCTTCTACTCTTGAAGACTTGAAAACATATACAAATTTTTTTTATTAATAATTAAAAAGGAAAAACCATCATCAACCTTCTAGTCTTTCGAAGGAATAAATTAGGTTTTTTGGACCTACAACAATTGTTAGAGGTAGAAAGGAAAAAAATCTTTAAGATTTTGTACACATTTTGATGCTTAAAAATTTGAAGCAACAATTTTCAATATTTTCAATGGACTTGGCATTCTATTTCATCATGTACAATTTTGATTGCAAATTGCATTTGATATTAATGAATTTTCAACAATGACAATGGAAATGATTGGTTCCAAAATGGTGGGAATGTGTTAGTGACTTAGGTTTCATGTGCAACTTGGTTGCATTATCCAATTTATGTAAAATAATTTGAAGTTTGTTGTGTAGGTGTTTTATTGTGACTTTTCCATGCATGAAATCTTATGACAAGAATAGATTATTTGTAGAATCTATTCTTAGTCAACATTTGTGCATGTTTGAGCAATTAATTTAATGTTTGTTTCATTGTTAACTTTCTTGAATATTGTGTGGAACAATGACTTGGGTGGGTCAAGCATTCCCTTTGACAATTGATGAGCCCATATAACCAATGCTTAGGGAATTTAAAGAATGGTTTGAAAAAAATTTATGAGAGAAACAAATGGAAGGCAACACTGAGCCTAGCAAGCTACATGGGAAGAAATGTTTGGAAAAACAATTAGAACTTAACATGTCAAAGGCGGAGCTACTTTGGGAGGAATGCCATGCAGGACAAAAGGACAACAACATTTCACCCCACCTACAACTCCTTCCTCACAGAGGAAGGCACCTTCTTCTGCTTTTGATGCATTTGACGTATTGGTTGTCAAGGACAAGGAGAACATCAAGCCAACCATAACAAGTGGGTTATGTATGATGGAATTTTCTTTATTGTTTACCCAAGCTAGGACTAAAATCATTAGTATTAGTTGTGTAGCTAATGGATTACTTATAGTTGAAATTCCTAGCTTGAATGAAATGAAACGAGGCAATTCATTGTTGACCAACATCATGATCATATTAAAAGGAAGCCAGTCTTCAAACATGTCTTTTATAAGAAATCCATGTTTACATCCTTGTGCAAAAAAAAACTAGAACAAGACCCCAAAGCCTATAGTGAGTGTACCATCAAAGGGCAATTGCCATTTGAAAGAGAAGTTGGACCAAGGTCTACCATTTAGCAAGGCAAGGATTTCTTCAATTGAAAAGGATTCTAAAAGTTCTAGTTGACCACATGTGGGAAATAATAAAAAGTTTACACCAAAAAAAAAAAAAAAAAAAGTTTAAACAAAAAAAAAAAAAAAAAAACGTTGGTGAGGACCTACTAGCTAATTAGGCATTCAAGAAAAGGAGGTATGTTGGCACATGATCTAATACCCAATCCATGTAGGAGAACAATCCATCTACAAAACAAAATAAATCTTTTGCAAGTGTACAAGCTTGGTGGGTTTAGCACTTGATTGACCTAAAAAATTTAGGCCATAATGTGGTTTATAAATTGGATTTCATAGTTTATGAATTTTGGACTTTGTATCAACTTATATAATTGGACACAATGTTGCCAACAAGGTGTTTTCATGGAGTTTTGGAAGTATTTTGTGAATTCAAGTAAGAAGCAACAATTTTTTTATTTTGTAATTTTTGTTTGTCACAAAAATGTTATGGGAAATTTTGGAGCCTTTTGGAAATATGGTAGTCTGTTTTTCCACCTCTTCAATTCCAACTTTTTTGTGTTTATTTTTCTTCACAATGTTTAGTGGTGTTTATCTACTTATAGGTCTTTTCTAGATATGGCTAAAATCTAATTTACGGTGATGTAAAAATCCTACCTTCGTTTTTGGTGCACATGTGTCATTTTGCTCGTGTTTACAACATTAGGAATATTAAACCTCCTACTAGTTTTGTCAATTCAAGGAGAAGTTATAGAATGTCATTTAAAATAAAAAGGATAATTTATATGTCATGAACATGTTTTGAAATTTATGTTCATGTTTGAGTTTACAACTATTGATAGTTTAAGTTAGGTTTAAACAAGTTTAAATTATATCAACAATTGTTAATAATGTTTCGTTTACAATTAGTCTTTGAAAATAATGTCCTTGCTTCAAGTAGCCTTGTTATGTACACAACAAAAATGCTTGCAAATGATAAAATTGGGTACAATAACTATGCAAGATTAATGTTTCCATGTTTCCAGGTCTCAATATCCTGAAAAAATAAAACAAACTTGAGGCTTTGTTATGTGTTTGCATCCTTTGAAGTAGACAAAGACAAAACCAAAGATATCTTCCTTTTTAAATACTTCATGTGTTGCTCCCCTTTGTCACTAGTTTTGCATCCATCTTTTTGGCATCCAATTTGAACATGACAAGACCCTAGTTCATCTTTTGTCATCAACTTGAAGCCCATATTTTGCAAATTCATTCCTACCTATTAAACTGTGATGGGAAAAAAACATTTTTGACCTGAGGATTTCACTTATCTATATATTTACAACCTTCAAAACAACTACTTTTTTCTCTAAAGAAGAACATTTACACATGTGCTTCCACTTCAATATGGTCCTTTGGAAATAAACCTTCAAAATTGGGAAGAAGCATGGACATGATCACGCCATAGGTCCTATACATGTACACAAAACTCTCAATGTTACTCACATTGCATTTTTTTCCATTAATTCCTATTACATATGGAAATCCAATTTACATTTAGTTGAATTCAAATGACATAACTTCATGACCTTAATTGGATGGTGAACATTCAACGTGAATCATCTTCTTCTTTGATGATGACTTATTTGCTTTTATAACAAACATTTAATTCCCACCATCTTGAAAGAAGGATTTTGAGCATCAAACATAACTTAATCTTATCAAATTTGCTTCTGCACCAAGATCACAAATAATTAGAGGTCCAAATGTTCTTAATGGGTGAAAACACACTAAACACCCCCAAAATTGTAGTCATGTGTATAATCTTTCTATAATTAAATTTTTTGGTAATGCATGGACATCACATTTTGGACTATTTTTGCTTGTTTTAAGTATATTTTATTAGCTTGACTTCATTTAGTCAATTATTTTGAAAAATTCAACAAACATTGAAAAATTTGAACGTATGGAATATATTTGTGACAAAATAATATTCGTCACAAAGTTTGAAAATTTGAATATATATTTCAAAACTAGGGTTATAGATGGAACTCTTGGGTGAATCTTTTTATGGTGTATGATATTGATATACATTAATTAAATCTAGGACAATTTAGAAATTTTAAGTTTTTGGATGAAATTTTATTCAAAAAATGTGTTTTTTTCCATTTGTTTAACAATGAATGCATAATAATATCTTACTTTTAAGAAAAAACCTCTACCATATCAATGCATGCACAAGCATGAACCATAAACACTCAAATGAAACACTTGAAAGATCAAGTGCAAGTGTGAACCACAATAAAAAAACACTATTCAAAGTTGATAATTATCATGTATGATTTGAAATTAATAATGTATCTATGATGATACACATGGGAATCTTCATTTTTGAAAGATTTTACTATAACACATATTACTTACTTCTATGCTTAATTTTGAATGATGATGTTTGTGATAATCATCAAACATGTTAACAACCTACTAACTCAAGGATGTAAGTGTGAACAACAATAATTATTTGACAACTTATTGTCATACTTAACTTCAAATGTGAAAAAACCACTTGAATAATATTTTTTTGAAAAGAAAAAATTAAAAATAATTTATTCACCATCAAATACATTTTCAAGGTATTGTAGTATGAAGCTATTATTTACTAAGGGACCATAATTTGTAATGGTGCACATTGACCCTTGCCATGTTTTGAGTGTTGTCCTTTTAACCCTTAATGTCTATATAATCATGAATATAATTATGTGTAGGATAGAATCCCAAGGTGGGACATTTTCAAAATACCAGGCATAGGATGAGATAGTTACTAAGTTGGCATTGCATATTGGGAATGTCCCCTACTCATGAGCTTTACTCATCATCAAGTAAGAAGTAAACATTATCATGAACTTATAAACATATGCAGATAACAAGGTTTAGGAGGAGGAGGGTTTTCACACCTTGTCCTTAAGAGTAAAAAGGATTTTACATTTACAAGGAGACATCATTTCCCACACATTTTGAAAAAATAGGTGTAAGATCCCCCCCCCCACTTTTTTTTTGCTAGGAGGGATTTATGTATCAAAAAAGGTCGTTTGTTTTTTTTGTTTGTCCCATTGAAATTTCTCAAACCATGTCGTCTCTTGTCACACTTTTGGTACCAAAGTGAAAACTTTTTAAAGTTTACCACTTAGGACAAAAAAACTCGAATTTTTAATGAAATATTTTCCCCCCCTATATTTTGATCCCCATGAATACGAATGAATAAAGAATTATTATATATTCTACAACACAATATCTTAGACCATCACAATTTTAGATTCCATCAATATTATCAATTTTGTGTCTTGGGTATGAAAAAATAAAATAGTAATAAAAAATGACATTGTGACAAAATTTTGATACACCTTAAATAATTTGGACCCACCATTAGAAATCTTTTAATGAGTAGGGGTACACTAAGTTGGTTTCACAATGGTGAAGAAGCTATTGAATATTGGACAATGTTTTCTTTTAAAATTTATTTAAATTAAAATTAAAAATCACATGGGAATTTAGGTGTGTTCTTGGTATTTTTGGAAAATGCTCCATGAATAAGATTTGATGAAGGTGATTTGGAGATTTTTAAACCTAAGGTGTGAGAGATATTGAATTTGAGTAGTTTTTGACATTGAAAATTCAATAAAATTACAAAAAAACGTTAATTTTTTTTTTGGGATAACTAGTCCACCCTTGGAACATTTATATAATCATGTTCACACTTGGGCAAATGGCATAAGTCACATTAGTATTCATGAATATAAAATGCCTTCCAAATATGCTAAGAATTTTCTCCAAGTGTTTTTATGTGTATGGTAAAAGCCCAAAGGTCAGTGGATTAATAAAATAAAGAGTCTTGGACAAAATGATAGCTCAATCAAACTTCACATTTTGGGAATGTTCCCCACCATTGGGCTTCACTCACCCTAAGACACAAGGTGATCCTTATTATGAGCCTAAACATATGTAGATCATGAGGTGGTAGGAGTAGGAAGGTTTTTACACCTGCAAGAGGGAGGGACCTTACCCCTAAAGTAGGAGCAAGATTTGCCCCCCTTCTAAAGAATAGGTGAATAATCTTTCCTATTTTAAAGGAGGGAGATTCATGAATATAATCTGCCTTCCAAATATACTAGGAGTTTTTTCCAAATGCTTAATGCATTTCAAAGATAGCTTTGGAAATTTGCAACCATGAATACAAGAAGCTTTTTAGTGGAGAAAACGGTGTTTTAGTACCAACAGAAAGCAATATTTTCCAAAAGGAATCCTTGGAAGAACCTAGTTTGGCCCCAAGTACTTTCTACAATGGAAAAGCAATCAGGGGGTATGGTGTCACATATGATGACAAGTTTAGCCAACACATGTTCCATATGGTGATACTCCTAAAAGCCCATTTTCAAAAGTAGATTGTGGTACTAGTAGGTGGAGCCATGGCCATAGGACCACCACATTCTTGTTGGGAAAAGATTATTTTGTGACAATGCTTTGCTAGATTGCCATCTATCATAACACATTTGGAAATATTCTTATCCATGACAATTACTACCTTACAATGAACAATCATTGAATGCAAAAAAAATGTTTTGCTATTTCATTCTTTGAGTGACAAGTTACAACCACATTTGTTTCAAACAAAAGCCCTTTTGGGTCATGATTTTTTGTTTGGGACAAAAAGCCATGAATTAGGGTTTAGGGCCTACTTGTAATTCTAAAGATCTTTCAATGGTTTTGATTGCTATCCACCCACAAGTGTTTTGTTGGTTGATGGGTTGGCAAAAATGTTGAATTATTTGAAGCAACCCAACCCACCCACCCCCCCCCCGCCCCCCAACATTTATTTATTGCTATGTGAATTGACGTGTGCGGCTAAACATGCTTTTCCTGAATACAAGTTCTCAACCACAAAGTTTTGAAAAATGAAAAGAATTTCCTTTTCCAAAATGTTATCTTAAAAGTTGACATCACAAAAAAGCAAAATCATTGCCTTCATCAAATTTTTCGACACGTCCAAATTGATTGGCTTTTATCGTAGTACTAAGGGGTAGCTTCAGCACATGTCTATTGAACAATTAATTAAATTTGAAGATTCCATGTTGAGAAATTAAAACATTCCTCACTATTTCAAAAGGATTCTTTGATTTCCTTCACAAAATTTTGTTCTTTGAGAATTTTATTTTCTTAAAAATCTCATCATTTTTACAAATATTATAATTAGTCTTGAAGCTGCCAAGGTACTATGGATGGTATTTAAGCATAGATGTGATCAATTGGTGATTTTTCATCCATCGTCAACACATGCAAACACATGGGGAAATGATCTCATTGCTTGGATAGTGGTGACAATTAACGGCCATGTCAGGATGCATTGTCAGAAGAACCTAGTGTAGTCCTATATGATGATAGAAATGATCTGCAAAATGCTCCAAACGCCACATTAATTCAATTCTTTGTGCAGGTGACAAGTTACAACTCGAGTAGCCAAAAGGAAGTGCAAAAAAGGCTCGGCCCAAAATTACTTAAAAAAATGAAATTATTTACTTTGAATATTTACTTTCCAAAAATTGAATAGTCCAGGAATATTCCAAAAGATTCTTTATGTTCCTTCATACAAATTTAATATTTTAGAAAAAAAAATAAAAATCATAAGTTGATTTATAAGCAACCCGGAAAACTCATTGTAGATGAAATATTGGGCTTTGTAGGGCAATCTCCAAACACATTAGAAAATTTTATGGTAGGTTTTTGTGTTTAGGGTATGGTTTTATCATGGTACCATTATAGGTGCTGTTTCACCTGAGGCATGCATGTACAATACCCTAGGTCCTAGGCTCTGGTTAGGCATTAACTAATTATTTTTGAGATTATTAAAGTTTTCAAAAATTATCTTCATGCCATGCCAAAGATATGAAAGGAACTCTCTCAATCACATTATATCATGAACTTTAAACATTCACTATTTTAATAATGAAAATCATGTGAGGTTTGTTCATTCATAAGATAATGGTTTTTACGAGTGAATATAGTGGATTGAAAAATTATTATTATTAACACACGATATAGCCTAGCCCTCTGCAATAGGCTTTACCAGAATTGGGTCAGTGTGCTTGGCTACGCCTCCTCTGGACCCTTATGTTCCAGTAAAGCCTTCTGCTGAGGGCTTTACCTTAGGCTGAAATATGGGAGGATTTAAAGTTTAGGGCACATTTTTTTACCAATTTTACATTTTCCCTGGGACTATTCATCAAACCACTTATCTATGTATGAAGGAAGGTAGTTTGTTTGTTTTGTTTTGTTTTGTTTGTACTTATGAGATCGGCTTAACCAGGATGCTTTCGGATCGCATTCTTGGTCTCTTGGGGGGATGAGGGGTGCATCAGGTTGGTTTCATGGCGTTTGGACTTTTGGTGCAAAAGTTCTTGAATATTGAATGAAATTTTCACTGAAAATTAAATTAAATTAAATTGTAGCTGAAAATTTTGGAGGAATTGGAATGTGCCTTTGGTGTTGTTGGGAAGATCTTGATGAGCAGGATTTAATGGAATTTATTTTGGAAAGATTTGGATTCAGAATGTGGGAGATATTTATTTTAATGTGATTTCTGCCGCTGAAAATTCAAATAAATTCCAAAAAACCAGGTTTTGGAAGGAAAAATCAATTGAGGACGTGGTAACAACACTTGGGCCAACGGCGCAGGCCACACTAGTTTACTCGAAATGTAATAGGGAGCCTAAATATTCCCTCGGAAAAGTCAGCAAATAAGTTGCTAACTAAAAATAACTACGTAGGGTAGTTAGTAGGGTAGGTAGGGAACAAATAATCCTCAAAAAGCCACCGTCCATCCCGCCACCATGATCTCGGCCGTCGCTTTCCCGCGGGACCCGTGGACCGCCGCAAAAACGAAGCCAAAGGGGGACCCACCCGCGATACCGTTTGTCACATGGGTTGGCAGTAAAAAGGAACCTCGTAAAATTCTGCCACGTGGTACCGTACTTCGCCTCCGCACTCCGCAGCCAGACAGTGTTTTTCCAGGAATTTCTGTTTGTAGCCAAATGTCTGTTTGTAGCCAAATATAGAAAAGCATGATTAAAGATTTGTACTCTATTTCTGGTTAAGAGGTAGCCATATTTGGCGAAATATTCCAAAAGATTGATCGCCACTTTTTCTACGTCGTCCTGAAAAAATGTGAATCATTTGCATCTAATTAATAATTAGTCATGTTTCGCCTTTTTGGCGAAACTTCATCAGTAAAAAAAAAAGAGGGTTGAGCTTGAGAAAGAGCAGCTCGACGTCCGCAAATGGAGGTCCGCAGGGTGACAAATGGCGTTTGCGGATTGGGACCTCGAAT
>Ga0209611_10011661_pt1 | contig 12585 bp, 5 predicted proteins | sample S1TSphgellanicum_3_FD_187693 | JGI IMG/M metagenome (GOLD analysis project Ga0209611, IMG submission 187693) | Host-associated microbial communities from peat moss isolated from Minnesota, USA - S1T2_Fc - Sphagnum magellanicum MG (SPAdes) (version 2) | ecosystem: Host-associated > Plants > Peat...
TGCAATTAGATGCAAAACACACTATCCATTATGAACATGGTGAAAGCACACTAAAGATGAACCACTTTTGGTAAAAAAATGTGATGTATAATAAGTATTATAATACATAGCAAGCTAAAATCTTGGTGGCATCCTTTGACTATTTTAAACACGAGCAAAAAAATTTATAATTGACACAACATTTTGGAATTCAAAGTTCACTTTGACTAAAAATTAATCTTGATCCAATAGTTAGATGAAGAAGATTGGATCAAATCAATGTACATCGAGTATATAACTTATTGTTTTTCAACGACCATAAGGCCTCATGTTTATGGTGCATGAAACATTACCAAACAAAAAATTTGAAAACATAATGTAATGCCCATCTATAAAATCTCGTCCTCTTTGATATGGTAGTGGTTTTTTTCTAAAAGGAAAATATTAATATGCATTCATTGCTAAACATATGCAAAAAAACACATTTCTGAATGAAAATTCATCCAACAATTTTAAATTGTCCTAGATTTAATTGATGTATATTAATATTATACACCATAAAAAAATTCATTTAAGAATTCCATCCACAACCCCAATTTTGAAATATATATTCAAAATTTCAAACTTTATGACTGATATCATCATAATAACACATCTTGGGTTTTGTGATTGGTTTTAAAAAATTATTATTATTATTATTGATTATGTTTATAACTATTTGGTCACAAAAATTACTATGTAGTTGCATCATGGTTTTGTGATTATATTCAATATAACAACTTGTTCAATTGTTGGGTATATATATATGAATTTATATTATTATATTTGAATGAATTAAAATTAGAAATTCCAAAATACCATTTATGTTTGTGACTAATAATAATTAATAATAATTCAATTTCTGATGATGATGATGTGGCATGCCATGTGTTAACAAGGTATTCTAACTACTAATCAACATCATGACTTATGACATTAATTTCAATGAAATTGCATTTATTGATTGGTCAAAAATGTTCATAATGTTAAATCATTTTTTCTATGACTTGTCCTATGCAACTATAATGTCTAACATGAAAAATGATTTAAAGTGTTTTTAGTAACTAGTAGTCAACATCATGATTCATGACACTAATTTCAATAAAATTGCATTTAATTGATTGGTAAAAAATGTTCATAATGTCAAAACATGTCTTTTATGACTTGTCCTATGCAACTATAATGTTCAACACCAATTAAGGAAGAACTAAGAATGTCTTTAATAACTAGTAATTGACTTAATGACTCATGACATTAATTCAATAGAATTGCATTTATTGATTGGTCAAAAATGTTCATAATGCCAAAACATGTTTTTGACAACTTGTCCTATGCAACTACAATGTCCAACACAATTAAATAAATGACTAAGAATGTTTGTAACAACTTGTAGTCAACTTTATGACTCATGCAACTAACAAAAATGAGTAAAAAAAAACTACAATCACATAGGACCAATCATTTTATTAACCAAGTTTAGTTTAAATAAATTAGTTTAATTTATAATTTTATCACAATTTAACTAGATTTAGTCATGTATTATTTCAATAGTGATTTTTTTTTCCCTCCAAATTTAACCAAATATAACCTAAATATTTAAATTTAGCTTAATTTATCATTGTTTAATCATTTTTAGCATAAAAATTATGTTTAATTTCATTTATGTTACCTTAGCCATGTTTAGCCTACACAATTATTTTTAGCCAAAATGATTTAAAGTAATTGTGTTTAGCCATGTTTAAACTAACTTAGTCTATGTCTAAGCTAAATTAGCCTAATTTAGTTTAAATCTACCCTAGATTACCTTAGGTTAAACTTAACTTAATTTAAGTCTAACCTAGCTAAGTCTACTTTAACTTAATTTAAGTCTAGCCTAGAGCCTAAATAGTCTTAGCTAGGTTAAAGTAGATTAATTTACTTTTAGCATAAAGAAATATGTGTTAACCTAGGTAGGCTTGAGGGTAGTTTAAGTTGACCTACCTAACTCATCATAAGTCAACTTAATAATGCTTAGGTTCACTTTGGCTAGGTTGGTAGGTAGTAGATAAGTTTACTTATGTCAATCTAAGGTGGCCTAATTTAATTGGAGGCTAAAAATATTGATCTTTATAATTTTGTGTTTAATAGTTATAATATTAAAATATGTTGTAATGCAATGGATGAGGACTTGTGAAGGTGAGGGTTTCAAATTTTTGTTCTTACAATTTATGATACCTAAGCCATTTAACTTAAGTTAGGTATCCTAATATAGGCTACTTAGGCTAAGAAGCCAAGGTTTGTTAACCTAGGCCACTTAAATTAAGTTAAGTAGCCTAGGCTAAGTTAGGTTGACTTTTGATTATGTTAACTACCTAAGCTACCTAAGCTAAGCTAGGTTGATTTTTGTTCATGTGTGATGACTCATAATTGAACATGTGTTTATAGATTTTAAACACATGTCATCAATCTATTAAGGCATCTTTTGTAACTCTTAGTTGAGTAAAATGACTAGGTTGATGTGGCATGCATTTTACATGTCAACGATGACATGGAATTTCAATATTATAAGAAAATAAAAAATCCTTAATTGATAAGATGATTGAGCTTTGCAACTATATGTCATTTGTGATTGAATAGGTGAAACGACATGAATTTAACAATTCAATAGTCATTAGTCATAAATTTATTTGTCAACTAATACATACATAGTCATAAAGCAAGTTGCAAAACCCAAAATGTGTTCTTGTGTATTTTGTCACAAATATATTTCATATGTTTAAATTTTTCAAAATAATTGATTAGATTAATTCTAAAATTAATCAAATATATTTAAAGCAAGCAAAAATTAAGTCAAAATGTGTTGTCCATATGTCACCCTATAAATTAATGCCAAAAAAAAATTGTGACTACAATTTTGGGGGTGCTTAGTGTGCTTTCACCTAACAAGGATTAATTTTTATTGTCTTGCATTTGATCCAAGTGGTATAATGAAACATGACTAAACATATATAATATCATGTTGAATCCATTAAAAAAACATTTATATTTACTTTTTTCATTGTCAAACAAAAACTTTTAGTAGATTTGTTTGCACAGGAAGAAATTTACCACCTTCAAACAATTGCTTATTTCAAGTTTTATCATAAAGAACTTATTGTCATACAATTTTCAAATATTCATTCCTTAAAATTACATTTCCAATACATTCTTAAATGTTTTAATTTATTTGCTTTTCATATTTTTTGTTCAAATGAAACAAAAATCCAAAATATTCAAATACATCAAGAAATTTACAATGTTTTTATCCCATACATTTTCAATAACAAATCTAGGTCTTGAATTTATTTATTTTCTTTCCAATTAAAACACATGAAAAAAATTGTACATAATTGCAATTTGTAAACCACCACAAATGAACACAAAAAAATATCATTTCTATTTTAGAAACTAAAAATTTAAAAATCCATAGGAATTCTCCGACCATAATAATTGGAGACTTAAATATTTACTTTGTCATCCATTGATAAAAAAATTGGGAATATAAATTAAATTACATAATTATGAAACACCTACATCTTCTATTTATTTTTCAATCTCTAAATTGGTAGGGCCCCCGTGTCTATATCACCTTGTTTTAGTTTGGGTTAATAAGAACCCAATGGTCTAATTTTTAGAACCAATTTCAATTCCCAGTTTCATTTACGAACTAAGACAATTTTAAATTTTAGTTTTTAGAACTGGAATTCGAGGTTCTTCATAGAAGTAAAGAAGCACCCAACACTAGTATATGTATACTAGAGAAGATATCCCCTAAGGCACATTTTGCCTCCTAAGGGTCACTATTTAAGCTATTTAGAGAAAGCACCCCTAGGGTGTATTTGGCCTTGTAGGAAAGTCATTAGAGCAAGGCTATGTATATACTAGAGAATGTGCCCACCCCTAGGTTGCATTCCGCCCTCTGATGAGTAACTACTACATGCCCTACTTGCGTTCTTTGGCATAAAGGGCCATAGGTAGGTCGTAACTAGCAAAAATTAGGTCGAAAATGAGAGAATCTACAATGCCGATTCTGCAATTTAATACACCTGAAAATTCTACGGATTGGCAAAGTATTGTCCTTTACATTAAGATAAAATTGGTGATGATTAGTGTTGGATGATTAAGGTTCTCCCTTGAATCACATGTAGCAGATTATGAGATTCATAATCTTTCCCAACCATGGGGCCCCAGCTGTGTTCTTGGTACCAACGGGCAGCCCTGGACGAGTAGGAGTGCTCAGATGTGATTTTGTAATGTTTAGACCCACAATGCATGAGTTGTTGAATTTTGAGTTTTTCTATCTATCAATAAAAATTTCAATAAAAATCTAAACTTAAACTTTGAACTCTTGATACCGTTGGAAAGCCCTTGGCGATGAGTATGGGTGCACCAAGGGGTTTTTGTAACTTTTAGACCTATGGGTGTAGGAGATATCAAAATTTGGGCACTTTTTTTTATATTGGACATTACTACATTATGAACTTACAATGTGTACTCTATTACATAGGCTACACCGACCTTTTTTTTTTTCTACTATCGAAATTTTGTAAAAAAAGCCAAATTAAAAATCAATACTTTGAAAATGAAGTGATTGTTGAAGATTTTAGTTGCCAAAAGTGAGAAAAAATAGTACAAATTTGCCAAATTTTCTACATCTACTTGAAAGGGCTAGTCTCAAGCTCTAAAGAGCCATAAAAGCAAATACACCATACCCTCCCCCTGCCCCCAAGAAAAGAGGGGAAAAAAAATGTTTGAACCTTCATTGGGCAGCACGTGAAAATTGCCTCAAATTGGCATGGCAAGATGAATATGGGTATGTCTACAATTAGCATCCAAGTTGACCCCATTTTGACATCTGCCATGTGAAAATGAAAACTCCCCCCACCCCATTTTCTAGCCACCATGCCAAGGAAAAGATGTTTGAGCCCTTCATTATGCAACCTGAAAATTGGGTGGTCTTGGGTGGGGGAGGGGGGTTGGCATTGGGTACCCTTAAATTTTTTGATGACACCGAGTTAGTGATTTGGCGATATGGTATTGGCAATTTGGCAAATATGGACTTGGCAACTTGGCAATGTGGACTTGACAAATGGCTAAAATGGGATGTGGAACCAGCCTTTTGGCAAAGTAGACTTCGCAAATGCACTTGGCAAAATAGGAACCATGAAGTTGGCAAAATAGCAAAATGAAAAAAAGTTAACTTGGCAATTTAGCACATATGGAGCAAGTTAGGCCCGCTTTACACTAGGAGTCGGGCCCAAAAAAACTTGGGGCCAACTTTGAGCGTTTTTGGGTGGCAAATTTTGGCCCCCAAGTTACCACCTAAATAAATGCTGGAACATTGGCCCCAAGGGTTGCAAATCGGCCTCCCAAATTTGAGGGTATCCTATTTTGCAGCCTTGGGGCAATACAAGGCCATAAAGTTCAGCATTTATTAGTAAGTTGGGGCAGATTGAAAATAATTTTTTTTTCTATTTGAGCCCTTGACTCCTAGTGTAAAGCCCTTGAGGCTGATTTCAACTTTTTGCACCAATAGGAATGCTGGATTTGGCTTGAACATTGGCCCTCACTCCTTAGTTAGCTGCAGTTCAAACTTGAAAAGTCATGCCTAATTTCCTCATGTCCGGACCCGGTGACTTGAGAAAACACACACACACACACACAGTGTTGACTTCAAAGTTAAGAATTATTAGGTTCCCATGGTTTTTGAAATTTGACAATTTGTTAGTTTGGAAAATGCCCTAAGACCCAAGACCCCATGTTCACTTTGAAATTCAGGAATGGGACCCATCCATCCCCCCCCCCCCACCATGGTTTTTGAAATTGACTTTTTGGTTCGTTTTGAAAATTCGGTCTCACCGGAGACCCCATCATGTTCCCTTTGAAATTCAGGAATTGAAAAATTGGCCACAATCAAACCAACACCCACCAGCACACCATCCACTGGATGCCTGTTATGACTCAGTTGCGGATCAACCTCAACTTGAGTTAATATTTGATTTCACCGTGGTAACTGATTCTGTAAGAAATAGGTCTCATATATAGGTAGATAGGTAGGAAAATAGGTAATTACTAGTTAACTAGATGGTTTTATATATAGGTAATTGCTCTATCTACTACCTACCTAATAACAACTTGCTTGTGGGTTGTTAGTGGGTAGGTAGAAAAAAAGAAGAAGAAGAAGCAACTGAGCTAATCACCATGGTTAGCTAAGGAACTGGAACCCAACAGAAAACTGTTTCCTGACCACTTACCATTCATCCTTCATGGTGCGCTGGTGGGTGCTGGTTCACCGAGGTGGTCAAAAGAATTGGATATCCCACGGTTTTTGAAATTGACTTGTTGTTATTTCCGGAAATTCCCTGCCTGAAGCAGATGCTGCAATGGCTGCCGTTACTTTCAAATTGGATTCTCTTCTATTGACCCGAAAAAAAAATTGGATATCCCACGATTTGGTTATAATCAATATTGTGAGTAAATGACCTGGAGAACATTCATTAATTCATGGTCTCAAAACTTGAATTTCAACTCAATGATCAACAAATCACATTTAATAATGCATTAGGCTTTTTGTAATTAAGATAGTTGCTTCAAAGTCCTCACAAATAACTAGAAAATGGATTTTAGTCAAAGGATAAAAAAATGACCCATATGAGATTGTCCCATAATCCAAAAAGCCAAGTGTTTTGTGCCATCATTCAAGTCAATTACTCAACTTGTGCAAATTTACAAGATGTGTTTACAATCGCATCAATAAACTCTGAAAAGTTTGCACCTCAGAAGGAGGTGTTTGAATCTCCATACATTTTGTAAAGTTCTACATGGCAAACTTTGGCATTATCAATTTAGTCACAAACAAACACATTTCTAGCATGCACACACTTCATTAAAGCATTAATAGATTCAAACATAGGCAAAATATATGGCAAGCCCATGATTGTATCAATGTCATAGAAACAATGAATACAATGATGAAAATAATAATTTGGCTAATTGTGACAACTTTAAAGTTATCCAAATCTTAAACATTAAATGACTTGCACAATGTCAAGTGTCATAATTGTTGGAATTGCATGGGGAAAAAGAACTTGCCTAAATTTCATGTGATTCAAAATGATAGGCCTAAAGTGATGCGGTAGGAAACAAACTTCTAAATAGATTATTTCTTGGCATATAAGACAGTTCAATATGAGCAAGATTGTTTACCACTTTGAAAATGTTAATGTTCACTTGAACAACCACATCTAATAATATGTTTATAAAAATGCCCCTATTTTTAATGCATACAAATATTTTCATAATAGTAAAATAACCTTGCTTCTGAATTCTTTCACAACAAAATGACAACTATAATTCAAAATTCACAAAAAGTCAAAGCATGAACCTCAAAATTATAAACTTAGGATGTTAACTAAAACTTTGTCAATTTAGTATTAAACACCTTGGACATTGGTAAAAGTAACATGGTTGGGAGAACCCATTTGGTTAAGAAGCAAATGTGGAGTTGGGTTAAATATTGAAACAACATAATAATTTGGAGGACAAAACACATCCATATTTAAAATGGGTGGAATGTTAATAATGTAACACTAATTTTCAACTTATGGTTGGGACAAGGTAAACATGCTAGGAATAGTCCAAAGCAAGGTAGGCATCCAAAGACATTCCCCTTATGAGAAGGAATAATGCGAGAGTGCAAGAGGGGAGTTCCTAAACCTCCCAAATGCATTCCCAATTTTGGGAATTTGGAGACCCCAGGTCAAGGGCAATCCTGCAACTTTGGAATAAGGTCCAATGAGGATCAAACAAATTGTTTAAATTGAACTTTCTTTAAGCCATTGCAAAGGTTTTTAAATAATATAATAATCTACTAAGGTCACATATAGAAAATAAGGATATGAAGAGTTTTATGGCCACTTAAAAGGTCAAAAATTAAACGAACAAAATGATTCCCAACTAATTATTCAATATTTTGAAGGGTCGAATCACCTTTGATAAAAAACATTCATACATTATTAAAAAGCTTCAAATTCAAAGGTAATAAATTTGTTTTTGAAAACTATTAAATCCAAGCATGGTTGGGGTACCACATTTGAACCCCAGGGACTCACTCCAAGGACTCCCAAATTCAACTTTTTTTTCATTTTTCCCATGACCTATCTTAAATTTCATTTTTTTTTCTCATGTCAAATGAAATAATATTGTTCCAAATTTTATATAGGCCTTTAAAGTATCTATTGTTTTCACTTATGAAAGTGAAAATAGAAAAATTTATCCAATGTGCACCATGTTTTATCAATGGCCAATTTTTTTCAGAAATTTAACTTTTTGAAACCTTTTACATTATAATAGGGCATTTGGCTCTTGTCACATTCATAGATTTCATACACATTAGCACATAAGGTGTTTGTAGTAAAAATCTTGGGCCAAAAAAATTTGTTTATACATTCTTTATGAATTTTTGAATTTATTTTTTCTCATGAAACAAAGTCTAAGATTTTTTTCAAGGACTTGGTAAGAATCTTTAAACTTGTTCAAATTTAACATTCTATGCATAGAATATTACCTTTGTAATGTATCTATCTACGAATAAAATTAAACTTTCAATATGAATGTGTCATTAAGTTTCAACATGATGTTTAAGTGAGGGGGTCCAAAGAGTATAAAATGAGATTGTCCTTTTGGGTACCCCAACCATACTTTAACCCATAACACTAGAATCCATATGAGAAAATTATGCGTTCATAAAATGATAAGACTCAAAATTTTGTGATCTTGGGAACTTTTGTCATTTTGATGTAGGTTTTCTTGCCATTTTTAAAAGTATAGTATAAGGAGGATAGTGGTGAGTTAAGGCCACAACGTGATTCATGAGTCCATGTCAACCCAAATGGTTTGTTCATAAATAGATTTAGTTCCAATTTGCACTAATCCCACTATTTCTTAATTTGTGCAAATTGATTTCACCTTGAATTCATATTAATGAATTTATCCTAATTATAGCTTCGAATCCCCCACATTATCTTTAATTTTGTGAGAGTTAAAGAACTTGCTTTAAGTTTGTATTTTGTTATAAAACCAAGAATCTATGTGATTATTTACCACTACACCATTTGACAAACTTAAAGGTGTGTCAATTAACCACATGATGGTGATGAATGGATGCCAAATTAACCATCAGTAATGGGAATATGTCATGATGTTTAGAGTTTTAATACTAGAATTTATGTTTAATAATCATGAAAAACTATAATAAAACCGTTTTAATCTAGTGGCTAGGAAAAAAAAACATTATGTTGATTTATTTTCTCTAGATTGCATTGACACATAAAACATGGTTCCTTTAAATTTAAGTGTTTAAAACACAAATGAATTGCCTTCTACATAATTTTCCCTTCACAAATTAAACTTGTAATTTATGTTTTTTGATGATCAGCTTGAAGTATTGGATAGACACTTCACCCAATTTAAGTTGAATGATTGCACTATATTAGTTATTAGTATATGCACTAATGTTGCATTCTCCATATCACCATCTTATTTTGGGAATGAAAAGGGAACAAAACCAAGTTGAGAGCAACCACTACATGAAGTTTGTAATTGACATGAAAGTTCAACCAATGATATAATAATCCTAGATTGTAATGATTTTTGTTTCCACACAATGTTGTAAAGGTGATTATACAAAAAGATGTAATGTCATAGACATCATTTAACTTGGTATTGAAATGTATTGTGAATTTTCTAATAGCAAGATGTAAGGAGATGTCCATACTAATCAAATACATATAGCTTCCATGAAATTCTTTCCAAAGTAGGGCAATAACACACCATGGCGAACCAAAGGTGACAATTGAAAGTCCATTCCAAAAGTTCATAATTACTTTGAGCCCAATAAACCTAATGAAAGTTGGTTTTAAACTAAAAAAACATTTAAATGATGTTGATGTTAACATTTTTTTGCATGTTTTTTTCAATACACCCTATTATAAACCTTTCTAAATTTCTTTAATGTAAATAGGTCTTAGAAATTATTTTTTTGTGAGTAAATGGATTTTGCAAAACATGGATACTTTGAGGTCATTAAAAGTAATTATAAAATACAAGAATCTTTTCTTGTCGAATTTTTTAACCTTTGAAGTAGCATGCCCCAAAGTTTTGAGTGATTCCCAATTAGTAGATTTAAGCAATAGGTTCATAAATGGGTGAAGACCTTGGGCATATATAAAATGTAAAGTTTGTCATTGATTCAAAATTGATGGGTCAATGTAATTATTTCAAAGTTGAAGGATTAATTCATAATGTTCCAATAGATTGGGACTCTTGATTATCTTTTTCATCTTTCATTGGGGGAACTATGCAATAATACTTGTCAAATCCAAAAAAATGAACAATGGGACTTCCAAAAAGGTCCATCATAGTGTACTTTTATCCAACACATCAAAACAGTCTAATGCACCCACAAAAATGGTATTGAGAACGACAAACAAGTTGTTGGAGCTAATATTGAAATTTGCCATAATGCATTCATTGGACCAAAGGAAAAAAATGTTGACAAATTGTCACTTTCATAGACCAAAACTCCACATAACAAGCTTGTCGAAATCAAATACCACCAAAACATGGATTATGTAAAATAAAATGCAAAACCATAAATAAGTCAAGAAATTTTTTTTAGTCCATACCACCTATACTCACTTCTTTGCCAAACAAATACTAACATTAATATCAATGAACTCATCTTTGTAGATTTATACAAAGTTTTGTTTGGTTGTTAATATTGAATTTAAAAAAAATGAGGTTCATGTAGATAACCAACAAAATGAAACATGGGCCAATCATATAGTTACATCGAAATGATCACTTATAATAAGCTCATGATGTAAAGGATGACTTGCACACAAAAATGAAATGACGAATTAGATAAAGACTAAAGAGACACAAAAATTATGGTGCCAACTATGATGTCATTCAATTGATAAGTATGAAACCCTGTTTTGAAAATGAATTACAAGTGGTGCACAATGGTCCCAATGATCATTTAGACATGAGTAATCCTAGTAATGATTATTTATCTTAAAAACTTAATTAAACCCTAATAATGGGAATATTCCAATACCATAGGTCAAATAACCTAAGCTTTTATAAAAAATATTCACAAAAGTTTAATCTATCTTGCCTAATTTAATCATGTGAATATTCTCATGGCTAAGGTCCAAAGAAACTAAGGTTTTTTGAAATATTCTCTCTATCTAAGGTTAAGAAGCTTGGGCATTTAAGGAATATTCTTGATAACCAAAGCTTTTGGTTATGAAAATTATTCTTTAAAAGCCCAAGCTTTTAAACCTTCAGCATAAAACTATGGTTATGAAAAATATTGCTTAAAAACTTGGGTTTCTTAACCTTGAACATAAGAATATTCCCATAATCAATGGCTTCCACATCCCTAGTTAGGGGAATATTCCATACCATGGGTAAATAACCTTTTTGTTATATTGCATGCCAAGTTTTTTTAGATTGGACTTGTACTTCTTAGACACAAAGGGTTTGATTAAACAATCCATCAAACAAGGATGGAAACAAAATCATGATACATGTATTTCACGACATTTGATGACCTAAGACAAAATTTTCTTGGACAATTACTGTGGGATAGGTAGTGGACCCTTTACATGTGAATTTTTTTTGTATCAACTTCAAGGTAAGGTAAGATACCTCAAAAATTTTCAAACTATTCTTATTGTTAAGTATATTGGCCTTTTTGCTATTCCATACCTAATTGCAAGCCTAGCTATATGCTTGGCTCAACATACAATATTAAATGCACTTAAAAGAACTTTTGACTTTAACACTTGGACACAAAAATAATAAACTCAACAAAACTCCTCATAAAACAAGTCAACATCACAATTAAAAAAATTCTTGCCTCCATTATGCAACGATTTTGGGTTGGGGGGAATTATAAAAATGGAATAAAGTTGCACCTTGACATGGAAAAACTTGTTGTGATGTAAATGGAACATGGAAAAAGGGAGAAATGTGTCCGATTGCCTTAATCCAACACATCATTTTTAGTTTGATCATTTTTCATTGTGGGAAACAAAATCTTCTCAAAATAGGAGTTGTTTGTTTGTTTAACATTATTTGTGCAAATGCCCATGATCGTGAATGTTGAAGAAAGGTGGGTGCCTAGTTTGTTGTTTTGGTGTGATGTGAGCTTGCATGCTTATCAACATTGTTGATTGGTTTTTTTGGCATATCGGGATACTTGGGCAATAATTGGCTTGAGGGATTTTCTGGTTGTGGAAAGCTTGCGAAATGTTGAATTTAAGAAGAAGAAGAATGTGTATGAAAGGTAGAATCAAACAAGGAAGTTAAGTATTTTAGGAGTTGTATGTGTTTATGTTTTTTTGTATTATTTTTTTTTAGCCACCAATGAAATGAATGCTCGAGGTGTTTAGCTTTGGTTTCCAAGTTTTCGTTAAATTGGAGGTTTAGGGTTTTATTTAATAGAATGTTTATGGATGGGTTCATGGTAATGTGATGAAA
>Ga0209611_10011663_pt1 | contig 12578 bp, 6 predicted proteins | sample S1TSphgellanicum_3_FD_187693 | JGI IMG/M metagenome (GOLD analysis project Ga0209611, IMG submission 187693) | Host-associated microbial communities from peat moss isolated from Minnesota, USA - S1T2_Fc - Sphagnum magellanicum MG (SPAdes) (version 2) | ecosystem: Host-associated > Plants > Peat...
TGAGTTCTTTTAAATTTTTCATTTCAAATTCTTCAAACAAGAATTTTTCATTCCCTCTTGATCTCTTTTATCTCCTTGTTGAAAATAAATAAGTCATCCACATAAAAAGCCAAGAAAACATCAAATGACTATTGATTTTTCAATTTACAAATGATATGCTCAATTTGACATTTCTAGAAACCAAGACGTAAAAGGACAATATCTATCCTTTCATTACAGACCTTTTGGGCTTGCTTCAAGCCATAGATGGTTTTCTTGAGTTTGGAAACATAATCTTTATGTTCCTTGTCTTCGTAGCTTTCGAACTACACCATGTATATGACTTCCTCTAACTCTCCATTCAAAAATGCACTCTTGAAGTTCATTTAGTGAATTTCAAGGTTCAATGCAAGTGCCAAAGCTAATAGGGTGCCAACAAGATAACACAACCCACATCCGCTTGCTTATAAAACTACTTTTGGAAGAATATTTTTTGAAATATGCTCAGAAAAATCCTTTAAAAAATCTATAAAAAATTTGAAATTTTTCTATATACCTTTATGTCAAGATGTATGTAAAAGATTTCAAGAAATATGTCATTTTCAAAAAAATTGAAACTCATTTACAAGTCCATTTTGTGTTTAATGGATGTTTTGAAAACTTTTTAATCATTGGATATTTTTCAAATTAATTCAAATGTTTCAATGATATATTAGGAACCTTTCAATATAAAAAAACCTTATACTTTCAACACCAAATTAAATCACCATTTTTAAATGTGAAAAACTAATCAAACATTACTTTTGTTGTGGCTTCTACTTGTGTGACTACACCCAACATTATTTTGATAGAAGGGAGTTTTCCTACTATAGCAAAAGCCTTATGGAAATTTATGCCTTTGGTTTGAGAAAACCCCTTGGCAACCAATCTTGCATGGTATCGATCAACCTCACTATTCGTTTTTCTATTAACCTGAAACACCCATTTATTACTTATGGTAATCCTTCTTCTTAACAATTTTATAAGTTCCCAGGTCTCATTCTTCATGACTGTTTGGTATTCTTCATATGTAGCTTCCTTCCATTTGTTTACATTATCCCTTTGAAGAACCTACTGCCATGCTATTAGTTCATCAATTGCTACAACAAAAATGAAATTAAGGAATGTTAATGGAGCTCTTTCCATCTTAGAAGATCTTTTTATTGGAATGTTAGGAATGGTGACGACCTAACTTGGTGGTGCATATATTGGTAGGTCCACAAAAAGTTAATGTTTGGCATAGTCATTTGTTTGTTGCGTGCTTCAAAATGTGGTTGACTATTAGGAACATTTTTTCATTGTTTTCATATTCATCTCCATCAAATCTAACGCGCCCCTAAACTCCTTGAAACACTCAAATGCGAATCCGAAAATGAAATAACAAAAGAAAGAATCAAGGTATGTTCCCTAACTCGCAACATTTTGGGAGTAAAAGGGGCATGTTAGAGCTCCAGGATGGGGACTAGGAAGAATGAAAAATGCATCAACTATTCACACAGACTTGCACAAACCAAACAACAAGTTGGTTAGTGCATAGTTGAAGCATTTTTGGTGCACGGACAAGGCATGGGCATACACAGACTCACAAGACTCACCATAGCCTGGAATTGGGAAAAGCCACCACCTTCCCCCTTATAATATTCTCTATGATTAGCGACGGGGGTTACAGGACTCCCAAGTTGGGAATTTCGAAACTCCCAAAATTAGGACTCCTAAAACTTTGGAAGGCCATAATTTTTGTATAGATTTTTTATTGAAGTGAAGTTTAAAGCAAAGTTGTATCCCTTGTTGAGAGCTTTTCAATAATATGTTGCACACCACCTACACACATGTATTTCAGAGAGATTCCTGACTTTTAGTGGTTGGAAGTCAAATTGGCACTTTGACTCGTAGCCTTTCTTTTGGCCATAACTTGTGTTTTAAATATTCAAAAGGGTCATGTGAACCCATTTTAGATATCTAGGTTTCAAGAACTTCCAATGGTATAAAGAACTTTTTAATCCAATGAGTTTTGACCCCTGAAATACCTTTTTGAAGATTTGGAACTCCATAGGGATTCTAACTCCCAAAGTGGGAGTCCATTTGGGAGTGTGTGGGTTCATTCCCTCACACTCCCGGGAATGCAAATGTGACTCTTGGGTTGAATTTGCGGCCCACACCTTTCCATGCCTTTACCATGGTTGTGAGCCCAAGCCTAAGGTCATGACAAAATCCATCCTTAAACATAATAATTTATTTTGGGTTTTCTTCAAACACGTATTTTTCCAAATTGACTTCATTTAAATTCATGCTTCCAAAATGGTTTACATTGAACACTACATCATGGCTAATGATTAGCTTTAATGTCTTCTTGTTTATCAATTTATACACCTTCGTGTTAAAGTCATATCCCACAAAACATTTTTGATGGTTTTTGAATTTATTTTTGTCCTTGTCGGTGTAGGTTTATGGACGTAAGCATCGCAATTGAACACCCACAAATGTTTTACTATTGGTTTTCTCCCATTCCAAAGCTATTCGAGTTCGTTCCTTATATTGTTATGTGTGGGGATCATGCTTCGAGGTAGGTTGCAATAATGATAACTTATGCCCAATACTTTGAACCTAGGTTCTGGTATGTATTGTGCAACCTCCACAATTGTATGATTCAACTAGTATGCCACTTTGTTTTGCTCTAACATATCTGATGTAAAAGTTGGTAATGAATGTTGAGAGAGTTTAATTTTTTTGGAATTCTCTTGATTTGAATTCTCCTCCATTGTCGATCTTCAAGGCTTTAATCCTCTCCTATTTGTTTTTCAACAAATGCCTTAAATTCCTTGAACTTTGAAAGGTATTTTACTTTGTTTTTTAGGATGAAATTTTTTTGAGAAAAGTCATCCATGAAGGACACGAAGTATCTCGTTCCACCAAAAGACGATGTCTTGGATGGTCCCCAAATGTTCCTATGAATGAATTTGAGTAATTTGTTTGTACATGACACTCCTTCATGTAGAAATGCTTCCATGTGTTGCTTCCCTTACACATAGCCTTCAAAGAAGGTGAATTCATCTTTGTAATCAATGTTAAAACCCTCTACAAGGTTTTTTTCATATAGAAGCAAATTACATTCTTCACTTCTAGGTGACTTAAACATTCATGCCATAAAAATTGATTTTTTTTACTTGTTTAAACATAACAAGGTAAACATTTTCTCACTAGAAGAAATTTGGAAATTGACCATTAAATTTATGACTCCATTTTAGTCGTAATGGACACTTGCAACTTGTTTTGACTATAGTCGCCTTAGACAAGTGCCATAAAACATGTAGGCGTAATAGACATAATGTGGCATGGTAGTTGCACTAGTAGTTGCATAAAGTTGCAACTACACCTATGACTACCATAAGATAACTCATTTGCACCATGTCTTCAACGATTGGTGAATAGAATGTAGCCATGTGGCAACTTATAATTCTAATAAAATATTAATTATATTAATAAATTCCTACTAGTCAAGGGTTTATTCAATTTAAAATTATATTAAGCTGTTCTATTTGTTTAAATTTTAAATAATTTGGACATGTGGTAGACGACCATTTGCTGAAAAATAATCAAATGTATTGTCATGTATTTTAAATTATTTTCTAATGTAATAAAAATAGGGACATGTGGCATATCATCATTGGTGATAAATCAAATTATGATCATATAATTTGAAATACATATCGCCACATGGCAATATGCCATTTGACTATATGGAATTAAATGAAACTAATGTAATAGAATATTAACATGCGGCAACTAATCATTTGCCATAAAATAATTAAATAATTTTTCATGTAGCTTAAATTTTGCTTTAGTGCAATAAAATATTGCCATGTGGCATGATTAAAATTTGTCTTGTAGCATATGATGTAGTTGTAAAAACAACTATGGTAGTTGCATAATTAGTTGTGAATGCAACTTCAGTAGTTGCATGTGTAGTTATTTGTGCCACTATGCATTCAACTTCACGAATTGCAAGTTAATTAAATATGGTGCTAGTGAAACTACAATCGTTAAAAGAAAATTGCATAAGTTGTTAAATATTGCCACTAAACAAGTTGCAAAACTACATTTCTATGCTTATGCTAAAGTAGAAAAAACATTGTTATCAAATTAAAAAATAATGGAACAAGGAGATGTGAACAAACTTGAAGACTTCAAGAACTTTACATTATGAGGCATTTCCACACAAGTTCAATGAAGTTCATGGCACTAGTATTAACTAGAATACTTGAAAAGGATAAGTACCTAACTAGTTTTCCACATCATTGCACTATCCCAGAATGTGAATTGGCCTTGAACTTGTTTTAGCAATAGTTGTAGTGGGTCATCCTTATAATTAAGGAAAGGCATCAATCAAGACACCTCCACCTTGTACAAGCCATTTGCAATTTTTCTCCCATGAAATAAATCCCCTGGAACTCCAGAATTTACTACATTTGTAGCAGGGGTACCCATTCCATCAGGTTTACACTTATGTGACAAGAAGACCATCTCACTTAAGGTGAATTGCACAAGCACATCACAAGGTAATGTAACACAAATTATATTACTAAAAGTATATTGTTTGACATAACACATATGATTCTTTGAGCAATCATAAATCTAATGCAATTCATATCTAGATTGAACTCACATTACATAGCACTGACGTTTCCAAACATAGTTCCTATGTTGTTGCTACACCTCCTCGAGACCTAAACTTAGGGGGTTCTACCCTTGTTGGCTTTTTCTACTTCTTGTTCTGCCACCCACATAAAACCAAACATATCATGATCATGTACCATGTTTAAATAAGGTACATTATTTTGATCACTATTCATTTGATAATGGTTGTGGGTACACTAAAAACATTCAACTTAGATTGTTGTTTTTGACTACACCAATAATCAATTTATACACAAAGCTAAGGTAAAATAAGGTTCAAGGTGTTTCAAGTTGGCCAAAAAATACATGGTTTGATGCATTAAAAGTGTTGGTGGCTAATCTTTTATTTGGGGTCTAATTTTTGCAAACTATAGCAACTTTAGTTTCATTTGCCTAAATGAATCAAAACGGGGTCAACAAACCTTATGCACATGTGTCATAAGTAAACACAACATATACAATTTTGAAAATTGACTCAAATAACTACAATGTAATAGCTATTTGGTCAATCTAAGGAATTGGAATAGAATGCCATTGATTAAGCAAATTTGGCACTTTGAGCTTATGTTGACCCACCTAAATCATCACATCATTACCCTTTTGTTGAACTAAGCTTTGAATTGCTTGAAAGGTCACATGAACTTCTTTTGGTTGTGTAATGACCACTTCAATCACCTAATCACACAACCAACAAAAAATGTATTTCATCATAAGCAAACAACCCTTGCTTTCTTATTTCATTGTAGAATTAACTTGAATAATTCCCAAATTGTCCAAAATTTGATGTAATCACCCACATGGCAAAGAATTCAACATTTGTGAGTAAATATGGGATTGTCTATCTATTATAGGCATTATAAAACCATACCTAACATGGCAATGTTTGGCCAAATTAGTCACCTGCAATATAATCACATGAAATTCTAGCAAATTAATTTTTTTAGAATGCCATGACAATATAATAGCTTCAAATGAACACAATTAAAGTTCTTCCATGCACATACTCACTACTTAGTATAGTGGTGACTACTTCAAGCATCTACATATAACTTAGCCAACGTAAATATCATTGCACCATTTAAGCTTGAAATAGTGTAATCATAATGTATGTAAACTATCACATTGACCGGACACTCATTTGATTAGCAAAACTTTTGGAATCAAAAGCTCCTAGATGTTTATGTTATTGATTTCCCAATCCCATGTTTTGCCATCAATATGTGTCTCCCTACTCATTTGACCTCTACAACTAACATCTAGTGCATCGCTAACCTGAAAATCTTGGGCTAAATTATTACCCTTCTAAAAGTGCAATAATTTTTGCTCCATCATATGAAACAAGTTGGTTTCATCTACCAAAGTTTGTCCTTTGATCTCTAGACTTTCTATCACCATTCCATCATTTGCACTTGTCGCATAAACTCAAGAATGGTGGTATTCCAACATTGGATAAACTTGTCATTATCATTACAATTCTCTGACACCTATGCAATTGTGTTAGTAATATCAAGTAGCTTGAATTCAATTTTTCCAACTCGTGTAAACAATGTTGTTGTGTTGCCACCTTACATTAAAGAAAACAGAATCTCATTACTTATAGTACACTGAATTTCAAAAAATAAAATAAAATTGGGTGTTTGAAAACAAAGAACAATAGGATATAAACCTACAAATGCATTCCTAAAATTAACAAAAACTTATGCTTCAAACCCTACACAGATTATAGGTATGCATCTTGTCATGAATCCATGACATGAGTGATTTTAGAAGCAAATCTTCAAGATGTTTAAATTCATTAGAAATGGAACATGTCAAGATATACATCAATTGGGTTTGAAGGCTTTAAGGAAATCCTAACTATCTTTGTCAATATCTATTTAGATTCATGCCTTGCAGTTGTTGCAATTTTAATAAGAAAAGGAATCCTGGACCTTCTTTTATCTACATCACACACACCCATCAGCCATTCCATCACAATACACAGATGGAAATGATAAGTATTTATATGGAAAATGGGCGTAGCTTACTAGGGCAACTTTTGTGCCAGCTCTGCCACCACACCCATACTTTGAAAGCTTCTTCTAGTTCCCTTAGGCATTTGACATGTGAGAGGTTTTAACGATTATTTTTTCATATGTCTAGTATTTCATAAACCAATCCCACTGATCTAGCTCTATATACCCATGGGGCAAGTTCATTGGGCTTTATGAATGAATAAATGTTTGAACCAAGACCTCTGACCCTTCAAAAATCACCTAATAGCATCTTCAAACCCCTTTTGGCGCAAGGGGTTGTTTTTATTTTCAAAAAGTGTGTCCATTTGAGCTCGAAGTGTTACCATGTCAATGGGGTTTTGGTCTTTGACATGTACAATAGAAACATCAAGTTCAGAGGGTGCCATAGACTTTAAGATGTCATCCCATGCATTTTTCCCCTAACAAGCCCCATCTATATATCCTCCCTTTAGGAGTCACTTCTAGCTCATGAGGTTTCATACTTCTAAACAATCCTTCATCCACCTTAAAATCATAAGTTTTTTTTCTACTTGTTTATGAGCTCAAGCTTTTGATTTTAGCAATTGTGTGGAGGTTTCATTTCCAATAACTATAAATGCAAGAAGGCCAAACATTATTGGCATACGCTGTTTTGGCATACGAACATGTGAAGGTGCCATTGTTGGCAAATGTGCCCCTTCATATATTAAAGGTGAAGTTGACATTTGATAAGGTTGTGGAAATGGTCTAGCAAAACTTGGACCCCCCTAGAGTTGGGACCATAGTTTGGTCCAACTATTACATGGTATGTTGTGCTTTGGGGCCCCCCATAATGGAATTGAGATGGCCTAGACCTAAATTATCCAGAGTTTCCATAAAAGTTTTGTTTTGGAATCATATTATCATCTCCAGTTAGTCCACCCCATTGGTTATAAGTAAAATTCATTGCCAAACTAGTTTGTGGAGCAACATTACAATTTCCATTCGGTCCACCAGATATATATTGGTAACCCAATGGCACTTGTTGTGGAACACTTTGTCCCCATACCCTTGTCCCATTTTGATAAAATGGTTCTTAATAACATTGTTCCCCTCCACCTTGTAACCATTATGGCTTATTGTTGGGTGGGCATTGGGAACCATCCATGGGGTTTGCAACCTCTTGGTCTTTATTTCCATTTGGTGCAAAGGTAGGTTTCAACAAGAAAAATTGAATAAAATCAAAAGGAAAGTTGACCAACATTGTTTGCCACAACTGTAATTTAAACCCCAAAAATAGAAAGATGAATGTACAAGCCACTAGAATGATATTTAAAAAAAATGAACTTACCTTTGCACCAAGGCTTGGGACCCCCTCTTACATAGGGTTTCTTCACTGGTTTATTTGTTGAACTCCCAAGCGGAATTTTAACCTCTTCATCACCAGTGTTTGTGTTTTCATCACCTTTTGAACTTGGGATGTAGTTTAATCCTTGCACACCGTCTTGCCGGGATGCACTAGTAATGTCCTTTGAACAATTTGAACCTACATCAATACTACCTTCAACCATACTTACACATAAGCTAAAGTTGCTTACTATACAAGCATTGCACGTATGTGGCCCTTCTTAGCTACATTTCAATCGTATTGCCTTTTTATTCACACCGGCATTGAGGGTTTCCCTCCTTTAAAAACAAATTTCATGATCAAGAATGTGTGAAGAATCAAGACTAGGGTCCACTTAATGACAACCTACAACCAAAATATAACCAATTTATTTGTAGTTGTAAAGCTACGAAAAGTTCAATATAAACATAATTGTAAATTTTAGATGCAAGGGTAAAATAATCTATTTCATTGAGTTTTCAAACTTTTAATTTCAAATAAGGAAGGGAAAAAAACACCAATATCCTTGGAACTATAACTTGGGGATCCAATGCTTTCTTACAAGTCTTGCAACACCTTGTCCACCCCAATGTTGTACAAAACTTCATTAACTCAAACTACTCAGCAATCATGAAATTCTTCATATGGAATTTTAGTTGTAATAATTAAGGCCCAAAGTTAGAAATTTGTAATATTTTTTCCATGTGAACTATTGTTCAAGATGGAAATTGCATCAAAATATTGTGCTACAACCCAATTAGGCAAAATTAGTTCATTGTGCTACATAAATAAAATCAAACAATGTTAATAAAATGTTAGTCCTTGCTTACAATCCTCTGGTTATGAACACCAAGTACATTTAAAGGTTCAATGTGGTTGGCATTTGCGAAAACCAAGAATTGGAAAAATTTAAAGTCCTAAGTAAACATAATTTACTTAACAAGTAACAACTTTACACCTAACAAACTACCTAGGATTAACTCAACTAAGTTGGTTTTAAGTTTTACCTAGGATACAGTGATAACACCATGGCCATTATATAGAACCCCAACAAGAACCTAGGAAAACAAAATGTGGAAATGGGCATGGAAAATGCAACAGTATTGAGAAAATATAAAAAAACAATGCAAGGTTTAGTCATTGTCGCAACCCCACTTTGAAGGGAGTGTGAGGTCACCACTCACACTCCCAAAAATGGGACTTGGGAGTCCTCCGAGACTCCCAAAAACTTAGAACTTGATTGCAGGGGTCAAAACACCTTGCATTGAGGTATTCTTTATACCATCTTAAATTGTAGATGTCCAAAATGGCTTGCATGAGCCATTTGGACATATGCAGCACAAGTTATGGTCGAAAGAAAGGCCGGGAGTCAAACTGGCAGTTTGACTCCCGACCACTAAAAGTCGGGAATCGACCCGATCTCGGTGTGTGCAAATGGGTTGCGACACACCGTTGGAAAGCTCTCAAGGAGACCTACAAGTTTGCTTAAGACCTCCTCCCGATCGGAGGTCGAAGCGAGAAGTTATGAACACCCAAAGTCTCGGGAGTCCAAACCGGGACAATTTCGGGATTCCACTTTGGGAGTCCTGGGAAAAAGTGCCATTCGGATGCAAGTGCGACGGAGAGTCACAGAAAATACTATATGGGGGAAGGTGGTGGCTTCCCCCGAATCCGGCCGTGGTGAGTCAAGTGAGTCTAGGGTTGCCCGTGGCTTGTTCCAACACCAAGAGTGTTCCAAATGTGAACTAACCAACTTGTTAGTTGGTTTTGAATGCAGGTGCGAGTAACTAAATAGCTTGTCCCTCTTCCTAGTCTAATCTCGAAGCTTTCAACACGCCCCTCTTACCCCCTTTTAGTGCTAGAAACTAGGAGCGGCACCAAGTTCCAACTACTTCCGCTCTTTGACATAGTTGGACCCTTTTGGGTCTAACAAGGAACTTGGGGGCATGTCATCATTGTACCTCAATATGTTAATTGAACCAAAATTAAATGCCAAATGGCATGGTCCAACCTTATGCATAGCTCAGTTTGAAATAACAAAGATAAACATTTAGTTACACCCTCAAACTATCATTATCCACATCCTTTTTATATTTTAACACTTTAGAAAAAGTTGCATTTATAATGACAAATTAACTCAAAAGAGACAACCATCAAGGATTAACTATTTAAATGCAAGAACGTTTGTGGCTACATAATATGTATCTCATGAATACAAATTTGTGAACCTTTGGAGCTGCAACTGGTTACAACAAAAGTTCTGGCCAAACCAACAATGAACAAAAAAGAGGACAGTAATAGCCAAAATGTTATTTTATCTTGCAACTTATCATAGGTCTTGATTGCAAAGTAGATGTTTCCAAAATATATGCAAGTCATTTAAGCTTTGTGGGGACATATTAGTCAAACCCATTGAACAAAAGTGGAAAAAAAAATTAGCACTTGAGAGTTTGATGAAGTTACTTGCAAAATAAGAGTGGGCTTGAATCACCTCCAACCACTCCAAACCTTTCAACTGCTTCCTATTTGTCTCTCAATTATGGTCTAAATTACTAGTAGCAAGAATTAAAAACACACATGGAACAAAAGAAACCTATAGCAAAGGCATCTAAAAACACACCAAGTTGTGGAGCATAAGCAAGTTTGAAATAGAGGGGTCAAGAGTTAAGATTCATAGAGAGAAATATCTTTCACATACGTATTGTACGACAAAAGGGTGTTTGGTGCACAATGACTAGTTATAGCTGGTAAGGGAGTTAGGAAAGTCAAGACAATGTAAATATGGTGTTTGATAAACAATGTCAATTAGAAACTTATGTTTATAATTCCAACACTAGAATCCAACAACAATGATGATAATTCCTTTGTAATGGATCAAATTATACCATAGAATAAAAGGTTCTTAGATTATTGGAGGGTTACATTAGGGTTTTTAAATAAGGAACTTCAAATGTTTAACATCTAGTTGATTAGGGTTTGGTGAATATTAGCTTATGTTGTTCTCCTTTTACCAAGGTTTCGTGTGTCGCAACCCCATTTTTAGGGAAGTGTGAGGTTGCCACTCACACTCCCGAAAACAGGACTTGGGAGTCCTTCGAGACTCCAGAAAACTTAGAACTCGATTGCAGGGGTCAAAACATCTTGCATTGAGGTGTTTTTTATACCATTGGAAAGGTCTCGGAGTATAGATGTCCAAAATGGCCTTACATGAGCCATTTAGACATTTGCAACACAAGTTATGGTTGAAAGAAAGACCGAAAGTCAAACTGGCAGTTTGACTCCCGACCACTAAAAGTCGGGAATCGACCTGATCCCGGTGTGTGTAGGTGGGTTGCGACACACATTGGAAATCTCTCAAGGAGACCTACAAGTTTGCTTTAGACCTCCTTTCGATCAGAGGTTGGAGCGAGAAGTTATGAACGCCCAAAGTTTTGGGAGTCCAAACCGGGACAGTTTCAAGCATAGTTATGACATTCTCAATGCGAAAATGTTATGGAAGCCCAAAGAAGCAAGAATTTTAATGAATTTTATAGATCAACCAGTGTAATTTGGTAAACATTCTGGGGTCAAGAATGTTCTGACAAGGTGCTAAATGAAGAATTTTAAAGAATTTTAATGTGCAAAATGAAGAATGTCATCACTAGGGTTTCAAGACTCCACTTTGGGAGTCCCAGGAAAAAGTGTCATTCGGATGCAAGTGCGATAGAGAGACTCAGAGAATACTATATGGGGGAAGGTGATGGCTTCCCCTGAGTCCGGGCCGTGGTGAGTCAAGTGAGTCCAAGGTTACCCGTGGCTTGTCCCAACACCACGAGGATGCATAATGAATTCTAATAAACTTGTTGGTTGATTTTTAGATGCAAGATCGAATAACTAAATAGCTTGTCCCTCTTCCTAATCTAATCTCGGAGCTTTCAGCATGCCCTTCTCACCCCCTTTATTGTTGGAAGCTGGGAGCGGCACCAAGTTCCAACTATTTCCACTCTTTAACATAGTTGGACCCTTTTTTGGGTCTAACCAGGAACTTGGGGGCGCGTCATCGTGTGTACTGAGTAGCTTGCTTAGTGTGGGAGGGACGAAAACTATTACGATTGGAGAGTTCAAGAGCAAGCTCTACAAGAACATACTTTTAGGCATGTACATACTCTTATTAAGAACTTGATTGCACATTTTGTGGTTTATAAGCATATATTATAATTTGTGTGTTTTAGCATGATTAAGCTAGTAGAAGCTTAATCGTCCAAAGCTAGTAAAAGCTTGAATTGTCCAAAACTAATAAAAACTTGAATTATCCTTACCATCTTTTCTTTCAATGTTTGTTTGTCTAACTCCTTATGTTAATTTTCTCCTTGTTTGCTTTGAATGCAATCAACTACATTGAAGAAAGAAAAAATTGCATAGACAACCATAGTTGAACACTCAAGCCCTTCGCATCTAGAACTTACCTTTCTTCACAAGGTATTATCATTCTTTCTATCTCCCTTTTCACCTTTTTTTGATAGTCATCTCTATTTTTTTTGATTCTA
>Ga0209611_10011664_pt1 | contig 12577 bp, 6 predicted proteins | sample S1TSphgellanicum_3_FD_187693 | JGI IMG/M metagenome (GOLD analysis project Ga0209611, IMG submission 187693) | Host-associated microbial communities from peat moss isolated from Minnesota, USA - S1T2_Fc - Sphagnum magellanicum MG (SPAdes) (version 2) | ecosystem: Host-associated > Plants > Peat...
CTTTGTGAGTGTGTGTGTGTGTGTGTGTGTGTTTCTTTTTCCTTTTTTTTCTTTGTTTGTGTGTTTTTCTTTCTTTTTGTTATTATGGTTGTGTTCTTTGTTGTGATGGATGTGGTCTAAATGTTTAGATTAGGATACCACCTTGCAAGAGGTTGAGGCAATCCAAACTCCACTAGCCATAGAAACAATTGGGAAAATTATGGATGAAATAGCTTTAGATGCTTTGAAAGAACCAATGCATATTGCAACTCATAAACTAGCTCCTAGTATGCTAAAAGATCAAGTGGGTGCAAGTGCCCTAATGGAAAAACCAATCCATGTTACAGCGAATGAGCCCCCTGCTAATATAATAGAAGATAAAGCAAGTGTAAGTGCTCCAATGAAAAAATCAATTAATGTTTCAACAAATGAATTGGATCCTTGTACACTATATTAGCACAAGATAAAGCAAGTGTAAGTGCTCCATTGAAAAAACCAATTAATGTTGCAACAAATGAATTGGATCCTTGTACACTAAAGGAACAAGTGCAAACATCACAGTTGTCCCTCCTCCAAGTGACCAATTAAATTATACTTATGTTAATTCATTGCCCCAACCTCCCTTTCCATGTGAAAGGATGGGTGAGATTTTTTTTGGCCCAAATCTAGGTTGCAATACCCCAATGTTTTAAGGGCTTTCTTGTAATTTTTGACCTAGCAATACCATGCTAGGCCATGTTTTAAACACCATTACGATCACAATACCCTCATGTTTTGTTCTTCAACCTTCACCTCAAAGGCAATACCTCATTGTGTTGACCTTGTTATTTTTTTGGGTTTTGATATATTTTTGTTGATTCATAATTAAATGGGCCACATAGCTTTGTCAAGGAGGAGGTGGCATGGGTTAGAATTACAAGCAATGTTTTTTACAAGGTTGGGGCTTGTGATGCATCTTACACTATAGCAAAACATGGTCTATATTATCTCACATATTACTCTATTTGTGATAATTTTGGTCACTTGATATTACATGACTATGTAGTAAAATCACACTCATATTGTTTTCATAAGTAACTTTTTAATCTAGTAATATATGGCGTTAGTCATGTGACTTTTATCAGACAATCTAAAAAGATTGATTTCATTACTACAATCAATTTTTGTAATTAAATAATAGGTATTTATTGGCATATAATATGGAAACACATGTCTAAACATAGTAAAACCATGTGGACAAGCTAGTGAATACTTATTAGCTTAGCTTATAGACCTTCCCTCGGTTATATACCTAAATAACCTAGGTTAGCCTAAAAAACTAATCTATCTAAAGCTAGGTGGCTTAAAATCTTAGCCTAGGTAGGTCAATAGGCTTAAGGAAGCATGTAGGTAGGTAGATAGGATCCTATCTAGTTGTGGGATACAAGCCTTTTTATTAGCTCATATAAGTCTTACTTACATTTTGAATATTTTTCATTCATATATTATGTATAACTCTTTTATCTAGCTATATAGTTTACAAAGTTGAACTTGTTGACAAAGGATATGGGATAAATTTTGTGAAACAAAACCATGACAACACTATCCCAAATCATCTTTTGTCTCAATTTAAACCATTATTATCTTTTCATACTTTGTCCAAGGTTTTAAAAAAAGACTTCATTCATAATTTTTTTTCAAATTGTACAGATTTATAAATTTCTTAAATGTCAAATATCAAATAACTTGATTGAAATTGCATTTGAATCTTGTTATTTAATACATTTTGAACGACAATAAAGTCTAAGAAAAAAAACTCTTTTTCATAACAATTTATAAATAGTATTATTTATAATCAACATTTAATTATTTTGGAAAATATTTCAATGCTTGAAATGACATTAAATGGAAGATTATATTTCCCCATGTATTAAGCACATATTTTATCAATAATAATTGTATAACATTTGTATTATATTTACATATAATTATTTAATTGAAGATTATTTCCATAAAATTTTATAAATAATGATATTTATAATCAACATTCAATGTTTTTGGAAAAACATTTATTCTAATAATAACATATAACTAAACTTCATATTTCCCCACATGTTTAGCATATATTTAATGATAAAAAATTGTATAATATTTAATTATTTAATTTACTTCACTTAATTTAAATTCATAATATGCAATATATTCAACCTTTTTTTTGTTTTGAACAACATATATTAACATTGTATAAATTATAATAATTATTAAATTTTTATGCATTTAATATTTTAATATCATTATTTTTTTGAAGAATTATGACTATTAAAGTTTTCGTCTTAAGGGAATTTCCATGGTACAAACTCATCTTCATCGCATAAGTTGTGTTTTGTTCAATGCCTAGGGTTTCTTTTCTACCAGTGAGATTTATGGGGGTGAATTAGGCTATTTGTGGTGCAAATGACTTATGCATCACCTAATGAAGCTGAAGTTATAGCAACAACATAATCTCCTTACCCATTCTGTGAGAAGGAAGACTCTTCACAAAGACTAGAAGTGTATGTATGGACATTACTGAACCTATTGCCATAATCTGGGGATTAACACATTTTAATACCCTTGGCTCACATGGGGCTGTGTTTTGCTGCGTTAATTGACCATATTTTTTTTTCACAATCCCTGAAGTATGAATCTAATCATGACATTGCCAAGAAGAGTTGTTGTTGGGTCTAATTGAGAAATGACATGTAAATGTGTCATTGCAGCCTTGTGGTTTCATTCCTACCAAACTAATCTTTTGTTGATGTCATTACAACACATATTGGAATTTGATTATGTTTTGGGGTTGAATCACTCATCAGCATGATTACATATGGGAACCACTTTTAGTTTTTGCAGCTAAACATATTTTGCCATTATTGCTAATGTAAATTGTTGTGGTTCAAACTGTACTTTTTACATAACAACTTTAGTTGTTATAACTAGAAAATGAAGGAGTTTCTAGTTGTTGAAAAGAAGTTATTTGTCAAACACTGATACATGAAGGAAAACACACACGAATAACAAAATGTGGTTACAATAAACCATGAAATAAAAACACATGATAGGTTGAACCTTGACATCCTAGTTAACAAGGGAAGTAACCAATTGGCAACTTATCTACAGTTCCTAGTGTAGCCTAAATCAATCATGAACCTTGGTGGAGTGGGGAATTGCTTGGTGGTTGGTGTTATTGCTAGTTTTATTAGCTAGTTCCAATGTGCCAACAACACTTACACAAGGAGTTACAGAAGTGAATTATTGTTGTTGAGTTAGAATTGAATGTGCCGTTTCAATTATAAAACCTTGGTGTCAGGCGAGGGCCTTGTATTTTTGGCTTACAAACAAATGAATCTTTGCAAGACATTTTCAATGGGAGTCACCTCTTTAATGGCAATGTTACTCAAGGCAAGCTAGTAGGGGGTAGAGAATCTTTGAAAAAGTGGGATCTTAGACATAGTCTTCCATGTTGCCAAGCTCTACTCCACTATCTGGAGGTTATTTTCTAATGATTGTTAACTACAGGTATTTAATGGCCATCAGTTACTTCACATGTTCATAAATCATGGTTGTGTGTCGTAAACCTCTTTCCATCCACTAAATTTAGTGGACTTTGCCAATAAACAAAAGTGTTTCTTTGCTTAACCTTAAAGGCAAAACACAAGAAAAAATTTAAAATTTTATGTGATTACTTTTTCGTTCACCTACCCTTTTTGCTTCCTACCTACTTGCCCATCTAAGTAAGTAAATAAGTTTGCTTTTCTACCTACCTAGGTCCTAAGTAGGTAGGTAAGTAAGGAGGTTGGTATTTAGGACCTACCTATGGCTATGTACCAACCTACCTAGGTACTTAAATAAATAAATTTGGGGTCTCCATTGCTTTGCACTACTAGTGATAATGATTAAATTAATTTTTATGGACATAATAATTTTGTTGTAATTAATTTCATCTTTTCAAAAGATAAAATTTTGTAAATTTCACTACATGTCATTTTATTCCATTAATGTTTTTTTACATTCTTGATTTGTTAGGCAAAAGGCCAATGAAAATTCGATTCATTAGCAAAGTTCACAACAAAATACAAACAAACAAAAGAAAAAAAGTACAATTTTGAAATGGAATTTGAATTATGATGAATTATAATTGAAAATGACTATGGATTTGTTTTTGTGATAATCACCAAAATACTCATCCTACATAAACTAGTTTCGTTGAAACATCATCATTGGAATACATACATATATGTATATATATATTTCCAAATTTCCATTGATATGCCACATGGCAACTTTTGGTTGTGTCATGTGTCATAATCTAAAACCATTTACAAAACACAACCATGTAGGTAGATGCAAGTTTGTTTAGAATCAATAACAAAATACCAAAACCTAGTATATGGGATCAATCATCATATATATGCATCAAAAGCATATGATATTTAAATGAGTCCATTCACTATGACCCACTTCAAGTGTAACCATTATTGAATAAAACACAAATTTAAGTCCAACTCAACTTTAAATTTGAAAATATTCAAAATGATTTATACGTAACAAGTTGCTCTTAATGAAATGTAAAAATTTCATAATTTTCCATTATCAAAAAAAGGTTCAAAAACATTAATTTAATAGCATACCCACTTTTGAAATCTTAAATTAGTCTTAAATTGAACTTGATTTGGGCTTAGTTTGAATCATTTTCTTTTGGAATTGTTCATAATTTGCATAGATACTATAGGGTAAAGCACATTCAAAGGAGCCACCCAAGTGAGTGGACACTCTTTAAAATTTCGTTTTTGTATGTTTAAAAGATGACAAAAGAAACGTAATAGTTTGTATTGTCATAAATTTTTTTGGAATGTTTTTCATTAATTGCAAGGTTTATATGTTCAAAGCTTGACACAAATCAATTTTTTTTCACATGTTCAACACTCAAACCTCTAGAGTGGATAGTCCTTATTTTTTTCAAACATTTGTTTTTACCAAATGTGCATCATTCCTTTTGCAAATTGGAAATTTTGACATGAATGATTAGAAGGGCACAAAGATTTGAATCAATGATTTTTTTAATTATTAATTTTAGCACATTTGGTTCAAACATGTTTTTGACTTTGAAAATTATGGATTTTGAAAATGTCGTTTTAATAAAAAGTTGTTCATATTCATATGATAAAAAGCATGAATGCATAACATATATGATATAAATTCAATTTTTAGTCACAATGTATTTATATCTAACATGCAATGTTAAATTAGGTATCCAAAATATAACTTATAAATTATAAATCAACACTAAAATGACGTGTCATGTGGGATCCTTGGAAAAGGATTTTTATTTTGGCACCCTTAATTCCTTTGACCTTGTTTTCAACCAACAAGTATTGTATTTTATGTTTGGATCTGTTATTTACAAACACACCATTAACATATGTAGATTATATATCATTTATAGGTGTATTAAATATAATCACAACAACACATCTTGGGTTTTACAACTAGTTAATAAAACAACTATTGTCTTTTTTTACTACAATTGTAACTACGAGTTCATCTTAATGATTGCATAGTTGTGAAAGACATTGTGATGCCAGATGGCATTATGGTTTTGTGATTGTAGTCGATATCACAACTTGATAGTATTTACACAAATATCAAAAGTTCAAAAATGAATTTTTAATCATCCAAAATTAGGTACTAACAAAATTCCATTGATTTTTGCAACTTTTGGTGAATAATAACAAGTCATGGTCTTGTAATGTTGATGTGGCATGCCACATGGCAATGAGGTTAACTAATAGTTGCAACACCTCATGACTTATGCCATTAACTTCACACCATGATTCATGTCATTGATTTGATGAATTAATGTCATTTATTAACAAGTTGAAAATATTATTGGTCTTTGCGATTAATAATGATTCGATCTTCCATGTGATGATGACATGGCATGCCATTGGGCAACAATGTGTCACAAATTTTCATGGAAATCCATGATTTTTTGTGACACTGTCGCAACCCCACTTTGAAGGAGTTTGAAGATGAAACTCACACTCCCAAAATTGGGACTTGGGAGTCTTTTAGGACTCTCAAAAATTCAGAGTTCAATTGTAAGGGTCAAAACACCTTACATTGGGATGTTCTTTATATCATTGAAAAGATATCAAAGTGTAGATGTCGAAAATGGGCTCGCATGGGCCATTTGGACATTTGCAGCACAAGTTATGGCAAAAAGAAGAGCGGAGAGTCAAATTAGCAGTTTGACTCCCGACCACTAGAATTCATGAATCGACCTGACCCTGGTGTGTGCAGGTGGAGTGCGACATACCATTGGAAAGCTTTCAAGGAGAGCTACATGTTTGCTTTAGACCTCATTCCGATCCGAGGTCTGAGCAAGGAGCTATGCCTTTGCAAAGTCCCTGGAGTCCAAACTGGGACAGTTTTGGGACTCCTCCTTGGGAATCCTAGGATAAAAAGCCATTCGGATGTGATTGCCATGGAGAGGCACAAAGTGTATTATATGGGGGAAGGTGGTGGCTTCCCCCCAGTCCGGGTCGTGATGAGTCTTGTGAGTCCAGAGTTGCCCATGGTTTGTCCTAACACTAAAGGTGTTCCAGAAAATGAACTAACCTGTTGGTTGGTTTAATGCAGGTTCAAGTAAGTAACTAAAGTTTATCACTCTTCTTAGTCCCATCCCGGAGCTTCAGCACGCCCCTCTACCCCTTTTAGTGTTGAAAGCTAGGAACGTGCCCCGAGTTCCTCACAATTCTGTTGTGTAAGTAACCTAGACCCACTTTGGGTCTAACTAGGAACTTGGGAGCGCATTAGACACCATAAATTTTTAGGTGTTTTGAATTTATGGCACCAATATTTGTCATGGCATGCCATAATTTTTTGTGTGCCATGAGGTTTTTGAAGTCATGAATTCACATGCATGTGTATGTGTATGTGTATTAAACAATCTATTGTTGAGTTCTAATTATGACTACAATATTAATAGTTATTTTGAAAAAGGTGATGCATCATTCCTTGATTTTTTAACTATTCAACACACTAACTTATGTTAACATACTTATTAAATTAACTTATGTATGTAGGCTATCTTTCAAGTTACTTAATTAAACATAAAAAAATTTACATCTAGTATGTTTAATATACCTAGAATAGGTTAATCTAAGTAGGCTTGCTTAAATTCCTAACTTTAGATTTTTTGTCAAGTTAATCTATGTAATCTCATTACAAATTTTTTTTATCAAGTTTGTAACCACTTCGAGTTTGTGCAATTAAATGTGACTATAATACAATTAAATGTAATTGGATGCAACATAATTATCTTAGGTTTCTTTTTTTAACCTAAAAATGCATAGCTTAATTTAGGCTAGGTGAGTAAGTAATATAGGTTGATAAACTAGTTCATTTTAAGTCAACCTAGGGAGGTCTAGGTCTAGGTTAGGTTTGTAGGTAGTAAGTAGGTTGACTTAGGTCAACCTCAGGTGGCAAAAAATAATTCAAAGTTAAAAATTTTGAGCTTTATAACTTTGTGTGAAATATAATTAATATAAAAAAATGTGGTAGTGCAATGGATGAAGACTTGAACCCTAAAGTGAAGGTGAGGGGTTCAACTTTTCACACATACAACCTATGATACCTAGGCCACTTGGCTTAGGTTAACTAGCATAGTTTAGGCTTCTTGGGCTAGGAGTCCAACGTTTGTTTTTAATCTAGACCACCTAACCTAAATTAGGTAGTTTAGGTTTCCTAACATAGGTAGTTACCTTAGCTAAGTTAAGCTAAGTTGACTTTAGCTATGTTAGCCACATGGGCTAAATTAAGTTGACTTTTGGTCATGTTCAATGACTAATAACGTGTACAACACATGTCATCCATCCATCAAGTTGTCTTTTGTAACACTTAGTCGAACAAAATGATTAAGTTGAGATGGCATGCACTTTACATGTCATACCAAGGTTAATGATGACATGAAATTTCATTATTATAAGAAAATTAAAAATTCCTAGTCGTTAATATGACTAGGTTTTACAACTAAATGTCCCTTATGACTAAATGAGTGAAATGACATGGGTTTAATAACTTATTAGTCACTAGTTGCATATGTCCTTTTTGACTAATATGTAGTTGTAAAGGTTAATCACAAAACCCAAAATGTGTTGATGTGAATACAAATTGTCATATTTGTTGCTAAAATCTCATTTAAATTTGTCTTGAATAAAAATGCATAGATTAAGTTATATTTTTTAAGGAATCCTGATTTTTAAGATAATAATCTTAACTCATTAAAACGTGCATGTATGGATTTATTAAAATTGATATTTGTGGTTAATTATATGAAGCAAGTTTGAAACTATTTTCAAAAAAGGTAAACACATGGATGGATAGAACACAAATGAAAATTATTGATAAACAATTGGTTATGTGAAAATATATTTAATAACCTTAATCATCCATGCATTAAGTGTAGGGTTTAGGCGGAAAACAAATGTGATGAACAAATTACTCATCAAGATGGTCACGGGATCAAGTGGGAAAGTTCTGTTTGTTATTCAAGTTGTCAAGCTTTGAATTCCAAGCATCATCACCCAAGAATGGTGATGGCATTTCTTAGTTTCTAAATTTGGTCAAGTCAAGAATGTTTAAAGTTTATTATATTAATTGCCAGATTTGTTCCATTTTAAAATTCTAGCTAATTATGTGCAAGTGTGGATGTTACAATGATTAGCAAGTGGAAATTTTTGGCCAACTTTTCCTTTGCCCTTACATTTAAATGGTGGCATATAACCATTGTATCATTGAAAGTTTGATTCCCCTAATCTATGGTTTAACAAAAATTACAACAATTGAAGTGAATTATGTTGTTTTGGCAAGTTTGCAAGGTGACCATTTTCAAGAACCTATCATGGTTTTTGAGATGGTTATGCTGAAATTTCAGTCCTCCCTTGCCTCTATTATCAAGGATCTCACATTGCAAGCCATTGTGGGATCAAGGAATGTCCAAATAAACTATGGAGAAATGTTGGACCTTCATGACTTGCTTTTCCAGGATCTTACACAATCGGTACCTTTTTTTTTTCAAATCAAAAGATCATGATAGAGAACCAAAATCCTTTCCCTTTCCACACTTGGATTCGAAATTCATTGCTGAAACTTTTTGGTGTTATAGTCATATTCTTCTTTTGTTTAAACTCTTTGACACTAGTCTATGATATAAAACAGGTATAGTGTTTCAAGATCTCACACATCTGGTATCATTTTTCTTCTTAGATCAAAATATCATGACTTGTTGGTTGATTATTCAAACAAGTTGATACCAAGCAAGTCCTAGAAAATTTGAAAATTTTTAATACTTGATACCATGTGTGTAAGTGAAAAAATGATTAAAAAAAAATGGATCCAAATGGATATTGAAAAAATTCGAAAGTTGGTCAACACTAGTTTATACATAGGCAAAGGTTGTTTTTATTACCTACTTATTAATGACCTACTTGTGGGATGTTGTTAGTAGGTGTGCCAAAAAAAAAATCTGAATTAATCATGCCATGGTTAGTTAAAGAATTGGAATTCAACAAAAAACTATTTCCTAACCACTTACAATTCATCCTTCGAGGTGCACTTGTGGGTGGTGGTCCACTATGGCCAACATACTATAGTTGAACTTTTTGCATGTCCACTCATAGGTGGCAACCATGAAACTATTATTGTTAGTTAGTTTATTTATGACAAGTGAAGCGTTACTTCTAAGTGGTAATTGAAAAATAGGGTTTACAATTTGCGAATGATAGAAGATGGGAGTCCCACTATGGTGTTGCATATAACTAAAGCCCTTGGAAAAAAAAAGATACCAAAGCAACTTGTTGACTTTGTTTAGCTTAACATTCATTGCACATGTGAAAGTTATTTCAATATTTTTTTTTATTGTTCTCCAATAGTTTGATTAGCAAACCTTCAAAAAATAATGATTGTGCAATTTACATTTCCCATGATCCTAAGAACATTTCCCCTATAGCCATTAATAAAGGATGCTTGTATAAACAAAAAAAATGATGTTTTGTGTTTATTATACCCAGTACAAATGTCAAATAGTTCATTTAAAAGAATGGTAAACCATTAGGAATTTACATCTAAACCAATATTTGATTAGGACCAAAATTATAGAAAATAAATTAATTTCACATTAATTTTTTGGATTTTGAGGTGTTCCTTCCAACTAGTATTGTTTTTTTTCAATTTTCTGATGGAGTTAGGGTGGTGAACATCCTTGGGTAGATTTAGATAAATTACGTCAAATTGGTGACATTATTTGAAGGAGTTTTTAAAACTGCAACCAATAGAAATAAATGTGGCGACACCTTCTCCCAAAAGATAATTGATGTTGCTTTTAAGCAATCTTAAATATTAAAAAAAACCCCTTTGTCTTAGTAGCCAAGGTTTTTTCAAAGTAAAAATATAGCGATAATTTGCCAAAAAAAAAACTTTGCTTCCAACAACCTTGGCATTTTGATGATTCAATATCAAATAGCAACAAGATTGTTGTTATCCTCTTGCAAGATGTAACATAAAGGCATCTTAGGTTACCACATGGTGAAACATTATTTATACTTAGCTCTAGGCTACAAAGGCCAACCACATGGCAACATGGAATTAATCAATAAATTATTCATTTATATTTTAAAAATTAAATTTGGACCATTACATGTTTCTTTGATGATTATGTTAATAATGCCTAGTCATGGAAAGACACAATTGCAAATGACATTTGTGATTAACACCATGAATATGACTAATGGCATTTATAACACAACTATTTGGACTACGTAATCATGTAGCTTAAACAATCATATATGGCAAAAGTAGTTACAAATGTAATCATTTATATGGAGATGTTTAGGCATAATGCCAAGTGATGGCATTGAAAGACAAGTTGAAAGGCTTTCAAGTTCCCTTTGCCTAGGGCAATTTTTTCCCTCCATTTTTTTGTTCCATTTCCAATTTATCCATATATTCCCTTCACACCCCCACTTGCCCCACTTTTGAATAATTGTGAAGACATGAAAATGAATGGGAAATGAACACAATACATATTTTGAAAGTTACAAAACTTGACAGAAATCACATTATTATTATATACCAAACTTGGAACATTTTATATCTTAAAATGAAGCTGATATTTTTATTATTTCATGGCATGATGGGCACTAATGTTTATTTTTGTTAATGAATTTATACATAAAAATTATGGTTTAATTATTTTTTATAAATTAAAAGATAAAACATGAAAGCATGGTGGTCACAAGCTTTAGGTCAATGACATCATTGAAATATTAAGTAGCAAGGATTTTGGTAATATTTAATATTTTTCATTTTATTTTTGGAAATAATATTAAAAAATTCATATGGTTATGTGTTGAATTTTAATACAATAAATATATATAGAAATTAAAATTTGGTGGACACCATGGATCAAGTTTGTTAACCAAGTAGGTGTCAAGTAGGTTTTTCACAAAAAAGAAGGAGCAAGCAAGATATTTTGTACATACTTGTTACTGAGTTTACTACTAGAAGACATGGAAAAAACAAAATTTCAAATTTCTAACTTTCCTTTAACATTTTTTTAAAAATGAAACTTTTAGTTTTTTTCATGGCCACCTCTCCATCTAACTTTTCAAAGCAATTTGTGTCATACCATTTGGACTTGAAAAAGTACCTCAAAAATATCCCCAACAATTATATCATTTTATAGGGGTTGGGGAAGATTTTAGTTATGAAATAAAATTCCATTAACCAAAAATATTATATTAGAATGTTCACCACATCAATATTGAGAGGCTTAAAAAAAAACATAAATCCCAAAAGCTATGGACTTTTGAAATTGAAAAACTAGGGTGTAATGCCAATTGGAATGAGGCTAATGGACTTTAATTTGCTTCAATGATGGATCTAGAACTTGTTTAGGGAATTGGTTTCAAGGTGGAAATGTATTAATTAAAACAATACAAAAGAGTTTTGCATCATATGAATTAGAAGTATTATACGATGGACTTTTGACTACTAAAAAAACACACCATATTTTTAAAAGTCCCTAGCATTTAAAAACAAGGAGTTTTGAGTTTAAATATTGTAGATTTGTATAAATCATTAACCTTTATAACGCATAAATCACATATGAAATTTTTTTGTTAAGAATAAATAAATATCATTTTGTCATCATCATGTGTCAATATTATGCACACTGTAAAGCTTGCAAAATGGACTTTGGGCCAAGTTTTGGTCCACCCAACCATGCCAAGACCTTTTAAAATTCATTTTTTCTTATATATATATATATATATTGCAAATTAATGTTACTTAACACAAACTTTCATTTAATTTGATGCTATTTTATAACAATTATATGAGTGACACAAGGTTGAAATGAAGACGTCGACCTTGGGGACATTGAGTGTAAAATTGAGGATTTATGTGTCAAACGATTATTTTTAGGGGGGGGTATTAGATAATTGTGCAACCTATTTTTTATCACCCTATTATTATTTAATTTTTAATACACATGTTAAAGCCACTATATATTAATTAT
>Ga0209611_10011666_pt1 | contig 12576 bp, 8 predicted proteins | sample S1TSphgellanicum_3_FD_187693 | JGI IMG/M metagenome (GOLD analysis project Ga0209611, IMG submission 187693) | Host-associated microbial communities from peat moss isolated from Minnesota, USA - S1T2_Fc - Sphagnum magellanicum MG (SPAdes) (version 2) | ecosystem: Host-associated > Plants > Peat...
AAGAGGTGGAAAAAAAAAAAAAAAAATTGGGCAGGGAGGATGGGATTTTCGTCCATCCAGAAAACGGCCTCAACGGGCTCATCCGCAACTGGTGCATTGGTGGGTGCTAATTCACTCCAGCCGATCGAGGCCTCTTAGTGACCAAATTAAAACCAAGAAATGTTAGATTTGGACTGAGAGACTCTGATTTAGTGTAAGCATAGGATATTTACAAGATTCAGAAGCAATTTAGATGAATTTTGGGGTTTTTACCGTTGTACGAGTGTGCACTCTGGGTGCTGGTTCACCTCCGCCCCTTCTGCCTACTGCTTGCAAGTTGTAATGTTGGTTTTAGGAAATAACATGTCGTTTTCTTGGTTCACCACCAAACGAATTAGCTTTCTTCTCAGATTTAGAATCGGCGAAAAGTTTAGGTTATCTGTCTATGCAAGTGAAGATAACTTCATGTGGCCTCACAAGTATTCACTATTCCTGAAGTTGCCTTGATGGCTGTTTTCGGCAGTCATGGGCACTGCTGCGAACTCCATATCTCCAACGGCGATGCACGTGGAAGCTTTTCAAGTCGGGCAGTTTCTAGAGGAAGAGGTGTGGGTCTAGAAGATTGCAGCTTTCCCATGAATGCCAGGGATACAAAAGATGGGATTCCCTCCGTAGACAGATCCCCTCGACGAAGCCCTAGCATTTCAAACTCAGCTTGGGCTCGCATTAATGTTACCACCAAAAGAGAGGGCGACGCCTCTCAATATGACATGTTGGATTCGTAAGTCCAGAATATGCAAAGAGGAATAGTGACCAGAGACAACATCTGGGGAATGGGCGCTTGTCAGTTAAGGAGCAGGAGAAGCTGGTGGTTGTCAACCAAGCAAAACCCATTCCAAGTTGTCAGGGCAGTTGTACCAAAAGGGAACCTGTAGTTCACAATGAATAGTAGACCCAAGACCGTGTTTATATAATAACAGTAAAAGATCTGCCATGTGGATTTAGGGTTCTACATTCCATTAAACTAATACCATATCTACAACATTGGAGAGAAAACTTATCCAACACTTTGGAGGTAGCTGAAGTGTTAGTTCCAGCAAGACTAAATTCTGCACCAACAATTTCTTCAGTCATAACCTTGAGAGTGTCACTCACAATGTGTCAGATCATCAACTTCACCATTAATAACTTGTAGAATGGTTGCCATGACTCTCCATTAACTGCATCGGCTACCAAAAGTGTGCGTAGATATGTTTAGTGTAACCCTCCCAGATTTCAGCCAAACAATCATGGATTGACCTGCATCCCAAGTTTCCATCACATTTTCAGAAGCAATGGGACAAGACTCAGTCATGAGGTTGGCTAGCACTCAAAAGACAGACTGATTAGAATGTACAGTCATGGTCAGGGAAGTCATTACCCAGAAAGGAGCACCAACCATTGAACACTATCTTTCCTTGCAAGCATAGGAAGGCATCTCCAGCTGAAGTTAAGGAACTTGACACTGCATGGGTCCACCAACCACAAAGTCAAGGCTCATTAGGTCCAGACGACACCAGCTAGGAAAACTGCTGGTTCTCAGTAGAACCTAATTAAGGCAAAGTTCATAAACCTACAGATCCAATGTACAAATTTTCCTCATTTGACTGCCAAGCACATAGTGCTTGTAAGACAGCAGAACCAACTTTTACTTTATATTTCTTCGGCAGGTTCCAACACAGCCAAGTTGCTAACCTCTCATCAGCAAGCACCACTTTGAGATCTGGAGTAGGTGCTTCCTCCATGCTGAGATCACCAACTGCCTTCAACCACAAGACAAGGGAACTAAGGTCTTTATATATATCAGCACTTAATGATGAAGCATTATGTTAGGTCCAAGATTCCAGAACGTGTGACTGCATGTGTGCATTGTTGCCTTCTCACAAGCCAAAGCCAAAACATGTGTTGGTGAAGGATTTCAGCAATCTCTAAAAAACACAGAATTATTTTGATGTGCTTGGGCACAAACCAACCCCCACACTCTCACCAATTCCTTCTGAAGTTCTGAAACTCTTGTCTCTCTAATCTTTACAAGTAAGGCACCCACTAGGATTCCCTCCCACCTCTGTTCTCTCCTATATTCCTTGTGGTTCCTGTATGCAGCTCCGTCAACATCACCAAGTTGCAATCTCATAAGCAAATGCAAGTTTTTTGTTGTGACATTGCCGGCATTTCTTTCAACAATGTGAGAAACATATCTATGAGATTGCAGAGAAAAATCTACAAAAGTGGTCTGAAGGTAACTGTTGCATCAGATGTAGCAAAACTGACATAAACATGACAAGAATATGTGTGGTCATACCACCTTCTGAGTATCACTGCAACTATCATCTCTTGCACTACCAGGGTTAACAGAATCTCTTCCTAAAAGTGACTTGCGATCTACATGTCCCTGTAAACAAGCGGCATCAACCTCCTGAAGCTCATGAAAATTTTGTAGATTGGGGGGAGGCTTGGCCTCTCTTCTGAAAATAACAGGTCTATATTCCTTCCTTTACCAGTAAATTGCGAACCATGGTCTTCACAAGTATCAACTTGAAAATTAACCTTAATATCTCCAGACTGCAATGAGACATGGGAGTGCTACCTCTGTTCCTACCCTTCTCTATATCAGTGATGGTGCCTGCCACATGCTGTTCCAAGTCCGCTCTACATCTTCTCATGACCTTAATCACTGGTTCAAGTTGCTGGTTTGTTGGCACTCCATTCTGATTGCCAGTGACAGCATGTGGACTGTCATGTGGCAGCACCTGAAAGCCCATGTCCACCATCGCTTCATCCTTTGTGGCAACAGGAGGGCTCTTTGGTTTCAGCCACAACTAAAGGGCTGTGTGAGATACAGCAATCAGTGGTTTTCACTGTAAAGGCAGAACATCAACAGTCTGCTGCTGAACATGCCAAGGTGAGCCCTTCTCTTTGGAGCCATGAGAGTTTAGTTGATTTCCTTGCTATTCAGAATGTTGAACAGTACGTATGCTACCAACTTCTAGACTATGAACCTCTCTAGCCCTGACCTTCTCTTTCTTGGGTTTGGGAAAGGATCAGATTGGCATTTCACATACATCTTGTCAGAGTAACATCTAGATTCTGAGGGTAATCCCGACCAATAGCAGCTTACGTAAGCCTAGTGGTAAGGCCTATTGACTGGTGAGGCTTCCTGATACTGGTTCTTAATCTCTTGAATTATGATAGGTGTCAGCGCCTCCAGCCTTAATTAGTTAGCACCATACAGGCTATGCAATTGATAAATTGGAGATTTGGTTGCTCCTGTAACAGAACTTGAAGCAGGTGAAAATGATTCAGTGAAGGGGAGGCTACAGCTTTCTTAGTATGCTACAATCATTGCTACATTATGGAAGGTTCTTCCCTTTTGGATGTCGTTCCTAGTCATGGTTGTCACCGCCATTCATTCTGAGGTGACAGTAGTCTGATGCTTTGTAAGTGATGATCACATGGTAATGACTGCACTCATTCTTGTCTTTGCCAAATTGACCTCACCTGAACTGAGCACAATGTGAGTGAGTGACAAATTCTTTTTACTTGCTGTACTGTGTTTAAAGAGGTTCCATCCCCACAGCTAATTCCACTGTACACACCGAGTTTTTTTTGCTCAGCTTCCTTGAGAACCTTATGGTAATGGGTTTCAGGGAACAGAGTTTGAGGAACATCATCAGTGAAAGAGTGTTGGAATCATTGTGGTGTCTGGCTATGTGTAGGAGGTTACTTCTGAATGGTGGTGTATCTGGACAATGATCCATGATTTATCAGAGCTTAGAAACTGAAACCACTGCAAGCTAACACTGAGCTATGGTTGTAAATGTAATTCATTTACATTCACACAGGTACCAGAACAACAAGTGAACCCTGCTGTAGTACTCCTAAATGTCATCTATTCTGTGTGCATGTACCAGGATGCGGTTTGTCAGTATGTGCAACAGTAACAGTATTTGTTAGTCTGTGTGCAACCAGTAGCTGCTTTCAGATCTGTTATTGACACTCATCCTAGATATACATGAGCAAGTCTGCATGCATCTCTCTGCATATTCTAATGGATGTTCCAAACTAACAGATGTTTTGGTGAGGCATTTATAAGTCCAATGTGGACCTTGGAGCCTGGTAGGATATATGTGTTACATCTCACAAGTAAAGGATTTGGAAGGTTCACTCTTTCTTATGTCACATTGCCATCAGTGGTTTTGTCTTGTGTGGGTTACTTTTGTATCCTTGACAAGAAAGCTGCCACCCATTTCCTAGCACATTCCTAATATAACATCCAAGTAATTTGAAATTTGCAATAAGATTTTCTTAATGAAATAGATCAACTTATGCAATCAAAAGGGCAATTCATCCATGATTTTGCAAACAAATCATGGCCACAATCTTATATATTAATTAAGTTAGTCTGTCAGTTTGTCCGTCTTTGACGGTGGGTCAGCCCGTCTTTCTGGGGACCTCGATTGTTGTAACCCGATCTTTCTGGGGACCTCGACTGGCTTTTATCTTTGTCCTTTCCCCATCCTCTGGCCCAGCCCCAATTTGGGACCTCGACTGAATCGAATAGCTCCCCCTGCACCGCCACCTTTGGGCATCTCAATTGGAGATTGGGTGGCACCTCGACTAGATCCAGGGATTTCTTCGACCCGCAAGAAAGCTCAAAGACCCGCCGGATCTCGTGACCTCCCAACCCAGTGTAGGGAGGGCATTTTGTTTTGCTCATAACTGCCGATTCTAGTTTTCAAAGCTTTCAGAACCGGAGAACTATGGGTTGGGGGATTTCTTTTTTTAAAAATCAGAATCCAAAAAATTAAAATTATAAGACTGGATTATTTTTTACTATTAGAAGAAAGGATATTTTAAACCATTAATTTTTAGAAAATTTTAAAATCATCTAAAACCGTCTGTGCCTTGCAGGCACGGGTTACCACTAGTGAAAATAAAAAATAAACAAGAAATTGCTCTGAATGCATTTCTGATATCTATATTGTTCACAGACAAAATGAAGAGAGGAAAAAGCAAATTGTCACTTGAAAAACACCACCTGTGCATGTACACTTGCAGACAGACACAAAAATAAAATAAAAGAGAAAATGAACCAAACATTGGAAAAAAAGCTCTGTAATACAGGGGCAGCTCTAGCAGCTTCGAGTGTTGCCAGAGATAATGGAGCAAGTCTCTGGAGTCTGATGTAGCTCTATTGGCACAGAGATGGTAAAAACCATTTCTTGCAGTAAAACATTTCTGCCCTAAACCTGTTCACTTTTGTTGATTTCTTGGCATCCATATGTTAAGATAGGTGTTTGTTTGTTTGGATCTGATCACACCCTAACCCAAACAAACTGCGGGCTCTGCTTTTGGTGCAGCCAAAAAGCTCCTGGTGAGATGTGTGCAGATTTGTCTGCAATTTTTTTAGCAACTGAACAAAGTTATTGAACTTATTTGCCTTTGGAAAACTTAATTAAAATTTCAAAAATAAGGCATGCTTATGAGGTGCCGTTTGAATACATTGTGAACATGACAGCAGTGCTTTTTATATGCGAGCATACAAAAGCTTAGGCTTTTTCCACACCTGCGCAGAAGAGGCCAGGGTCCTCTGTACTTGTGTGTATTTTACATTACTATTATAACCCTTGTCTACACAATGGAGCTAAATACATCCATGAAGGTAGTGCCCTAGTAAACAAAACTGCAAATAATGTGTAGTCTCCAAATGATCAATAAGTTACAAATTGTGGGACACATAGAGTGTTGTGATTAATATTAATATTAATATTCAGGGGTGCCCTCACTCTTCTTCTTTTTTTGATGGAGCCATATTGATTGGCCCATCACCAATTTTTTCAGAACATTGGGCACTCCTCAATAGAAGTGCCTCTTTGGACCCCCAGTTGCAAATTAGAAACAAATGCGCCCCCCTTATTGCTTACCTTTTCAGTTCATATACAGGAGAGTTGAACTTGGGCAAACCATATGGGACAAAACTGAGGTGCTTTTGGGAACTTCTTGGAAACTTGAGGAACCCCATGGGAACACATTGGGAACAAAGGGGGGGGAAATGAAAGCCTCGCATCCAACCCTCCTCTCCCCCAAAGAAAAAAATAGGCCCCCTCATGAGTGTATGCTGAGCCTTCTCATTGGCTGCATGAAGAAACTTTGATTTCCAAAACTGTTTGTCACCACTTTTGGCTTGGGCTAATGGCAGGGGCATGAACTGTGGGACATAGTACTAAGGTTTAAGTACGTAATCAGAGGCTAGTAAATCATTGTTTCATATCACAAACCCTAATAGAAAACATAATATATCACACAACATAATATTCTCGCAATCTCATTGGCCACAAAGGCTTAATCTCCCCCACACCAAGAGTCGAAGGGCCCTCTATACTTGTGTGCATTTTTTACATTAATATTAGAACCCCTTGTCTATATGGCGGAGTTAAAAGGGCCAACAAAGGTGGTGTCGAACTAAACAAAAACTGCAAACATTGTGTAATCGACAATGATCAGTAAGCACTAAGTACATTACTAGAGGTTAAAATAAAGCATTGTTTCATAACACATACCCCAATAGAAAACATAGTATCACATGACATAATTGTCACAATCTCATTGGCAACAAAAGGTTTTTTTTCCCCCCACATCCAAATACAAAGGGCCCTTGACACTAGTGTGTATTTTCAACATTAATATCAAACCGACACTCAAAGGGCCACTCTATTCTTATGTGTGTTTTCTACAATTAATATCTTTAACCGAGACCCAAAGGGCCCTCTATTCTTATGTGCGTTTATTTTGTACGTGCAAATTATAACCCTTGTCTATAGAGAGAGTGCAGGGATAGGTTTAAAAAGGGGGCGACAAAGGTGGCGTCCTGGAAATGCTCACACGCACTTTGACAGTCGTTGTGAGGTGTCGCTCTACACAAAGAAGGCATCTCTAGCTCAACTTCCACTTGCTCTCTCTCGGCCACAAAATCTCTCCAGCACTAGTAAGTAATGGTAGTTGGGAAGGAAGTGGAGGCCATTCACAACAACAAACCCAAGTCTCCCACAAGCAACTCAAGTTCTTCTTCTTCATCATCATCATCATCATTTCTCTAGCCTCATGTTTGTGAGACTCCCTTCCTTATTAAACTTGGTTCCATATTCCATCATCATCATCACCAGTTTTTTTCTTAGTACTCATCATCTCGCATTACAAGCCCCTTTTCAACAAGCTTTTGTTTGTTTGTTTGTTTGCATGTTCACCAACAGGTTGTGTTTGCAAAGGTTATGCGCAAAGTGCACATCGAGTTGTTTTTTAAATGTTGGTTTTGGCAGAAATAGGAAGGACTAAGCACATTGCCATTTCCTGGGATATACACTTGCCATTTCCTCTTTGACATGTGTGTGTGTGTGTGTGTGTGATCACATTTCGTCCTTTGGCTCTCCCATTGTCCAGGGCTGTTGGAAGTGGCGCCTGGAATTGGGAGGTTTGTAATGGTGGTTGATTTTTACTAGGCTGTATTTGTGAATCTTGGTATTGGGTTTTTGTTTGGCGAATCAACCAGACAGTTTGAAAGCTTCAAAATGTTGCTTGACTTCTCATTGGTTGGTTGTTAACTTGTTGTTGTCGGCTTTTGTCCTTGAGGTATGTTGGGGAATGTGTGGGACATGTGAGATGCGAATACATGTTGGTTTGAGTTTTCGTTTTGTTGCTTGTTGAGCTTTTGTTTGGTTGTTGGTGTTGTGGTGGGGGGGTTTGTAATATAGTTCTTTGGAATTGCATGAAATGTTTGTTGTGGTTGAAGCATACAGGTTTCTTCAGAAGCTTTCATAGATGTTTTCACAAGATCTGTGTTGGTTTGGCTTTTTCTTTTGGGAACTTCAAATAGTTTGTCAGTGGAATTTCACAAAATATGATGAAAGAGTAAATATATCTTTTCCACTTCATCATCTATTAAGGGAGTCGTCAGAGTAAACTGGTGCAGATTGAGATTCAAGAGACTGGAGTTCTTTGCACCCCACAGTTCATTCATAGTTATTGAAAGCTGGAAATCTTCTTTTTTGGATGCAGTTATACTGAGGAGCAACAAGCACTTGAATAGCTTGTTTCTTTGTGGTGAGCTCTTCAACCTTAAAATCTCTTGAAGCTTAAAAAAATATTTGTTGGGTGTGAAATGTAGTTCTTTGTTCTAATTATGCTAACTGTTTGCAATTTGGTCAACAAAATAGCAAATTTAGCTTTGGTTTATTTAGGAAATGCATGGATTTTATTTAGGGTTAGGGTGTAGATTTTCCTATGTAGACCAACCATCAGGTCCCTTCGAATCAGATGGTAGGTGAAATGATTTGTGGGGTTGTTGGATCCTTATTTGCATTGCATGAGGAATGTGCATTTGCATATTTTAGAAACTTTTTATACTACACAGTGTAGTCACAAATTGTCATACCCTGTGAATTTCCTCTGGATTGAATTCTTGTAGACTTCTGTTGATATACCTAACTTTGCTGGTAAATGCATGTCTCCCTGAACAGGAATTTTGGTAGTTTCTGGGGTTAAGAAAAGTGTGTTTTCCTGGCTAGTGAAAAAGAGGCAGATTCACACCCACTAAAAGCCACAGTTAAAGATGCTCAGCTCAGAGGATGTGTTCAAGAACATAGTGCTGCCATCGCGAGTAATTTCCACAGGTGTCAACTCACCAGATGGTGTGCACTGGGCACATGGACATTCTTGCCATATCCATGAAATCAACGGCACATCTAAAGTGGAAGTGGATGCAGCAAGCAAGATGCAGAAGCCATTACCAGGAAAAGGGGTGTCAAGTAGAAGTACAGGCAGAGGCCTCAATGATATTTCACGCTTGCAGTCTGATAGTGCAGCAGAAATCAATAGACATCAGCATTGGGTATGTCATAAAACCTCATCAACCCAGGACCACAATGTATTTGCAGACATTTATTTCATGTTTCATGCCATGACAGGAGTTGCTGTTGCTTTTTGTTGATGGCTTGCAAATACTTGAATTGGTGCAGCGGCACAGACCTCCACCAAGGCCAAGGAAATGGCATCTCAGAACAGTGTCTGACATCTCTCAGGGTGGCATGGTTGGCCCTCACTGACAACACTCACTCCAGGAGTTCCAAAATGACATTCACCATGCAGCCACTGAAACTTACTTGATCACTCGACTGGCATTAACCCTATTGAGATATCTGGGGTAGTGGCTTCATACCATTTTTCCCACTCTTCTTGTTGACTGAGGCTTCCATAGTTACTGCATGATCTATTCTTAAATACTCCCATTATGGAAGCAATGACTGTAGTTAGAGGATTCAGCTGTCTCTTGATGAATCTAGCCTGTTGGGCACATCTTACCAGGGTAGGAACTCGATGGTTAAACAGATTGGCTCGGTTGTATCTCTATGCACTTTTTCTCTCACCCGGTTTCATTCAGGGTGAGTGTACAACAACGGCCTGTTATTCTGGAATTTTGCATTGTCGAGCTTATTGTGATCAGGTTTTTGCAGCATCTGCAGGAAAAAAATGTGCACTAATGCGATCCTTCTGGAGATTTTGCGGTTGGCTTTGATTACTATTTTTCTAAGAACATTCACCATAGCATTGTGTATGGGGACCAACCCTGCAACAGGTAATGTTCATACAATTTATGTCCAAAAGAAGAGCCAGTAGTTAAATTGGCAATTTAACTCCCGGCCACTACAAGTTAGGAATCGACCAGAATTCCTTGCGTTCAAGTAGCTTGCCACATACTATTGGAAAGCTCTCAACAAGGGCTACAACTTTGCTTTAATTTGATCTCAATCTGAGGTTTGTAGAGAAAGTTATGGGCCCCTCAAAGTTATGAGAGTCCCAAGTTTGAAAATTTTGGGCCTCCCACTTGGGAGTCTCGGGACAAAAAGGCATTTCATGTGGCCTCCGTGGAGAAGCACAGAGTATACTATAAGGGGGAAGGTGGTGGCTTCCCCTAAGTCCGGGCCGTGGTGAGTCTTGTGAGTTCGAGTTACCCGTGGTTCGTCCTAGCACCAAAAGTGTTCCAATTAAGCACTAACCACCTTGTGTTAGTTTTGTGCAGGTCTGTGTGAGTAGTCAAAGCTTGTCAATTCTTCTTAGTCCCATCCCGAAGCTTTAGCACACCCCTCTACCCCTCCAAAGGGCTGCGAGCCAGGGAGCGGGCCCCAATTCCTTGCTCTTCCGTTTTTTTCTGTTTGGGACTCACATTTGATTCCCTCAAGGAGTTAGGAGCGTGTCAACTGCCGTTACCTTTTTTGTTGCGCTACAACAAAAAAGAAAAAAGGCAATGGAATGAAGAAGGTGACAACAACGCTGTTGTCGCCTTCTTCGGTGCCCTATAAACAAACAAAAAGAAGAAGGCAACGGCAACAACGCTATCGCCTTCTTTGTTTCACTGCAACAAAAAAAAAAAAAAGGCATAAGGGAGGGAGCTTACCTTAAGCTCCTGCTCTGGTTCCCGCATGGGTCTTGCTCTAGGTCCCACGTGGGTCCCATTCTGGCTCCCGCTTTGGATCCCGCGTGGGTCCCATTTTAAGCACTCCGAAGCTCCAAGTTCAAACATGCTAGTTTCAAGCTTCAAGCACGCGCGCTGCCTATGCTCTTGCTCACCCTACTCATAGTCCTGCTCATTTTGCTCCTTCTCCTGCTCATTTTGTTCCTTTTCTTGCTCACTCTACTCCTGTTCATTCTGCTCGTGCTTTCGTTGCAACGACTCCTGAGCGATGGAGTGGGAGGTAGGTGGGAGGGAGGTAGGGGGGAGGTAGGGAAAAATTTTGGGGGCAAAGAAGAGGTGGAAAAAAACTAATAATTTTGGGTAGGGAGGATGTGTTTTTGGTTCATCCTAAAAATGGCTTTAACGGCCTCATCCTCAACTGGTGCATTGGTGGTTGCTGGTTCACTTTAGCCATAGTGTAGGGCTTGAGTGACCCAACACCGACTAGTGCACCATCCAAAATATCTCGTTCTGGGATTTCATGGATGGGATGAAACTATCCTTCAAGGGGTCAATTGCTTGGTCAATTAAAAAAAATTCCCTCTGAAACTCTTTTTTCATAATTTGTTTTCCCAGCCTTTTTTTTTCCTTCCTCTAGGCCTCTTTTTTTATCTTAATTTTTCTCCAACAAACCTAAACCCTAAACCCTACCACCCTTCCTCCTACCAACCCATCTACCTCTCTCATCCTACTGACCCATCCTCCCCACATTCCTCTTGTAGTCATTCCATCACTAGCACATTGAACATTTGGGTTTAGGGAACTTAGAGCTTGAAAAGTGAAGAGCTTGGAGCTTGAGGAGTGGAGAGTTTGGAAGCATGAACTTAATTAGTCTTAGTAGAAAGCCAAGCTCCCTCTTTTTTGTTTTTTTTTTCTTTATGTTTTGTTGCTTATGGGTGTAAGTAAGTTCCATTGCCAACTTTCAGCAGAGAGTGAGCCCTCTTTTTTTCTTTTTTTTTCTTTTTTGTTTTGTTGTTTATGAATGTAGGTAAATGCCATCGCTAAGTTCTAGCAAAAAAGGAGCTTGCTCCCCCTTTTTTCATTTTTTTTTGGCTAGTTCTTAGGTCCCATCACCAAGTCTTGATAGAGGAGGAGCCTAAGCTCCCCTTTTTTTCGTTTTTTTCATTACTTTTGTGACACCATCACCAACTTTTGGCAAAAAGGGAACTTGCTCCCTCTTTTCTTTTCTTTTTTTTGCTGCTTTTAAGATGCCATTGCCAAGATTTGATAGAGACGGAGCTTGCTCCCCCTTTTTTCATTTTTTTTTGTTGTTTATAAGGCACCATGGCCAAGTCTCGACAAAAGGGAAACTTGAACTCCTCCTTTTTTTCCTTTTTTTGGTTTTTTTTTTCTTCTAAGTGCAAGTGGGCACCATCGCTAAGTTTCAACAAAAGGGGAGCTTCAGCTCCCCTTTTTTTCTTTTTTCTTTTTTTTGTTTTGTTGTTTCTAGGTGTAGGTGGGCGCCATCACCAAGTCTTAGCACAATTTGGCTCCCCCCCTTTTTTTTGGTTGCTTTTGGGGCACAGTTAGGCACCATCACCAACTATTAATAGACTTGGAGCTTTTGTTCCCCCTCTTTTCTTTTTTTTTTGTTGCTTTTGGTGTAGGTGGATGCCATCACGAAGTCTTAGCATAGGGGGAGCTTGTGCTCCCTCTTTTTTTTCTTTTTTTCTTTTTGTTTTGTTACTTTTGGGTACTAATGGTGCCATCTCCAAGTTTCAGCAAAGGAAGAGCTTGAGCTCCTTTTTTTCTTTTTTTCCTTTCTTGTTTTGTTGCTTTTGGGTGCAAGTGGGTGCCATCACTAAGCTTTGGCAAAGGAGGAGCTTTGACTCCCCCTTTTTTCCTTTTCCTTTAATGCTACTATTTTGTTCTCCTCACTGCCACTCCCTATTTGTTTTTCAATGTTGGTAAGAAAGTTTTTTTTTTTTTTTTGTGGTTTTTGCAACTTTGGTAGATGCAAACCTAAAAAACAAGGATTGTTGGAAAAGAGGAGCAAGCCTCAACTAAATTAGCAAATGGCATGGGAGGTGTCATGAGTGAAAGAGGTTTGGAGG
>Ga0209611_10011668_pt1 | contig 12575 bp, 6 predicted proteins | sample S1TSphgellanicum_3_FD_187693 | JGI IMG/M metagenome (GOLD analysis project Ga0209611, IMG submission 187693) | Host-associated microbial communities from peat moss isolated from Minnesota, USA - S1T2_Fc - Sphagnum magellanicum MG (SPAdes) (version 2) | ecosystem: Host-associated > Plants > Peat...
AAAGCAAAATGTTTTTTGAATGTATCACATGAAATGTAATTTTCCTTTCACCAAATCAATTGACATTTGTGATATTTAAAAAATATCAATGACACCCATGAAAAGGCCAAACATCTATTACAACATATTAAACTTTTAAATAAAAAATTGAACCGAATTTTCATGGATCATGTGGAAGGCTTGATAAATCAAGCAACTTAAAATTCCTTAAAAATAAAATATTTGCACAACATAATGTTAAGTAGTGATTAGAAACAAGATTCCAATGATTTTTTTTTGAATTTGTTTTTCCATTTTGAGCAATTTAAAAAAATGAATATTTGGTTTTAATAAGTAGCCACAAATACAAAATGAAGCTTAAATTTGGCTAAATCTTCATATGCATGATTGCCACTTTGACTACATAAAAAAATTGACCAAAACACATGAATATGTACTATGTGGTAGTGTATAAGATTAAATGGAGACTTAGTCTAAAGTAAGTAAAGACAAAAGTCTTGCAATAATTTAAAACTTAATAATTTTTTTAAAAAAAAGATTCTAAGTATAATGTGTTGTGTCTAGTATGTGGAAAACGAAATGTTTAAAAGATTTTCAAAGTACAAGACTTAACGGCCTCCAATTCACATTGTCTAATGTGTGAAGCAAGATGTGGTTTAAAAAATTGATACATTTTCATTTTTACTTCCATGAAAATTAGAAAAACAACCCAATGGAGAGGGTAAGTGAAGCATGAAAATATACATTTCCTTGTAAGGTTGCTATGTGTGATGTTTTTTATGCAACATGCATTCAAAAAAATATCCTTAAATATGGTTAAATCTTTGTGTGCATGATGGCCACTTAATTGGCTACATAAAAAATTGATGAAAATTGACCAATGTGTATTATGTGGTAGTGTATAAGATCAATGGCAACTTGGTCTAAAGTAAATAAAGACAAAAGTTGTGAAATAATCTAAAACCTAACCTAGGAAAATGAGAAAAAATTAGATTTTAGATGTAATATGTTGAATCCAATACATGGAAGACAAGATGTTTAAAGTATTTTCAAGGTACAAGATTTGATGACCTCCAAGTCACATTGTTAAATGTGTAAAGTAAGATGTGGTTTAAAAGATGCATTCATTTTTATTCTTATTTCCATGAAAATTAGAAAAACAACCCAATGGAGAAAGAAAGTTAAACATGAGAAGATATGGTTCTTTGTAAGGTTGTTATGTGTGATGTTTTTGATGCAACATGCATTTTGAAAGGCATGCTTCAATTTGACTCAATCTTCTTGTGCATGATGGCCACTTTGGTTACATAAAATAATTGACCAAAGCACATGAATATGTACTTCGTGGTAGTGTACTAGATCAATGGTGACTTGGTCTAAAAGTAAATAAAGACAAAAGTTGTGCAATAATCTAAAACCTAATCAATGAAAACAAGAAAACTTTAATTCTAGATATAATACGTGAGTACAATAAATGGAAAAAATATGTTGAAATTTTTTTCACGGCACAAGACACGATGTCCCTCAAATCACATGGTCTCATGTGCAAGGCAAGATGTGTAAAAGTTGGATTCATTTTCAGTTTTACTTCCATGTAAATTTAAAAACAACTCAATGGAGAAGGAAGTTTACTCATGAAAATATACATTTCCTTGTAAGGTTGCTATGTGCATTGTCTTTTATGCAACATGCATTTTTAAAGGTATCCTTAAATTTGACTATTTCTTTGTATGCATGATGGCCAATTTGGCTACATTAAAAAAATGACCAAAACACAAGAATATGTACTATGTGGTAGTGTACAACATCAAATGGAGACTTGGTCTAAAAGTAAGTAAAGACAAAATTTGTGGAATAATCTAAAACCTATTCATTGAAAACAAGAAAAATTAGATTCGATGATACCCATGAAAAGCCTAGACACGTGATACAATATGTCGAGCTATTTGACAAGAAATTCAACTTAATCCTCATGGTCCCATGGGATGTCACTCCTTGTATAGTTTAGCAAGCACTTGAACTTATTATTATTTTTTGATATGTTAAGAAATAATGAAATATGTTAATTATATTTTAATAATAAATTATAGACACCCAATTTACATAAATTTAGTATATTATAAATTATTATTTTTCAATAATTCGAACCCTATATTTTTTTGTGTGATGTTTGGAACGAAATGGAAATATCCTCCACAACATAGACCATGGTGGAAGGCTTGACAATCCTCCAAAGTAGAAGGGCTAACTAAGGCCAGATGCAATGCCTTCAAACATGCATTCACTAGTATTATAATTTGGATGCTAAAGCTTTGGAGGACCACTGAATTGTGACTTCAAGGACATGGAGTATTTTTGCATAGAAAGAGGCTTGCCACCAAAAATTTAAGGTTCATATTGTGTTCATCATGGAAGGCCATTAGGTATGCATGATGGCCACTTTGGATACATAAAAAATTTGACCAAAAACCACGAGTATGTACTACATGCTGGTGCACAAGGTCAAATGGAGACTTGGTGAAAAAGTAAGTAAAGATAAAAGTTGTGCAATAATTTAAAGGCTAATTAATGAAAGCAAGAAAAATTTAGATTCTAGGTATTGCACGTTGAGTACATTACCTGGAAGACCAGATGTCTAAAAGTTTTTCCGGGTACAAGATCTGATGTCCCTCCACTCACATCATCTAACTTGTAAGGCAAGTGTGCATTAAAAGATGCATTTGTTTCATTCTTACATCCATATAAATTAGAAAAATAACCCAATTGAGAAGGAAAAATAAGCATTAAAATATGCATTCCTTGTAAGGTTGTTATGTAGAATGCTTGTCATGCATCCAATATTTGAAAGCTTGTTATTTGGCAATGAAAGCTTAATCAATGACTTCAATCAAAGATCAGAGAGTATGTAACAGAGGCCAAGTTATTTTGACAATAATATTGATGAATGGAAAGGGTATGGAATTTGACATTTTTCATGTACACATTGCACAAGATGTGCGTTGTCCGGTCACCACCCCATATCAGGTCTCCTTGAAGCAATGCCAATGTATACCTTTGGCCACCGACAGAGCACCAGGTGAAAGATCTGAACCAATTAGACCAAGATACTTAAAAGGATCAAGTTAAGGGCACCAACAATGCATATGTTGTCATGTAACTTGTATCTATTGCTCCCATTAATATAAAATTTTCAGTCTCACTCTCTTTATGGGGTAGAGAAGAGCAGCATTTAGAAAGCAAGCAAGGATGGTCTCAACAAAAGGACAGTATATTACACCCACTGTGCTGTTGTGGTCTATCTTCTCAAGACTCAATACTAATTTTCACCCATCATGAGAAATGGGTATTGTAAACTGTTAGGTCCTTCCTTATGTACAAGGTGTGATAATTGACAACGATACAAATTGTGCTTTAAGAAATGTGTAATTTTAGTGTCAAAACTACCAAGTTAACCCCATGTTGTGCCCTTGTTAGAGAATCCACACTGAGTGTGAGAGAATATGGATTCCCCTTTAGTAAATGAAGCTTGGTACCAAATCAGGGATGATGTTTTTCATCATTCAAACAAAATCTCCTACCATTTGGTGAGCCACCTTGAAAAAATCAGCTTATAACTGACCTCAGTGTAGACTAAGCATAAGGGATCTACAACCTTTACTGACAGAGGCACTGGTTGTGAAAAGATTGTTCTGGCTAACCCACATCCCAAATGAACTGCCAGATTTGCTTGAATTTTTTGTGTCTGCCCAAATAGTTATTTTGCAAAGCTCCGTTTGATTTTTTTAAAATTGTAAAAGATGGGCTAACACCTGGTCCAAATTACCTAGTCATATTGACACCTTAGGATTTGCAAATGGCCAATAATGGGGCTTGAAGGAGCTCTCTTTACATTCCCCTTATGTACATTTGCACAAAAAATCTGAACTTCAAATGTTTCACCTGTAACCTTTTCTATGCACAAGCACTTTAATCAATTTGGAATATATTCCACTAAATAGTTTGACGACTCCATATACAAGGCCAGCTTCAACACATATCGGTTGAATAATTTAATCAAATTTGCAGATTCCATGCCAAAAAATTCAATACTCCTGAGATTCTGTATTTCTGTTCAAAAAAATTTGTTCAAAGAAAGAAATCTATATTTGAAAAAATCAACATTTTTACAACTAATATAATTTTTTTTCAGAGCAGCTAAGGTAAATATGGTATGCCAATGAGTTCCTTACTACTTAGGGTACAAGATTGTAGAAATCCCTCAAGGTATGTACAACGTCTGAATATATGTCTGGAAAGCAAAGATGTTCCTTAAAAGATGGTATTCAGTTATATTTTTCTGCATTTTCATGTGAGCCAACACACAACTCCATACCACACAGTACACGAGTTAGTACAAGGAGATGCATTTAGGCACCAGAAGAGGAATTAGAGCTTGTAGGTTAGTTACTTGCCACAGGAAAGCTGGATTTTGCGAGCAGGGTTTTGTTTTTCAATTTTGTGACAATCATCATTTAGGCCAATCTTTTGGAAAAATTCAAATTTACACTAGAAAACCAAAAAAAATCCCACTTTGTGGAAAGAAGTCACTACTATGGTGGGCCTATCAAGAGGTTGCATGACTGACCATCACAAAGACTAATAGATAGGAGAGAGTAAAGTGAAACAGAGGGCCTTGCGAGGTAACCCTACAATACTGGACATCTCTGGGGGGAACAATATCTGCTGTGCCTTGCGACGGGAAGATGTGCATTCACAGATGCTTTTCCTTACTTTTTTTTTTGCCCTTTTTTAATGTTATCAACCAATCAACACTGCTGTGCAGTTATTAAAGAACAATTCTTCACATGGGTCATTTGAACTTGGAGCCGCTGGCATGGGCAAAAGCCATTGTGAACAGTCAGTACTATTCACATGTAATATGGGTACCGATGATTCTTCTACTTCAACATGCATTAATTCACACTAAAAATGTTCTACCAGCCAATAAAAACATACCGGATGAGGGACAGGGGTCCTAGTTTATGAAAAGCCAAGAGAGCCCGTACAACTGTGTTTTGTTAAAAATATGTTTTCAACATATACAAAGGATTTCTCATGGAAAAAGATGATTAAAATTTGCCAGATTTTGAAAGGGTTTTTTTTTCAAATTGCCAGTTTTTATGATTAAATTCCACTAGGGAGTCAAGAATACAAAAAGATTCTGTTCTTTTTCTACTTTCATATCTGAATTTGGCTAAATTATTTTGTGAACGATGACCACTTTGGCTATGTCACAAAATCCTTAAAGAAAAACCCTGGTACAACATGTGAAGCATGTGCAACATAGTCAAAAAGCTATGCTTGAAGATATGTTCAACTTGTAGGGCCAGGTATGGACTAAAAGCCTTGTGAATAGGTATTATTGTTCATATGTAGTATGGGTACTGATGATGATTCTTTTAATGCAACATGCATTAAATAGCATTATAATGCTTGGTCCCTTGTCAATCAAAATATATTGAATTATGAAGATTATCAAAAGTTAAGAAAGTCGACAGTACATGCCAAGCATGAATCGCAGCATCAACGCCAGAAAGAGCGTGAGAGATCCATTTTGAGGAAGCTTGGTGCATAGGATATGTTGAATGCAACACACCCATTACAGACTAAGCCGTTGCAAATTTCCAGCTTCTAGAAAAGACTAGAAAACCCAAAAAGTCATTACTATGGTGGGCCTATAAAGAGGTTGAGTGACTGACCATCACAAAGACATATAGATAGGAGAGAGTAAACTGAAACAGAGTGCCTTGCCAGGTAAAGCCTACGATCCTGGACATCTCTGGGGGGAACAATGTCTGCTGTGCCTTGCAACCGGAAGATGTGCCTTCACAGATGCTTTTCTTTACTTTATTTTTGTCCCTTTTTCAATGTTATCAAAGCAATCAACACTGCTGTGCAGTTATTAAACAATAATTGTTCACATGGGTCATTCAACTAGGAGCGGCTGCTATGGGCAAAAGCCATTGCCAACAGTCAGTACTATTCACATGTAATATGAGTATGAGTACCCATGATTCTTCTACTTCAACACACTAAAAACTTTCTACTGGCCAATAAAAACATACAAGATGAGGGACAGGGGTCCTGGTTTATGAAAAGTCAAGGGAGCCCATACAACCGTGTTTCTTTAAAAATATGATTTCAACCTCTACAAAGGATTTCTCATGAAAAAAAATGACCCAAATATGCCAGATTTTGAAAGGATTTCTTTTCAAATTGCCAGTTTTTATGATTAAATTCCACAGTAGGGAGCCAAGAATATAGAAGGATTCTGTTTTTCTTCTACTTTCATATCTAGTATGTAGCCAAATTTGGCTAAATTATTTTGTGAATGATGGTCACTTTGGCTATATAAAAAAATTCCTTAAAAAAAAAACCCTGGGACAACATGTGAAGCATGTGCAACATATTCAAAAAGTTATGCTTGAAGATATGTTCAACATGTAGTCCTAGGTATGGGCAAAAAGCCTTGTGAACAAGTATTATTGTTCACATATAGTATGGGTACGGACGATGATTCTTCTAGTGCAATATGTATTAAATAGTGTTATAAAGCTTGGTCACTCACCAATCAAAATATACTGAATTATAAAAGTTATCAAAAGTTAGGAAAGTCGGCACTACGTGCCAAGCATAAACAACAACATCAACACCAGAAAAAGGCTTGAGAGATCCATTTTGAGGAAGCTTTTTGCATAGGATGTGTTGAATGCAACACACCCATTAAGTAGCTTGTTACCAACTTCTATAATTTCCAGCTTCTATAAAGGTAGCCTCCAAGGGCCGCAGTAAGCCATCACACACTATCTCACCATCCACTGGACGCCTGTTATTACTCAGTTGTGGACGAACCTTGACTGAGTTAATATTTGGTTTCATCTTGGTAACCAATTTTGTAGGAAATAGGTCTTATGTAATGTATAGGTAGATAAGGATGAAAACGGGTAACTACTATGTATGTAGATAGTTTATACATAGTCAAGGGGTGTTTTTACTACCTACCTACTAACAACCTGCTTGTGGGTTGTCATGCAGGTTGTTGGTAGGTAGGTAGGTAAAAAAGCAACTTACCTAACACCCATGGTTAGCTAAGTAACTGGACGCCAACAGAAAACTGTTTGCTAACCACTTACAATTCATCCTTCATGGTGCACTGCTAGGTGCAGGTTCACTATGGGGATATTACATAGGTTGTTACTCAGGGCAATCAACCATAAGAAGTTGTAGCCAAATTTGGCAATTTCAAAGTGGGAAAGTTGACATTTTTAAGGATCCACTTTTTTCACTGAAAGGTAGAATTCTAGTGATTCATGCCTGAAAAAATTTAAGTAGGAAAAATTATTGTAAAGAAGAATGGAATTTTGCGATGGCAAAATTTGTCAGGTCATAGTGGGTTTCCAATGGATGGTGCATTGGTGCATGCTGGTTCACATAATCCCCCAAGCAATGTCTTTTACATGGTACATAAGGCCCTAGAATTCTGGTGATTCATGCCTAGAAAAGTTAAAATAGGAAAATTTATTGTAAGGAAGAAGGGAATTTTGTGATGGAAAATATGGATTTGTATCACAATTTGGTGAAATTTTGCTCCCAAAAAATTTGTCTGGTCATAGTGGGTTTGCAATGGGTAGTGCATTGGTGAATGCTGGTTCACATAATCCCCCAAGCAACATCTTGTACATGGTACATAAGGCCCTAGGGGGATGGCATTACCAAAATCAGGGGACTGCATGAGATGGAGCCAAGTGCAACCTTACCACTAGTAACACCCTCCCATGATGGCCTTGCCATGCACGAAATTTTGTTGCTTAAATTGATTTTTTGGTGAAGCCATACTTGCTAGGTATGAACTTTTTAAAAAGCAAGAAGTACACCTCCATTGTGGAGGAACTTTAGGAATTGAAAAACTCCTGCACAAAGCAGGGGAACTCTTGCATTTACAATGTGCCGTATCCCAATAGTAGAAAAACAGCAATCTGGCTTTAGGAAACCAATACATACATAATTTTTCACAAAAGTTTTAGGTGAGGTCATGTCCACTGTCGTTTTACTCAACAATATTTTTTATTTCAAAACTAAAAATTGACAAATTTTTTGAATATATTTCTAGTGAAAATTCAGCTAATTTTTGTTAGTTTCTTGAAAAAATCACCAAATTTTCAGTATGACAAAATTGAAGAAAAAAACTGGTTGTGGCATTCTATGGTGCTCACATATTACATCTATTGGAAGAATGCCCATTTTTAAAAGCTTAGGAAGATTGATACCTCTTATTTGTTGTCTATGGTTTCCAATCTTCAGTTTATGAATTCTCTTCAATGTTGTTTATTGCCTCAAACTTTGAAGGAAAGGGTGCCCTGCCTCCCACCCTTCCCATCAAATAGTTTTACTCAATTCTTAGATTAACTTCACCCATACTTGGTCACCATGGCGCCATGGGAAGTTAAGCTTCTAAGTTGTTTCTTGTCCAAATAGTTGGTGTTGTGTCATCTTGACACATCCATTAATTGTTGTTTCTTGGGATGCTTTGGAACAACTTGGAGTTGTCTGGCCACAGTCCACCAGCACCCACCAGTCCACCATGAAGGATGAATGATAAGAGGTCATGAAATAGCTTTCTGTTGAGTTCCCATGGTGGTTAGCTCAGCCATGAGATGCATACGTTGTTAGGTGTTAGAAGGTGTGCGGAGCTTGGGGGCATAAGAGCACAAGGGATGAGTGAAAAGGGCATCTCATTTGGTTTCCGTAGGATGTTGGTTTAGGTCTAGTTTCAATTTTTCCAATGAAAACCTAATATCCATGGGTCACAGAATTAGACTGAAAATCAAAATATGATCCAAAATTGGGCAACAATAGTGCTAATACATAGTAACACTACTTGATCTAAGATGTGGGCACTGGGATTTGCAACAAGAGGCAAAATGTTTTGTGAAAATGCAAACCAGTTCATTTGGCAGTGATTTTTCTACTCATGAATTTTCATCAAAGTCCGACCTGAAAAGAATATGATTTCTTCCCATACAAAGTAGTGATTTCTTCTTTTCCCAAAAATTCTAGTCAATTTTTGACAAAATGTTTAAGAAAATTTTGGGAAAATGTGCTATTCCAGAATAAATTCAACCAATTTTGCCATTAAGGGCGGGGGGAAATTAACTAATTCTCTTATGGAAAAAATTGGAAAACAAACCCTGATAGCAAGGGCATTCATGGAAAAACTAAATCAAATTCACCAAATTCCAAAAATTCCAAATCACCATTTTTCAATGATAAATTCCAGTGGGTAACTGAGTACATAGAGTTTTTCTTTGCTAACTTTCATTTTGGTATATAGCCAGATTTGGCCAATCCCCACTTTGGCTACATCACAAAATTGGCAATGAAAACACTATTAATTTGGCATGTTTGGCTTCGAGCCTTTTTTGCACTCGGTACCAATGATAAATTTAACTGGGCATGCATTGGAGAGCTTGGCAAATCATTCAAGATTTAAAAAGTCAGACACATTGGGAGCAAAGCAAAAACTAGTGCATGTCATAGGAAAAGGCTCAATGCATTCTCCTTACTTCATTTAGTTTCAAGGGTCTATTCTAAATTTTTATATGTCTCATTTTATTTTATTTTGATGCAAGTTATTGTTTTGTTGGAATTTTGGTGTTTTGTTAAATAATATAAGTTGTCATATATGTACATTGGTTGAGCCTCAAATTCTTTTTTTAGTAGAGCAAGAACTACCTTTACAAATGGAGGATTGCATGGACTGCAATCACATCCAACAAATTGTGGTTTAGCTTGACAATGTTACCTTTTACCCACTCATTCCAAAGGCAAATGTTTTTTGTATCTATCACATTCAAAATTTCATGTCACCAAAGATTCAATTGAAATTTGTGATATTTAAAGACCTTTAATGACACCCATGGATGGGCTAGACATGTTACACAACATATTGAGCTATTTGCCAACAAATTTCAACTTAATATTCATGGAACCATGGGGAGGCCACTCCCTACATATTTGAGCAAGCATTTCAAATAAAAAAATATTTTTTGACATGCTAAGAAATAATGAAAAATAAGAGATATATTTTAAGACTAAATTATAGACACCCAATTTGCATAAATGTTTTTAAAAAAAAACTCCAATAAGTTGAACCCTATATTTTTTGGTTTTGTTTAGAATGAAACGGAAGTAACCTCCCCAGCATGGACCCAATGTGGAAGGCTTGACAATCCTCTAAAAAGTGCTTTCCAACATGCATTCATTATTATTATAATTTGGATGTTAAAAGATTATTATAATTTGGATGTTAAAAGTCTGGAGGAACACTGAATTATGATTTCAAGGACTTGGACTAATTTTCACATAGAAAGAACCCCGCCCCCAAAAGTTTAAAATTCATGTTGTGTGCATCATGGGAGGCTGTTATGCTAGTATGAAACAACATTTTATTGCATAGCAAAACTGGGAAAAAAAATGTGAATTTTTTATTTTTGGGGAAAATTTCAAGTTGCTAGAGTTCCAAGGTGTTTTGATAATTATAATATCAATGAATGGAAAGGTTATGGAGTTTGATGTTTTTCATGTACATATTGCACAAGATGTCATTGCAGGTATCGGTCATTACCCTATATTCAACCTTTGATCTTTTGGTGGTGGGGGAAGCTCTCAAGCAATGGTAGGTGTCTACCTTTTATACTACCTCTTCTTTGGTAGAAGTTATGCTTTAATCCGAGTGAGGATAAAATTCTTTCCTATTTTACATGTCTATAGAATACTCATAAATACAACGAATATTTAATTTCATCCTTGTTTAGTAGGTCTGGTTTTTCCAGCAATTACAATGGCCTCTCTCTTTATATATATCAAACAAGATGTTAAAAGCTCTCAATCCTTAAGGACTGAGAAAGAAAACTTTTCTTCTTTTTCTTTGAACAGATCTGTAGTTGGGCCGAAAGAACTCTACTTCCCAATAAAAAATATTGGATGACGGACATCGATCCTGGTTTATGAAAAGTCAAGAGAGCTACTACAACTGTGTTTCTTTCAAACTATGATTTCAACCTATACAAAGGATTTCTCAAGGAAAAATATGGCTGAAATTTGCCAGATTTTGAAGGGAATTTTTTTTGAATTGTCAGATTCTTATGAGTAAGTTGCAATAGAGAGCCAACAATATAGAAGGATTCTCTGGTTTTTTCTACTTTCATATCTAGTACTAATGGGTGCCCGTGACCTTTGGCCACTGTGAAGTCCCCCGGTTTCTTTAAACTTGGTTCGCGTTTTAGTGCTAAAGGTGTCCAAAACACAACAGAAAGTTCCAAAAACCTGAAACAAATCAATACCCACAAAAATTGCAAGAATTGAGTTAAATGAACACACTCACAAATTGCAACAAAAACTGAGACAAAAATCAACACACATAAAAATTGCAAAAAAAACTTAGACAAAAGTTAACACACATAAAAATTGCAACAAAAATTGACAGACATAAGATTTGCAACAAAAATTCAGACAAATCAACTCACATAAAAATTGCAGTAACTGAAAAAAATCAATATACTCAAAAATTGTAACAAAAATTGAGAGAAAATAAAAAACACATAAAAATTGCAAAAACTGCAACAAAATCACACACACACACAAACACACAAAATAAATTACAAAAGTTGTGACAAACCAACACACACAGAAACACAAAAAATGTGAACAACAATCCCAAAACACAAAAATCAAATGCTCTGTAAATTCAAAAAAATGAACAAACCGAAAAGGTGGCTTAAAAAAATTTATAAAAAAAACAAAAACACAACACGCACAAATGGTAACAACTTACACAAAAACCTAGTAATAATTAATAACTCGAAATAACTTGAAATTTGCAAACCTGATGATCAAAGTCGGAAATCAGTCAGACTTGAAAAAGAAGAAAAAGCTGCCAACTTCGAATTCCGAAACTTCAGATCTCTGCAAACCCAGAACAACAACAGAACAAAATAAAAATAGCCACCTCAAGAAGAGCCTTACTTATTTCCTTAATTTCTCACGGACGGATCTGAAGAAGACCCAACACTGAAAAAAAAAAAAAAAAAAAAAAAAAACAAGAAAACCGGATGCAGTTTCCAAATTTGTAAAACCTTTTCTTATGCTAACTCGAAATTTGCAAACCTGATGATCAAAGTCAAAAATCAATCAGACTTGAAAAAGAAAAAACAACTGCTAGCTTCGAATTCCGAAACTTCAGATCTTTGCAAACCCATAACAACAACAGAAGTTAATTTCTCACGAACGGATTTGAAGAAGACCCAACACTGAAAAAAAAAAAAACAAAAGAATCGAATGCAGTTTCCAAATTTGTAGAACCTTTTTTTTTGCTAATTCGAAATTTGCAAACTTGATGATCAAAGTCGGAAATTAGTCAGACTTGACAAAGAAGAAGAAGCTGTCTCTGCAAACCCACAACAACAACAGAAGTTAATTTCTCACGGATGGATCTGAAGAAGACCCAACACAGAAAAAAAAAAAAAAAAAAAAAAAAA
>Ga0209611_10011670_pt1 | contig 12572 bp, 11 predicted proteins | sample S1TSphgellanicum_3_FD_187693 | JGI IMG/M metagenome (GOLD analysis project Ga0209611, IMG submission 187693) | Host-associated microbial communities from peat moss isolated from Minnesota, USA - S1T2_Fc - Sphagnum magellanicum MG (SPAdes) (version 2) | ecosystem: Host-associated > Plants > Peat...
GCTCGACGTATCGCTCTATCACAGCTGGTATTTCATGGACACCGTGCGCCTGACACCTGGCAGCCCTCAGATCGATCTGCTCAATGGAGGGTCGATAGGGGCCGGGGGCCAGCCCCGGCATCAGTTTCAATTCAACGGTGGGGTGATCGATAACGGTATCGGTTTCAGAGTGTCTGGCGTCTGGACCAGTCCCACCACGGTGCTCGACAGCGGCAACGGCAAGGGCGAGCTCTACTACTCTTCGCTGCTGACCCTCGACACCCGGTTGTTCGTCAATTTGCAGCAGCGCTTCTTAGGAAAAAGATGGGCCCGAAACGCGCGCGTGACGCTGGCGTTGAGTAACCTCTTCAATAGGCGCCAGGACATTCACAACGGCGCCGGCGTGATACCGGAGATTTATCAGCCAGCGTTTCTCGATCCGTACGGCCGCACCGTGGGAATCTCATTACGCAAACTGTTCTGATCGGATAACGGGCTGCGCTCAGTCGGAGCACAACGACTTCTGAACTATGCTGTCCGCTCCCGCTAAACGTGGCAATCGTGACCCTTTCGTTGCGGGGGGCATTTACAGCCAGCGCGTTGTCTGGCGCCAAGACGCGTACCGTCACCCGACGCCGCCGGAATTCCGGCGGTGATTCCCACCTCGCCGCGTTCATCAGCGTCGATGCCGGCACGGGCATCGTCATCTCCATTCCAGCGAACGACGGAAATCATTTGCGATCACGCTGGAATCCGTGTTCACGTTCCCCTGGAATCGCAGCACGCAAGGCGGCCGAACTTTGTGGTTCGGCGGACGTCCGTTTCTTGCAATTTGACCGTCGGGATGTCTGCTGTTTATTTCAGCTCGCTTTGCCTTGTAAGTTGCGGATATTATTTGAGTTTTATTCGGACCAGGATCGGCGGTTCAGTCCAAATCGCCCACGGCCCACCATCCAAGGACGTTCAGGGATCTCCAAGAACGTCGTCTCCGATTAGAAGATCGCGATAGGTCGCTTCGAATTTCGACGAAGAACTTGGTTTCCACGTCCGTCGATGTCCATAGCCGTTCAATGGCAGCCAGCGTCTAGTCGAGGCATTTTTGGGGGCATTCTGTTTTGCCGAAAGCGGGGCCTGCCATTCATTCGTCGTGCGCTTCCCGACTGTCATTCAAATTTATCTCGTAGCGCGCGCCTCGACCGTTGCCGACCAGTGAGAGGCAGCCCGCTTTCACGAGATCGGCGAGATCCCTTTGCGCGGTTGCGGGACTCGTTTTCGTGAGACTCGCGTACTTCTTGTTCGTTATGCCACCCACGAATCCCCCAGGCTCCTCATCGAGCATGCGGTTCAGTGCCTCGAGCTGGCGCTCATTGAGCTTGTCTTGCGTGTGTCGCATCCAGAAACGAGCCTTCTGGACGATCGCGGCAACAAGAGACTCGCTAGATCGGATGGCGGCTTCCACTTGTTCGAGGAACCAGAGGAACCACGGAGTGATATCGAGGTCGCCGGACGAAGTGCGTTGGAGCGCGGCATAGTACGCATCTTGCTGGTCCATGAATCTGGCGGACATGCTGTAGAGGCGCACGGCACGGCGCTCGTCCTTCGCTAGAGCCATGTCAAGCAGTGCACGGCCTACACGACCATTTCCATCCTCATAGGGATGAAGTATTTCAAACCAAGCATGGGCGAGTCCGGCGCTCAGCAGCCCATCTAGGCCCGCTGGCGGGTCGTTGAACCATTTCAGAAACGCCCGCATGTCGCGCTCAAGACGAGCGCGCGGCGGCGCCTCGTAATGCACTCGCTCGCGACCGATGGGTCCGGAGACGATCTGCATTGGGGCATCGCCGCGCAATGTCCCGACGCGGATTTCGGATAGCCCCGAGCGACCGGTTGGAAAGAGGGCGGCCTGCCAGTCGTTCAGTCGCTTGAGGGTGAGGGGTTGATCGTAGCGCTGCGTCGCATCGAGTAGCACTTCGACCAGCCCTTCGACCGCACGGGAAGGGGGTGACACACCTGCCGTCGGCAGGCCGAGGCGACGCGCGAGGGAGCTGCGCAAGGAGGAGGGGTTGAGTCTCTCCCCCTCGATCGCACTTGTCATCAATCCTTCCAAGGTGAGGACTTCGAGCTGGGCCGATAGATCGAGCTTCGAATTGAGCAAGCGGGCAACGCCTGTCAGCTCGCCTTGCGCCCGGCGAGCGCGGGATAGCGGAGCGGAAAGCGCAGCGTCATCCCAAGTGAACATGGGCCAGTGCGGATGTTGCCAAATCCAGCGTCGTGATCGCAACTTCGGCGGGGGCATAATCACCTCATTTTATGATGTGATTATATACGAAAACGCCTCAAATCGACGGCATAAATACATCGCGAATTGAGGTGATAACTCGCCACAATCACCTCATTGGGTATCCCTGGAAGAATTTAGAGCCTGGAATTTGAATCATGGTCGCCTGCGCGCGCAAATTCGATGGATGTCCAAAGACAGCCAGAGACAGCCGCGCCTATTAGGGGATCTCCGAGCGGGAATTTTCACATGTGCTATGAAAAATCAGTGTAAATACAATTAGTTAAGCGATAAGTTCGGTGGGTACACGGCCACCATGCAAAGACGTCCAGGGATGTCCGAGAACGTCCACTCCGGAGAGAAAATCATGCGTTGTCCTCAGTAGGGCGCCGTCACAGACTGCGAGGCCAGGAAGGCAGCGGCCTGCTTCGTGAAGGATTCGTGCCATTGGAAGATCCCGCCATGACCGGCGTCCGGGTAGGTGAGCAGCACCGCGTTCGGAAGATTCTCTGCCAGCAGATACGAGTTGCGGATGGGCACCATCTCGTCGCGCACTCCGTTGACGATGAGGGCCGGCTGACGGATTTCCTTCAGATCGGCAAACGACTGTTTTTTCATTTGTTCCCAGTCTCTGAAGGCAGCGATTTGCGCTGGAGCAACATCCGGACTTGGCTGTGGATCGCGGTCTTGCTGTCGCAGCATGAGGCGGCCGATGAACGCCTTACCGGCGGCTTGGCTGGTTTCGGTCGGCGCAAAGAAAATCTTCTGCAACACCTCGTAACCCTTGAGATTCGGGTTCTGAAGGTGCGGCCCGATGCTTGGCTTGTCGAGGTGCATGATATCCTCACCGCCCCGAGGCGCGGTACCGGCCAGAATCAGCTTGCGAATGGATGTTGGCCGATCGAGTGCCATCTGCTGAGCGACCATGCCGCCGAGGGAGAATCCAAGCACATCACAGGTCTTGATGCCGAGACCGTCAAGAAAGGCCAACGCGTGCGCGGCCATGCCTGCCATGCTCGAGGGCACCGTGCCGCTTGAACGACCCACGCCCGCGTTGTCGAAGAGGATCACATCGTGGGTCGCGGCTAACGGATCAGTCACGAACGGGTCCCAGTTATCGAGCGTGCCGGTAAAATGCTGCAAGAAAAGCAGTGGCGTGCCATTTCTCGGCCCGAAGCGCCGGTAGGCGTACTTTTCCTTTGAAGTCTCGAGAATCTGCGTGGGAGCAGTAATCAGGCTGTTCGACATGGTGAATACCTCTTCGCGTCGTACTACGCGTGTTTGAAAGTAGGGGCCAGGCTGCATGGGTTCTTTACTTGCTGCAAAATCAATGTCGGTCTCGTTATTCATTGGGCACTTATCGGGTTGTTCGGAAGCGCTTACCATTACAATTAATTAAATGTAGATACATGTATTAAGGGATGAAAAAATCAGGTGAAAGCGGCGGCCAAATTGAACACATCATTACGCAAGGCGCGCGCGTTTTGGGCACCCAGCTTGGACTTTACTTCGGCCTGTGCTTTCTCCCATAAGGGAGTCGCTTTGGCGAGTATATTGGCGCCTTCTTTCGTCAGGCCCCAGGCTTTTTCGCGGCCGGATGGGCGATCAACCACGCTTATCAGCTCTCGACGCGCCAACAGGGCAAGGTTGCGAGTCAGGGTCGTCTGGTCCATGGCCAAAATATCCTCGAGATCTGCGATCCGCGCCTTGGCAAGCACGTCCAACGCCTGCAAGATAGTGAATTGCGTCGCTCGAATGCCTGCGGCATGCAGCCGCTCATCGTACATCGACGTCAATACCCGCGCCGCCTGGCGCAACGTCGCACAAAAACAGGGTAGCTTCAGCGCGGGCATGATTCGGTCCTCTGGCTCGATAGTCACATGTATATGCATGCGATGTCAAGCTTCAGGAACTCAAGCTTGCGGTTGCCTGACCCGAGACTCGTATCGCTCGTGGAACGTCCGCATCCAAGAATCGATTAGGCTTCAGCAATCGCAGCAATCGAGATCTTGAGTCCGGGCGCCCGGACCGGCAGCTTCGCTCCCTGGCGGGCGGGTGGATTCGAAGGAAACCACTTCGACCATTCTTCGTTCATGCCTTGGAAGTCGTCTTCATCCGCCAGCACCACGGTGACGCTTACGATTTTATCCAACGAGCTTCCAGCGGACTCCAGGATTGCCTGAATATTCTTCAGGCTTTGGCGCGTCTGCTCCTGGATAGTCAGCCCAACCACCGCTCCAGTCGCGGGATCGTGCGGCGCCGTCCCGGACAAGAAGATCAGCCCAGCCGCCTTGACCGCCTGACTATAAGTGGCCGGCGGCTTTGCCGCTTTGGGTGTGAAAATGATGTCTCGAGCCATGAACCCTCCTTAGGAAATTGTCATTGAAGCAACAAGTGTATCTCCGCGAACAGCCCCGAGAGAAACGAACTCCTCGACGCGCAACTTGGCAGTGAAAATCTTTGGCGCTGTCCGCGCATCGAGGGCGTCGAACCAGCCTGCGGGGCGGCTCGACCCTGGCGGGAAAGACCAGGCAGATCCCAGTCAATGTTCAGGGCCGGTTTGCACTAGGAATGGCCGAGATTCTCAGCAAGCATATTGCAGAACAGCGCGCCCTGTTCGATGGCGTCGTCGAGGGCGACGTGGGTATGGGGACGGGGGTCGAACCAATGTTTGGGCATGCCGCCTTTAGTGCTTTTGCGATAGTCTTTTTTCAGCAAGGCCATTGCGTAAGTTTTGATATCGAGGGCGGAGAAGCTGAAGGGACTTTCGCCGGCGAAGCGAATCAGGTACCAGTAAACGAATAAGAAATCGAATCCGGCTGGGTAGCTGACGAACACGGGCTTTCCGGGAAGGGCTTTGAGCCAGAGGACGTAGCGGCGCATGGCTGTTTCAGGCATTTGCAGTTCTTGCCGGCAGGCGGCCCAAGCCAAGGGGTGTCGGGCCCACCATTCTGCCGTCTTCGGATCGGCCGTTGCGCCCGGCAGCGTTTCAAGGTTCGCGCTGAATGTGCCTATCAATCGCTTGCTGTCTGTATACGCCGCCGATCCAAAACTCAACATCGAGTTCGGGCCGGGGATCGGCCCGTCGGCCTCAACGTCGGTGCTCACATAGATTTCTTTGCTGCTCATGGCTGCGATTTGTGCCGCAAGACATCCCACCTATCGGTGACTGCCACCCGTCGCTTGCTATCGTCGATCTTTGCGATCCACTCGCGTAATTCGCGACGAGCGAGGTTCGCTCGCCAACTCAGCTCGGGGAAATGTCGCATCCGCCGGCCGCGCCGGGTCGATAAGCACAGCGCGTGCGTATCACTCATGCCGCCTGATCGCAAGTGACGGAATCAGAAGAATGCCTGCAAGCCCCAACAGTTCGAAGAGCCCGAGCGAGCCTCCACCGCCCCTGCTGGGGGGCGCCGTTACCTCGATCGACACCGTAGCAGAGTTCGAGACAGTGGCCAGATTGTCCTGCACCGTGTACTGAAAGGTGTCGAGACCCGAATAGCCCGAGGTCGGTGTATAGACGACCGCACCGCTGCTATTGGCTACAGCGCTTCCGTGCGCCGGCGCTACGACGATCTTCACCGACGCGGTGTCAAGGGTTCCGCCATTACTCGAGTCGTTGGCGAGGACATGGATGGTGATGCTGTGATTCGCCTGTAGGGTCGCGGTGTCGTTGTCAGCTACCGGCGCCGGTTGCACACGCACGCTCACCGTCGCGGTGTTCGACGACGCGCCGAGTTTGTCCTGTACCGTGTACTTAAAGCTATCAGTCCCCGAATACGTAATTGCCGGCTGATACGTGACCTTCCCCGTCGTGGTGTCAACGCTCGTCGTGCCGTGCCGGGGCGCGGTCGTGACGGTGACTGAGTTCGGATCTAGGGTCTCGCCGGGGCCGGCGGCATCGTTGGCGAGGACATTTATCACAACCGACTTGTTGATGGCGCACACCTCGGAGTCGTTCTGAGCTGCCGGGTCTTGATCAAACGTGATGGGACTGTAGCCGCCAAGACCGTTCTGATCCGATACGAGCACATCCAAGGGGCCATTCTTGACGAGCCTTCCGAGCGCGGTTGAGTATGCAAAGCCACTATACGTCGCCGCCGGTATGTCGACGGGCGCGACCTGAGAGAACGGACTAACCGTGCCGTTGTTCAGATAAATAGCCCCTTCCGCGGGACTAGTGGGAGTGGGCGAGGTGTTGGATGGCGGCGACTCGCAGGCAAACACGAGATCCGGTAGCCCGTCTCCATTCACGTCGCCGACGGTGACGCCGACACAGGGACCGCCGAGATGCTGATCGGATTCGAGTGTGGTGGCGGTGGCGAAAGGTTGTGACGCGGAACCGGTGTTCAAGTAGACATACAAGGTGCTGGTTGAGTTGGCGTTGCTCGCGGCGGAGACAATCAGGTCCGGCCTGCCGTCGCCATTGAGGTCTGCGACGGCGATAGCGCTGATGGACTGACCGACGAGCAGCCGGAACGGTGTGTCGTTTGCGAATGGATTGCTGGAGCCGTTGTTGAAATAGATCGCGATTCCGCTCGGATCGGTGGCGAGTATTTCGGCCACTTCGTACGTGAGAATGATATCTGGCTTCCCATCGCCATTGACGTCCGCAATGACCGCGTTCTGTCCGTACCCAAGGTCGGTGCCGATCTGGACCGTCGAATAACCTCCGCTCGTGAGCGGCGCTCCATTCGTGAGGTAGAGTCTGCTGGGAATGTGATTGCTGTTCGCAACCACCATGTCGACAAACCCGTCACCGTTCACATCGCCCAGTGCCGGTACATAGGCGGTGTCCTGAGCGCCAATGGCGAATCCGCTCGATCCGTTGAATGCATCGGATTTGCCGTCGTTGAGATAAATGATATTGGGCGTGTTGAAGCCCGCGATGGCGATATCCGGATGACCATCGTTGTTCACATCCGCCATGACCGCAGCGCCCCAACCCACGCCCGTCGTCCCTGGAGCGGGGGGCGTGGTCACGAACAGACCCGGTACGTTCTGAAATGGACTCGAAGTGCCGTTGTTGAGATATAGCACTGGCCCGTAGCCATTGATGCCGATCACGATGTCGGCCAAGCCATCCCCATTGAAGTCGCCGATCAGACCATTGACTGGGAGATAGGCCCCATTCGCCGGTCCGTTCTGAATCGGTCCGAGCTCGACTCGGGCTCCGATGATCAGAGTGTAGTTCGGAGCGCTGCCGCTGGCGACGGCGCAAACGATTGTCAATGATGAAATGGCCACGCTGCGCAACGCAGCTCTCAAATGCCTGCGGGCTCGTTGCGAACCGGGCAGTGAGCCATTCCCGTGTCCCCGCAGCATTTGATCGGTTGGAGCGGGCGAGGACGGCTTGTCTTCGCGAGCGGAGGTAATCATGGGCATGTTTGGACGACTCCCTGTCTATCCGCGCTTGCATTCAATTGGATTGCGTGCCGGTCGGAGAAAGTCTAGCAGCTTCGGGTTCCAACTTATGTTTTTCGCCAAAGTCGCGATCAATCCGGATTCGGATCATCTACCCAACTTGTCCGGCAAGAACGCCCTGGTTACCGCGCATCGCGCGGCATCGGCCGCGCGACTGCCGTGGCCCTTGCCAAGGCCGGCGCCCAGGTGCTCGTCCACTACGGCAGCGGAGAAAAACAAGCGACGGCCGTCGTCGCCGAAATCCAGGGCGCGGGCGGCCGGTCGGAGATAATCACCGCCGACCTGCGCGCCGGGGATGGTCCTCACCTCCTGGCTGAGCCGGTGCGGGGCATAATCGGCGGCCGACTGGCCGTTCTCGTCGCCAACGCGGGCATCTCGAGGGCCGCTTCGATCGCAGAAATGACCATCGAGGATTTCGACGCGCTGTTCGCGGTCAAGCGCGCTCCCTACTTCCTCGTGCAACAACTGCTGCCTGTCATGTGCAAAGGCAGCAGCGTGATTCTGCTGACGTCGCTGGCTGCGCATGCCGCCGTGAAGGAAGCCTCGCCGAGCGTTGGAAGCAGCCGGCGGTCCTGAACGCTCGACAGTGGGCGCATGCCACTATCTAATGTGACACCGTGAGAGACAATAATCTGCTGCAACGTGCATGGGTAGTCGTCGCCGTGCTGCTGGTCTGCGTTCCGTCGCAGGGCGTCATGGCCTGGAGTTGGGCGGGGCCGGGCAGGGATAAGCTCCTCGAACAGCACGGGCGCTACGTCCTCAATCGTGGATTCGAGGATCTCTATGATTCGGTCTTTGTGCTCACGAACGCCGGCAAGGGTGCGCCACGGGTGGTCACCGTGTCCAAGCTGGCCGACGCGCTCGTCAGTTACGATGTCGTCTTCTTCGCGGAGATCCACGGCCACCCGGGCATTCACCTGCAGGAGCTCAAACTACTGCGCGCCTTGCATGAGCGCGACCCGAAGTGGATCCTCTCCTTCGAGCAATTCGAGCGCGATGTGCAAGGCGTCGTGAATGACTACGTAGCCGGCCGCATTGGCGAGCGCACGCTGATCGACCAAGGCCGTGCCTGGGACAATTACCGTACCTCCTATCGGCCGCTGCTCACGTATGCGCGCGAGCATCAGCTGCCCGTCATCGCGGCGGAAGCGCCGGTTTGGGCGATCGTCTGCATCGGGCAATACGGACCGGACATACTGGAGCAATTCAAACCCGCAGAGCGGGCCTGGGTCGCGCGAGAGCTGCACGTGACCAGCGATGCCTATCGCGAGAAATACCTGCAGTTCCAGTCCGGCAGTGCCACTCACGGCGGCGGCGGAGCAGCGACGCCCGAGGCGCAGCTAAAGTCCGAGCGCAGCTTCGCGGCCCAGGTAGCCCGCGACGACACCATGGCGGAGTCCATCGTGCTGGCTCGGCAGCAGTATCCCGGTCGCAAGCTCTTGCACATCACCGGCAACTTCCATGCCGAGGGCTTCCTCGGGACCGTCACGCGCCTGCGACTGCGCGATCCGACGCTCAAGATTGCCGTGATCGATCCGGTGGAGGTCGATGACCCGCATGCGCCTGGATCTGAGGCGGATTCACTCACCGAGGCGACGGCGCTGCAGCTCGTCTATCCGCTTCCAGCGGAATTCGTGGCGGGGGAGGATCAGAGCGATTTCATCCGCAGCATCAGCGCCAAACGTAAGGCCAGTCCGTGCAGGTACGTACCGCCCCTCGAGGAGGCCGCCGCTGAGACCGCCCCAGCGGTTACTCCGTCTGCCAGCGCGGCACCGGCCGCGAAACCCTGAGTACGCTCCGCGCAAGACTCCTCCGCCTGATCCCCTACCTGCTGCCGCTGCGGAGCCCGAGCCAGCGGACCCTGCGGGCCGACATCAGCCTGGATCAATCGAGATGCCCGGATTCAGGGAGCGTCATCAGCAATGTCTTGATAGACCCGATACCCCTCGTCACGGATGTCCATGAAGGGTCGAAGGCTCAGAGTTCGGTGCGGCGTCTGCACCTGCCAGTCCCGCGCAGTGGCGTAAGGGCGTCGTGCCGAGAGCAGTTCGCGAGCCCGTAGCAGCTCGCGAGCCGCCGGAGCCAGATCCGGATCCGGTTGGGCCGCCGGCGCCGCATCCGGTTCGGCCACCGCAGCCGCCGGCGGTTCGCCCTCCGGTTCGGCCTCCGACTCTGCCCCCGGTGCGCCTTCAGGTTCGGCCCCCGCATCTAGTACGCGCATCAGCACCAACGGCCCGGCAAGCAGCGCCACCGTTTGCGGATGCAGGGAATCGACCTTCAGCAAGCGCAAGGGCATCGACAGTTGCAGGTCCACCCGGTCGCCCGGCTGCCATTCGCGATCGAGGGCCGCGAAGGTGCCCGGCTCACAGATCGCCGGATGGGACCTGCCATTGACCTGCACGTGCGCGGTGGATACCCACGCGGGGATCCGCAGACGCAGGATGAAGCGCAGCGAGGTGGGAATGCTCAGCTGCAGTGATATCGTGCCGTCATACGGATAGTCAGTCGTCATGGTCAATCGGCAAGCGATCCCGCCGCGCTGCCAGGCCACTTGCGCCGGCGCATACAGATTGACGTACAGGCCATGCAGGTCCGTGAAGCACAGGCTGATGGCGTAGTCCGCGGCCACCAGCGGCAGCGTGCCCGAGCAGCAGGGCCAGCGATCCCAGTGAAAACCCTTGCGCGCATGGCGCGAGTAGTCGGAGTAATAAAAGGCACGGCCATCGGGTTGCAGGGGCAGTGCACCCAGAACCGTGTTGTAGATCAGCCGTTCCATGCTGTCGCCGTAGCGAGCGTCGCGAGTGATCCGCAACAAGTAGCGCGTGAGTTTGATATGCGCGTAGCCGCCGCACGGCGTTTCGAAGCTTCTCGTGCCATCAAGGCTCGCGCCGAGTGCATCGCTGCCGGGTTCGATGAAATGCTCATCGGGGCCCCAGCCCCCGGTCGCGTAACTCTGCGCATCGATCATCGCAAAGCCTTGGCGTGCCGCATCGAGATGCATGACCGTGTTGAGCGATAGGTGCGCCTGCGCGGCGGAGCTCAAGGCATTCACGTGACTGTAGGCATGCTTGCCTGGGAGCACATTCTCGCCGCGGGCGAGCGCGGAGAAGAAATCATCGTAAAGAAAACGTATCGCCAGGGCGCGATACAGGTCATCGCCCGTCAGATGCCAGGCGAAAAATTGCGACTCGGGCAACGTATAGGATTCGTCCCAGGCGTGCCGGGTGAAATCCTCGCCCGGCTGGCTGTGCTCGTTGCGCGGCATTGCGCGGTCGGGCAGATGGGGCAGGGCCGCTCGAGCGGTGTGTGCGAGCGCAGCCACAGCGTCGCCCATTCCCGCAAAACATTGCGCATCGACCAGGCCGCCGGCCAATTTATCGTAGATGTACGCCGGAAACCGGTTGTTGCGATAAAACCGTCCATCCGGTTCGATCGTCGCGGCATAGGCACGCACCAGCCGATGCACCTTGTCACGCGTCGGCTCATGACCCGTCAGCGCGTGATAGCGGCTGAGCGCACTGATCCATTGACCAAAGGTCGCGCCGGGGGCAAACGCGTCGGCGTCATACCAGCCGCCCAGGTCGGAGCCCGGCGCCGCGTGGCCGGCGCGCACGCGAAACGGACGCAGCATCGAGTCCTCATCGAGGGACAACAGTAAACGATGATTCTCGCGCGCCTGCCGTTCGAGCGGACCGGGCAGCCACTGCACCTGCCCATACTGCAGTTGCCCGAGCACTGGATCCGCAACGGCGCCCACAGCCACGGCTCAGATGCCGGCGAACCAATTCTCACCGAGGTTTTCCCAATATCCGCCCGGATACCGGTTCGTCACTTCGATGGCGGTGATCCACTTCGGATTCTTGTATCCCAGCTTGGTCGCCATGCGCAGTCGCACCGGAAATCCGAACGGGTCGGCGAGCGGCTCGCCCGCATACTTGGTCGCGAGCAGCGTCTGAGGATGAAGGGCCGTGGCCATGTCGATGCTGCTCGGATAATCGTCGGCTGTTTTGAACGCCACGTATCTGGCGCCGAGATCCGCACCCACCCGCTCCAGGAAACTGCGCAGCGTCGGACCGGACCAGCCGCCGATGTAGTCCCACCCTTCGACGCAGATGTGCTTGATGACCATCGATTTCTCGGGCAGCGTGGCGAGCTGCTCGGCCGTCCACGGACGTTTGTCGCTGATGAGTCCCGCAAGTTCCAGCTTCCAAGTCCGGGCATCGACGGGTTTCACTTCGGTGATGTCGTAGTACGCATTGAACTTGGGCGGTTTCAGGATCATCGATTCGGGATATGTGGGCGCCAGATGATTGGGATCGAACAACGCTGCCTGCACCCGATCGTTCCACGACGAGACGAGCCGCAGGGCTTTGTCGACTGCAGGCTGCGAGGTGACGTCGCAGCCCGTGAGCATTGCCAGCATCCCTAAGGACAAGCCACCGCGCAGAATGCCGCGCCGCTCGATGAGGCGGATGAGACGGCGATGATCGTCCAGAATCGCAGGATCCGGCGGCCGCGAGGGTCGGAAGGGGGATCTCATGACGCCTTTCCCCCCGCCAGTCGCGGACCACCGCTCAACATCGCCCACAGCGTTCGCGGCACCAGCAGCGAGAGCGCCACGTGCACGACCAGAAACCCGACGATCACCGTCATGCCAATGAAGTGCTCGATGCGGACCGCCTGAAAGCCACCGAGCAGGCCCACGGCCGAGGAGAATTGAATCGGCTTCCAAATCAGAAGGCCCGTGACGACTTGCGAGATGCCCGCCGCGATGACCACGATGTACAACAGCTTCTGCACCGCATTGTAGATCGTCAGGTCTTCGTGTTCGATCTTGAAATGCAGGGTATCGCGCACCGTTTGCACGAGTTCCGAGAAGTGGATCGGCAGC
>Ga0209611_10011671_pt1 | contig 12571 bp, 11 predicted proteins | sample S1TSphgellanicum_3_FD_187693 | JGI IMG/M metagenome (GOLD analysis project Ga0209611, IMG submission 187693) | Host-associated microbial communities from peat moss isolated from Minnesota, USA - S1T2_Fc - Sphagnum magellanicum MG (SPAdes) (version 2) | ecosystem: Host-associated > Plants > Peat...
TTTCTGGCGAACTCGAGGAAGAACTCATTGTCTAAATAAGGCTACATCAGAAAAAAAACATTTGCCAAAATTTCGATATTACAAAATATATTTTTGAACAAAAAACAAAATAACCTGATTAAGACTATGGAATAATACTCCCGACAGGCTTCTTAAATTCCGGCAGTCTTTTTAACCCAGGCAGTAATGATTGACATCCGGCCGCCTGCAATTCTGACACAACCGTGCTTTTGTTTTCCCAAAAACCGTCAAATTTGTCCCCCCAAATCTGCGGCAAAAAACTGACCGTTTCCCAATACGCCCACCTTTTCTCCCTGAGCACGACTGTACCATTTCTGGGCCCACGTGGCAATCATCCATAAAACAATTTAGCCAAATTTGGCTACATGCCATATATGAAAGTAAAATAAAATACAATTGAAGGATCCTTCTATATTCTTAGCTACTTAATGGAACATTTAATTAAAATCTGGCGGCTCAGAATTATAGCTTTTGGAGAAATCTGGTGAATTTGGGCCATTTTTTCCCATGAAAAAGCCTTTTGTATACCTAGTTCAAAATCAGGGTTTTCTTTTTCAAATTTGTGAGGTAGCTGGAGAAGTTATTTAGCCGGATTTGGCTACAGGTCAAAGAAAACTTAAAATTTTTTTGTAGCAAATATTGTCTGGTGACATGCAGTGTTCCTTTTACTCGTGAATCTACACCAAATTTCGACCTGGAAAATAAGATTTTGACCTATACAAAGGATTTTTCATTGGAAAAAAAAAAGAAAATTTGCCAGATTTTGAAGATTTTTTTTTTCCCCCACTTGCCAGATTTTTATGATAAGTTCCAGTAGGTAGCCAAGAATATAGAAGGATTCTCTCTTTTTTTTTCTACTTTCATGTCTAGAATGTAGCCAAATTTGGCTAAATTATTTTCTGAATGATCACACTTTGGCGACATGCAAGAATGGACGCTCTACACCTGGCAATTTCAACTTCTGTTTTCCTGGAAATATGGCGAATTGGTGGGTTTTTCTTTTTAAAACCCTTTTACAAAAGTGGTTACCCCTGTTTCTTGTCACCAAGTGCCGAAATTTCGCCCGCGCAAAAAAAGCCATAATCAAAATCATATTTTTCAGGTCGAATTTGGGCGAAAATTCACCAAGAAGAAAATTACGGCGAGATAATTATGAAAACGTGTGATAAATTACTAGCCGTCCGCGTCGCTTCATCGGATGGATGGTTTGCACGGAGACAAAACTGGAAGGGCCGGAATGTTGAATGCTGAAGATTCCCGACAAAGGATCGCCACGTTCTCTGGTGTCGCAAGTGTGGGAGACATTAAAATATTAGTCAGTTTGTCGGCAGCGCGGGAACACCGCTGTCCCCACAAAATGGTGGGTTTTCGTGATTCCAAAGGGTGAGAACTACTGTCGCATTTAATGGATTTGTCCCCCTATTTAGTAACATTACACGGACATCGCACGATCAGTGATCCAATGGGTTTTTGGGTTTTGATCCAATTTTGTGATGTAGCCAAAGTGGCGATAATCCACAGCAAGATTTAGCCAAATTTGGCTACAAGCTCCATATGAAAGATTTTTAAAAAAAAAAACCTTCTTATTTTTGGATACCCCTACTTGAAGAATGCATAGAAATCTGGCAAGTTTTCTTAATTTTTTTCTAATTATGGCTATTGGAAATCTCGAATAACCCTTGATTTTAGCACTTTCGCTCTGTAAATTTTCTTTTAGGCTAATTGTACCAGCAAAATGAAAACTGCTTAATCATGCTTAAAGTTTTTGTCTAGTTTTAGGGTGTTAGTGGTTGTTTTTAAATGGCTAATTATATGTATTGAAAAAAGAAATATGCCTTTAAACTTTTTTTTTTAAAAATTGGAAAAATTGCCAGATTTCTCTTCTGGAATTTGGGTTTGGTTTTCTAGCATGTAATGAACAATGTGAAGGATGCTAAAAAAAATTGTTTCATATGCATTTTATAGCCAAATTTGGCTAAACTATCTTAATGGGTGGGTGCCATTTCAGCTCCATCACAAAAATGAAGAAATAAACAGTGTGTCAGGCATTTTGTCTCTCCTCCAGTTTTGTCCAGCCATTTTTTTAACTAGCAAATATTTTTGCCAAAAAGAGAAAGAAATTAAAAATTAAATAAAGAAGTGATTTTTGGAAAAGACATCAGAAGTGAGAAAAAAGAAAGTAAGATTGCCATATTCGTCATATACTTGGATTTTCATTGTGTAGCCAAAAATATAGAAAGATGACTAAAGATTTATACCTTGTTTCTGGTTTATGGGGGGATGGTGTTTAGTGTCTCCCCATGTTTTTACTGGCAAGTTTTCACCAAATTTCAACCTGAAAAATACAATTTCAACCCATACAAAGGAGTTTTCATAGAAAAAAAGAAGACCCAAATTTGCCAGATTTTGAGGAAATAAAACTCCGAATTTGCCAGATTTTAATCATACGTTCCAGTAGTAGCCAAGAATATCAAAGGATTCTGGTTTTTTTTTTCTACTTTAATATCTAGTGTATAGCCAAATTTGGCTAAAATATTTTCTGGATGAACACCACTTCGGCTACATCACAAAATCCTTAAGAGAAACTCTGCCATGAAGTTGGTGGCAATCAAATTTGGCTGATTCTCCACTTTTGACTTATCATGTTGGGCAGCTCCCAAGAGCACTTGGAGTTAGGATTGTTTTCCTAGGTGCCATGTACCCTTCCATATTTAGGGTTTTGTCCTTGTATGTAATGCTGTTTGCTCAGCTATTTTGCCAAGTTGCGTGTTTATTTATTCTCCACTTTGCCTCAGTGTTTTTCTTTTTTCTGGTGAAATTTTGCTATTTTTCAACAAAGAAATTGGGAACATTTTGGAATTCTTATCTTCTAGTGAAATTAAACTAATTTTAATTATTTTTTTTCAGGTTAAATTTCACCAAATTTTCAACATGGAAAAAACGAAAAAGAAAACACTGCTTCAGCTATTTCCCCCAAGTCCCTAAACCCTACTTCACTTCATCCCAAAATTTCTTCAACTTGCCCTTTAAAAAATAATCACCCAAGCTTGGTTTGGCTTGGTACTCTTCACTTGGTTTCAAGGGAAAGTCATCCTCATAGGCCTCCCATAAGTGATTTTCAGAAATGCTGAATTTTTAAAAATAAAATATTCGTTTTCCAAGAAAAAAAAATTGTGTGTAGGAAATTAGAGAATCTTTGGGAATATTCTGGAAAATTCTATTTTTCAACATGGGATCTTCAAAACTAATGAATTATTCAACAAAAATATTGAAAAGGTGCCCTTGGGTACCCAATTGGCCTTGAAGCCAAATGTTACATCTAATAAATGGATCTCACTATTGTGGGCTCTGCTTTGCATGAAACAAATTTTAGCTTCTTTGCATTAACTTTAGTTAGTGTTTTAAACATAATTCCACCTCAACCTACTTCATTTACTTTATACATACCATACTAGTACAATGGCAGCACATGTTTGTCAAATGAAAAACTAATTTTGAAGACTCCATTTCCAAAATAATATAATCCAGAATATTTCAAAAGAATTTCATTTTCATGCTTGAGGAAATTTTGTTTTTGAAAATTTCAGCATTTCCAAAAATAATATAAAATCGTGCGAAAGATGCCAAGTTACTAGTAACTATGGTATCAATTTGTATTTGTTAACATAAGATTAAAAATGCAATTGAACCAAAACTGCACATGAAGTCGAAACATGTGGCTGGGAAAAGTATTTTGGATTGATCCAAGGTTATAATAATCTTTAATCATTTAAAAAATAAGATCCAAAATCATCTAAAGGTAAAGGTAATTTAATTAATCTCTAAATTTGACTTTTATGATGATTTGATTTTAAAAAAAAATTATGATCATTTAATTTTTTAAATTTATGATCATTTTTTAATGTGAAAACTTATACCAATTAATTATTTTAAATATTTAAATCTAAATTTCATGATTAAATAGCTTCACTTGAAAGGAAAGTTACAAATTTTACAATCATTTTAAAAAACGTATGGACTACACAATAATAGTTAAAGTAATCTATAAATTAATATTTTATGATGATCTAGCTTCACTTTGAAGGGAATTTTTTCAAGGGGTATTTGAAAATAGTTTAAAAATAGAAAGAATGAGAAAGTAAAGCTAATGTGCCTCTTTCATCATGTAGGTTGGTAAGGGAGGGAGTGCAATAGGTAGGCTTGGAAGATCCATTTCTAGGGTGCATAAGAAAATTTTATTATGTCATGAATTATAGTTTATAGAAAAGAAAAGAGAAAAGATCCATAACAATGTGGATCCTTGAAAAAAATAAAATATAAAATCATTTGCTTCTCTCTACCCACTTCTACAACTTTAAGTTCAAAATAATTAATCCTCTAAGCTAGTTTTAAGTTTATGAATAATTTATACACCTATGTGCTTGAAGCTCATTAATTTAAATACAAAAGGTGCAAGCTACTTCAACCTAACATTATGACGCTAAAGACCCAACTGAATGTGTAGTAAGGTTAATTAAGGCATGTCCTTGAAATTAGGTCAGGTTAGACATGTTTCTAGGTAGAGAGATAATGTAAACCTCAAAGAAAGTTGAAACTAAGCAATGAACATTTGTAATTATATATCGTTGTCCAATAGTAATGTAAGTTAAATTACAAGATTTTTCAAGGTAGTTTACTCATTGGCCATGTAAAAAAATTGTGAAGTGTGAATAAGGGAACCAATAGGTAAGTATAAGGGAACCTTGCTCCCAAGGGCATCCCTTAAAGTGAGGGTTTTAGCCTCAAAGATGGTGGCCCAAAGGTGTAGGCCCAAAACTTTGGGGGAGGCCCATGGGAGCAAGCTTTCTCAATCCTTAAGTATGCAAGGTTTTTTTATTTGAATGGCAAAGGGTTGGGTTTGTAGGCAAATGGTGGAAGGTCTCTCCAATTGACAAAAACATCTTTTGTGTGGGGAAGATGCTTTCAAATGCAAAGGAAAAAACCTTGGAGTGCTTTGTGCACACTTTCAAACATTGGCCACCTTCAATGTCCAATTTATAAGATATATGGAGAAGGCATAGTTGGAATCAAAGTAGTGATTGTCTTCACGTTTGACATGGGGTCCTCATGACTCCACCATTGTGCTAAAGGTTATGGGACATACATACATACATACATACATGAAATTGAAGGCATTTGCATATTTCACATCCCCAAGATGAAAGGTAAGAGTATGAGGGATGTTGAACTCAAATATGAGATGACCCTTTAATGCACATTTCAATTCCCAAGTCAAAGATAGGAGTTCAGAGCTTGTGGGACCTCAAAATTGAGAAGGCTCTGTGGATGGAAAAGGTAATCTTTGGTATCACTTCATTGCATTAAATTATAAAATAGCATACCTTAAGGCCTACTTCACTAGATTGAAATTATGAAAACATATTTGAATCTTTCACCCAAATAGAAAAAAAAGTTGGGAAAAGTTTTGTAAAAAATCCCCTCAAAAAATTCATATAAAATAGCATCGGCAATTGACCAACTTGTTCAATCCATCACAGAATTTTCCAGCTCCCAGATTTGAACTTGGTTCAAACCCAAGTTGCTTCCCAAATCCAAATTGGAATTTGTTTCGAAAACAAGCAACCAAATTCCTACTCCCAAAATTTGAGCTTGGAATCAAAACAGAAGCTCAAACTTGAAATTTATTTCAAATAAAAGCAACAAAATTTCAATCACAAAGTGTTTATTCATTTTCCAATTCTGCCAGCATTGCAGAACAAAGGGAAAGTGATTTCAACCCAGACCCTCGTAAGAACCTTCAACCTATATAACTGTAACACCAAGAACAGTGAATCTAGAATTGAGAAAAGTTAAGATTGCAAGCTTGTGTGAGACTGAATATAGGTGCTGCTGGTGTGACAAATCTGCCCTCAAGGAGGAAGGTGGCAATAGTTTTGTAAGCAGCCTGAGTAAAATGGACCCCATCCCACTGAATGTACTCCTGTGGGTTAGGTGCAGTATTGATGTTCACAAATTGTGAGCCTCCTGAAGGTAAGGGTACAATGCCACTATTCCCGCAGGTCACATATGGATTGTAGTTGTATTCTCCTCCAAACCCGCAACAAACTTTCAATGGAGTACTGGAATTGAAACCTGTTTGTTCAACAAAACAAATTCCCACAACAAAAAACCCCCCCAAAAACACCTCCATTTGTATCATAACTCTAGGGTTGATAAGTTGGTATCACAATTTCTAAATCGGGTTGGAAGATTTTGGAGGATACGAAATCATAATATTATTGAAGAAGAAGAGTATGGAGTGAAATATTATATGTATGTAATGGAAAATACCATATGTAGCTGGATTGGTAATCAGCTCGACAATAGCACTGTAAAAGTCAAACTGGATAATTGTTATGCCGGGTTCCTCAACTTGGAGAATTGTGAGTTGCAACTGGAGTTGTGAGTTGAACTCCCTGTCCACTTGGCTGTACTCAATCAAGCAACCATTGCTGTCTTTTGTGATTCCAGGAATCCCTGAGAATGCTGTCAGAATTGCTGGATTGCATCCTTGAGGTGGTTGGTTTCCGACTATGATTGTTTTTGCTCCACTTTGAATAAGTTTCTGCAAAGGTTTTTTTTGGAGAGGTTACAAGTTAGTTTTTCCTCCACACACACCCAGTGCCCACCCATCACCCACAGATCAAAACCCAAGAGTTTTTTTGTATAGAAAATAAATAGTGTACAAAAAAAAAAAAGGTTTTCAACAAAGTGAAAGTACAAAAATGATCTGAACCCAACCTTCATAAACTAAAACGATGTCTGCAAAACAATTCTCTCTTATTGTTATGTGAGTTGAATAGAACTTTACTGTTCATGACAATAACAACATAAAATTACTAGAAAACTTCAAGCTATGATTTATGTGAATCTGATTTGTATTGCACAATATTTTACGTATTTCAGATACACAAATTCAATACTTTGTTTTAGCCTCAATTTAAAAAAAAAGATGAATTGATTTCTATTTTGTTTGGGCAAGTCTTTGAACAACTTTCTTTTACCTTGACAGTAGAGACCAAAGCAGCCACTGCATTGGGCACATTATTTTGGATAACAGTTTGTGGTGTGACTCCTTTCAGATATTCATAGAAGAAGTCATCTCCTCCTATCTCTAGTATCAAGTATGCCGCATTTGACACAAAACTTAGTGGTGTAGGTGACTCTGAAATGGCAGAGAACACACAAACAAATGGTATTCATATTAGATGTTAATTTCCTAAGAAAAGCTCACAAATTGACATAAACTGAAGCAAGGTGAGTATTTTTGAAACACAAAAATCAGGATAAATCTCTTAAACATGAAAAAAATCAAAACCTTGTTAATGTTGAATTGGGTTATAACAATAAATAACAAAAAATATAAAACTAATGTTTTGCAGTAAATACTTGACAACAACAATGAAAAGGAAGCAATTTGTTTAGGACAAAGAAAAACAAAGCTTCTACCACCCAATCCAAAAACTAAGTGACTATAAGATGAATGACACATTCTCCATACACTCACATGTCAAAGCGGATGTGGACAGTGGACACTTATGACAATTTAGTTATTTAAGGTCATTTGCAATGATGAAAAAACTAGTCATCACATTTTAACTTATCAATGCTTGAGTGATTCAAGTTTATTAGTGTAAGTAGAGTATTTAAGAGTATCGTTGTTTTTTTCCTTACGTGGAGAGTTGGAAAGTGCTGCCTTGTAGGTAAAGAATTGTTCAAGCTCAAGTTCAAGGTAGAAAGGGGTGAAGATTGTGTTGGGTTCAGCGGTTGCTCCAGCATATGCAAAGTTAACTCCATGAGTGAAATTAATTGGGAATCCCGGGACATCCTGAAGTAAAATGGGTTCAATGAATGGAAAACCAAAGGCTTGAGCTACAACACAACAATAACACATATCACTTGCACATTAAAAGTCAATTTTTCGGTTGTTGGACACATGACTAAAGGTTGAGATAAGTCTACACAAACAACATAGAAATATTGTACGTCTTTAAAGCTATTGCAATTGGGTTGCAATTATCTTTAACATGGAAGAAAAAAATACAGCTAACTAATTTAGCAGCAACCTGGTGGGGTGGGGGTTGGCTTGAAAATTAATGTTGTTCATTCTTTTTTAACTAGTAGAGGATGTGGACTTCAGCCTTTTTTTTCTTTGGATATATATAGCCAATACGAGAAATTAAAAATTAAAAGTGATAAAATAAAGTGTTTTTTTGAGATTTTCAATTGCCAGAATTCTATCAAAATCTAAGAAAATTTGCTAAATTTCTACACATATGGTTCAAGTAGGTAGCAAAAAAGTTATAAAAGGCTGTTTACAAATTTTCACTTTCATGTTTTGCTTGTAGCCAAATTTGGTGAAATCTTCCTATTGGATCATCACCACTTTGGTTACATCACAAAATTGACCCAAAAAAAAAAAAGGATTTGATGTATTTCAGTATGCATTTCACTAATATTTGGATGAAAAATGGTCAGCCAAGCACATAATGAACAAGAACTAATTGCTACAGACATGAGTTATTTCATTTTAAAACAAAAGGACTAAGGATTTTTTTCTTTTGACAATTTTCATTGCTTGGTGACAAAAAGAATTTGGAAAACTTTGGGAGTTTTTTTTTAAAAGGTTTAAATTCAACTAATTTTGCTAAAAAAATGAAAAAATTTGCCAAACCTTCAAAATGACACAAAATTGAAAGAAAAAACTCTGTATAGGTCATATGGGTTGTCATTCATGATATTTACCTATGAAGTCAGCAACGATACGGCCATCACAATAGCGGTTGTGACCTGGCTCATTAGTGAAATTATAGGATTCACCATATGGATAATTGAGAGTGGTTAAAGGAATCCCAGGAACAGCGATTTGCACATTGCCTGTATCTGAAAGTGAATCACCAAATACGAAAATTGCCTCTGGACATGTAAAGAATAAATTGGACAATAAATTTTTCTCAGAAACTGCGGTGCTCAAACTGGAAACTTTCATATGAGACTCCTCATCAGGATGCTGGTGGATGCCGACATGAGCATCATCGTTGTGAATTGTTTGTGCAGCATCTTTGAGAGCTCGCACATGACTTGCTGAGAACAACAACAATACCTGCAACAAGAAGAAGAAGAAGGTGGCCATGTCGATAGACACTGCCATCTTGTTGCCAAATTATTATGAAAATCAGACTCTTTAACAATAATCTTCCATGATAATTCACCACAGCACAGCAGCTCAAAATCAAATCTAAGATATGAATTATCCCTAGAAAATGTTGGGTGGGAAGAAAATTGAAAGAATCGAATTCTAACTCACAGAATCAAATCAAAATTGACAGAAATCAACTCTAATTTAGTTGACAGAATCAGCAATACAAGCTACTTCAGTAATGAAAGAAAGGGTGGTGAAAGTCTAGAGTTGATGATGGAAGTGATGGGTGTCAAGTGAGTATGGCACTTGCCTGTATGAATCTGTGAAGCTTTCCTCTACCAGATGTAGTATATCTTAAGCTGAGAAGTGAGAAGTGATCTGCACCCCAATAATCCCAACAAGTACAAATATCATCAAATTTGTTCCTTATTGCTCACCATTATTGGTACTGAATTATTGGGACACCAAGCATGTTGTGCTCAGCTAACTGTACCTGCAACATGATGTAAATTTTTGCAGCAAGAGAAATGGAACCCTCATTGACAGCTTGAATTTTTTTGATGTAGATCTACTTGAATTTGAATTCTGAGAAGAAAATAATGTTTTCTAAAAACTGCTTGAAAATATATTTGAGTACCTCTTAAGAAAAACTAGCTGGAAATTCACTCTTTTCCAATCCCCCTTCCCAAGGCTCACAAGATTTTGAAACGTACATTAATGAAGAATGTTGACCAAGTGGAAAATGGGTACGGACCTATGACTAATATTCGGCAGTTTTTGGTCAAATATTTATTTATTTTAGAAACTGAGGTTAGTCAGTTTCAAATTGAATCATCCAGAATTTCAACATATGTTCAAGAACTATGCAAAGTACACCTTGTGTTGCATATTTGTTGATTCTTTGTTACCTTTTACTTATGATGTTTAAAGGCAGCCTATCTTTAATAGGTTTTCTTTTTTGTACTAGATTTTATTCTAAAGCAACTGTTGGTCACCTAACACAAAAAAAAAAAAAAAAAAAAATCGTGTTAGTAAAACAACAACTGAAAATTTGATGTGTACAAAATTCTTGCCAATGGCTGAGATGTTCAGTTGACTCTCTTTCCTTTGTAGGAGGGCTGGAAGGCTTTGAGTTAGAAGCAAGCAAAAAAAGGGAAGAGGAAAAAAGCCCTGATTAACCATTAGAAGTAAATAAGTGCAAGCTTTGCTACTCAATAATATCTAGTATTAACCACATTGAGGGATGGACCCTAGAGCAAAAGGCAGGAATGAAGGGTACTTGCAATGCAAAATTTTGGTCTTGCACTAAACATCTAATGGACCATGGACTAAACAGCCACTGTCCAAAAGGATTATGTCCAGAGGATCACCCCGCAAAGTACATTTTGTGTCCATGGGCCGCTATAACTATCCAATACACTCAAACTAGAAGACTCCAGTAGGGCTCCCTTAAGGTGGGCTGCTGAGCTTGATATTAACTAACTGGTTTGGATAATAACTAATTTTTCACAATTGGAGAATTCGGTTTTCAACGATTTCAACAAATATTTAGGAAAAATTCCCCTCTTCTAAACTAAACCTTGTGCGAGTTATTTTGTGCTGAAAATGAGTCATAGCTAAGGTATTCAAAAGGGTTGAGGAACATTGATGCATATTCAATCAGCTATACAAAATGTGTGCTCACCTGAGAAAACTTCTCCACTGATAAAAGCAGTCCACACAAAAACATGAAGAGAGACTTAAAACATATGTCGACTCTGCTCTAGAGGACTACTTATAAGCTGTCATCCCCATGAGGGGATTGGGGGTTGACGAGTGTTGGGCAAGTAACAAGTTGGAACCCCCATTATACAAACTGATACTTGTCCCCGTATCAAAGAACCAACCAGAGTGGTTGACATGACCCAATACCAGCTACCAGTACATGCCTACTAGGGACTTGAGGTAATACCAATTTTAATATTCAACTCTTATATTCAGGTCTCCTATTCATTGAATGGGGGTGGCTCATAAGTTCTCTTTTTTTCTTTTGCAATGGGCCATTTTGATTGGCTCATCACCCAAAAAAACTGAAGGCTGGGAGGCTCCTGAAAATAGCAATTTCTATGTGCAGATGGGGTACCTCCCCTTTGGCTCAGCTGTTATATAGGTGAGAAGGGGGGTGAACTTTAGGCAAAGGATATGAGATAATGTGAGCTACTATTGGGAACACCCTTGAGGAACATATTGCGAACTTGCAAAACATCATGGGGAACCCATTGAGAACCTGAGGAACATCATTGGGAACATGATGAGAACACAAGAATTAAAAAGTTCCATCCTAACACCTCAAGATTCTGAGTTGAAAAACAAAAATATTCCTAACTATTCCAAGTGATTCTCTATTCTCCCTCACAATTGTTTTTTGGGTGAAAATTTCAACACTTTTACAGATGAATCATGGTGCCACGATCCATGATTAGTCAGGAAAATGCCAAAACTTTGGGTCAAAAGCTTGAAGACAAAAACAATGCACAGTACAATTGATTTTGATTGTGAGAAATTAACCTACTTAGAGAAATTTAAAAGCTTTCAATAGTATGGGGTAATCTTCAAAAGAGAATCTTCAAAATTAATTAATTATTTGGCAGACATGTGTTGAAGCTACCCTTGAACTATAGTAGTAAACCACACCATTTTTTAAGTCTGTGGGAATAGCCATGAGGATAAAGCAGTGCCTTTTAGTAACTTGTACACAACACAAGAACAAAACTTGGCAACCAGAGCAGAAATGAGAACCTTGGCAGCTTCAGCACACGTCTGCCCCAAACGGTAAATTAACTTTTAAAGATTTCATTTTGAAAAATAAAAGATTCCTGGTTTATCTTTTCAAGATTATCTTTGAAAATTTTAACAATTCTAAAAATCACATAATTTGTGGGAAAACCACCAAGGCTCTACGGTTTGGTTTTATGTCTGCCTAGGTTTACATAGATAAGAGCATCCCCAGCACTCAGTATGTGACCATGCACAAATATTTCTCGCATCCAAGTTTAGTTATGTACTTTTTTCCAACCCCACGAATAAAACTGAAACTGGGATTGCAAACAGGTGGCAACCACTAATAGCAAACCACCTGGACCAATCATAATGATTGGCCAATAAAAAACAGAGATGAGCAGTCAGATCATATTTATTACACTCTTCTGTAGTAGCAGGTGCATAGCTGTGCTGGGCTATTTACCAGCCTCAGCAAACTGAGTATTTAACTCAGTGGTAGAGTAACGCCATGGTAAGGCGTAAGTCATCGGTTCAAATCCGATAAGAGGCTCTTATTATTTCTTCGAATAAGTAAAAGAAATAGATACGTAATAAAATAGAGATGTTTAA
>Ga0209611_10011672_pt1 | contig 12570 bp, 12 predicted proteins | sample S1TSphgellanicum_3_FD_187693 | JGI IMG/M metagenome (GOLD analysis project Ga0209611, IMG submission 187693) | Host-associated microbial communities from peat moss isolated from Minnesota, USA - S1T2_Fc - Sphagnum magellanicum MG (SPAdes) (version 2) | ecosystem: Host-associated > Plants > Peat...
ATTATTATTTCAATACATTTTCAAAATGAACTTTCTTTTTCCAATAACATGTTAATGTTCATTTTCATGTCCATGTTATATGATAAAAGAAAATTTGAGATTGACATAAATAATGACAATTATTTTGGAAACCATATTAGAACATATGAAGGGGGGAGGAAGGGTAGGGGATATTATTAATTGATAAACCTCCATCTCATTTTTCTGTATTTTTACATCTTTCTCACATTTCCAAATTGGTGTTTAAATTGAAAGTTAAGGGTTGATTTAACTATTGAAGTATATTCCATAAATCAAAAGCTTTTCCCCTAGCCACATGGTTTTAGTTAGTTTATGACCCAAAAAAAAGTGTAAAACCCAAATAAACCAAATAAATAAAGGTTAAAAAACAAAGATAGAATTGACTCATAGAGAATGAAATTTTTAAAAAAGAGAGAAAAGAACTCGACATTTTGAATCAAACATTTTGTAGTTGCAACTTGTAGAGCCTAAGACTTCAACTTCGAAGTTACAACGAGACTTGAAACCTACACAAGGAAAAAAGAGAGGAAGGACTAGGTGGACAAGAGGGAACAACAATGTTGGAGAAGGAGCAAAGCAACATAGCTAGAAGGAACCACAACACACACTTGGAAAAGAGTAAACAAGATTATAGTGAGCAACAATATTGTCGAATAAGGACAAGAAATAGTGCTGAAGAGGAGTGAATTGTAGCAACATTGAAGAGGAACAAATAATAACTCTGCACAGGAATGAACAACAACGCCAAAAAGGAACAAGAAAGAGCATTATGAAGTTGAAAAAGAGCACTATGAAGTTGAAAGTGCAGAGTGGAAAAAAAGAGTGAAAAGAAAAACAAGAGAATTGTAGTAACATTGAAGAGGAACAAATAATAACTCTGCACAGGAACGAACAACAACAGAATTGAGAAAGGAAGAAAGAGTAGAAGCAATAGTTTGGAGAGGAATGAACAACACCACCAAAAAGGAACAAGAAAGAGCATTATGAAGTTGAAACAGAGCATTATAAAATTGAAAGTGCACACTGGAAGAAAAGAGTGAAAAGAAAAACAAGAAAAAATGAAAGAGCGAATAGCAAAATCGTGGGAAAAGCGGAAAAAAAAAAACAAAAACAAAACAAAACAAAAATATCTGAAGCAATTGTAGCTTACAACCTTCAGCAAAACAAACAAAGCAGACATTACTTAAGCCGAAACCAAAGTGGGGCCCAACAAAGAGCTTGGGCAATTTATATTTGGAGCATCGTCCACCAAGAAGCAAGAGTAGCCGCCACCTGTAATCCTAGAAGCTCTGGATACACACATAAGCTTCTAGAAAAAGTAACCTAGAATGTTAAAAAATCTTTCTTAGCTAGAAAGATGGTAAGCTTTGGAAGCCTACAAGTTTCTGGAAGAAGCAGTTTATAAAGTTCATCAGTCAAGCTGGCGAGTCTCGGATTGAAAGGTTTGGTTGGATCCTCCTCCTAGCAGCTTGTTGTTTCTTCCTGAGTCTGTTCCTTTTTTTTACCCCTCGCTGGCAGATTTTTTTCTTAGCTCTCGGATTTAAGGTAAGTTGGATCTCCGCCTGCTTGTTTTAATTATTTTTTAAAAAATTTATTTTAGGTTTTCTTCTATTTTGCTGCAGCAGTGCAAAGCATTCCGTCGATGGGAAACAGAATTGAGGCCTCCACAAGAGTTGTTGAAGTAAGCCATTCTCTCCTCGTGTAGTGGCGTTTTTTATCCGTTTTCTTTCCACGCGCCCGTCTCTGGGGCTCGTGTGGGTGAGGATTTTGTTAAAGTTTTTTTGTTTGTTTTTTTGTTTGGTTTGGTTTTATTTTGTGTTATTTTGTTTCTGTTTGTTTTTTAAAAAAAAAATGTTTTTAGGGGTTTTGGACTGAGCATGGCTTCAGAAGGATGATCAAGCTAAATGGATTCATGTGTCTGCTTTGCTTGGAGAATTCCTATATGTAGCCATTCACACCGCAGCAATTATGGCCGCCGACCAAGGGGATGTATCCGATTACGAAGGCGACTGTGACCATCATCTTGTTCCATGGACTGCAACTGCCGGACGCGAGGGATGCTTGGAAGACCACCTGGACGAACAACTCGGATGTGTGTTGGCCTCAGGAGTGGCTGCCGGAGGATCTCGGGAAGGAGGGAGTGAGGGTGCTGTCCATGTCCTACGACTCCACTGCCACTAGATGGGTTAAAAACCAAGGCAATACGGAGGATGTGCGAGACATCGGCTCCGCGCTCGTCGAGAGTTTGCTCACCATGTATAGTGCCTTCACCCTCTAGTCCACAACTACAGACTTCACATTATAAGCTTTCCTGGCCTTTTTTCAAGTCTATGACAGGGAGTGAGGAGGATAGGGTTAGGGTTAGGGTTAGGGTTTCTTCTTCCTCTATGTGGTCTGAGTATATTGAAAACTCCAGAGAGGGTTTACACCTTCTGTTCCATACCATGCAGAGATAAAGGAGGGGAGTTGACATGTGCATTGTGTGAATGCAGAAAGTGGAAAATTCACTGTTGGATTTTGTATTTGGGAATTCCAGTCAGAAAAAAAGGTCATAGTTGCAGGAACCCCTAAATTGTGCATAATTCTGTGGGGTCAACACTAGAGGCTTGATTGGCCCTGACTGTGTGGGGATATAGCTCCTGGGTACATTGTCACAGGCAGTCCCACTGATGCTTTGACCTATTAGGGCTTTGCCTAAAGATGTTAAGATCAGCAAAATTCTGTGGTAAGGTAAGTCTGAGTATTGGAGTGAACAGTCAAAGGTGGTGGCTTGATGGTCACCCAGTTCTCTCTTTGCAAACACTTGCTTGGCTCCATGTTATGAACTATAAACCCTGAAACCTAAACCCACAAAACATATGATGATTTCTATTTTCCATCTCTTAGAGAATGATTTGTGTTTAGTACTGTTTGCAGATTTCCTGCTTCCTGTCTTTCCATTGCCTTCTCCTTTGTGGACATAGCTACTTCTATTACAGATGATTACATCTCCTTCAGAATATATTGGAGGTCTCCAGACACTTGATGCAGGCAGTATTCATTCATATAGTCATTAGATTGTCCAGATTGAAAGCCACTTCAAATCACAAGATTGTCAAGGATGAATTGTCTGTAAAATTCCATCAATTGTCATTGTCCGGATACAAGAGTTGAGAATTTGGTGGTCACCAGTGACTCCTGTGGGGAAAAAAATCCAATTGTGGCAAAAGTTGGATGATGCATTGGGATATATCATCTGACCTAGAGTATGTTTTGTGGCAACTTTTTGCAGGAAGGGGTGGCAGCTTGATGTTGATCAAACGATTGTGCTGATTGGGCATAGCCTTGGGGGTTTGGTAATGAAGAGTTTGGTGGTGAAGGCTCATGAGGCTGCTGGTCGTCGGGCTGTAAATTCATTAGACCCATCCAGGGGAGAGATGTGCAGAAAGTTTTTGGCAAATATTAAAGGCATAATTTTTTATGGCGTTCCCCATTCTGGTTCAAATATTGCAGAATATGTCAACAATCTGAACAAAGCGGATCTTTTGCGACTGGCTGGTATCATGCAAAACCTCTGTCCTTTCCAGAATGATATGGAGCAACTGTCCGTTAACTTTCAAAATGCAATTGATCCAGAAAGAGTCACACTCTATGCATTTGCAGAGCTATTGAAATACAATAAGGTCCACTCACTGTCCCAGCGTTAGCAGTTTGTCCAATCAATGAAATGATTTTCAGCATGCAGGTTCTCCTTGTATATTCGTTGCAAGTTCCTATGTGTTGTGGCTTGTGACTCACAGGTATTTTGGGTGGGCTTTGTAAATGCAGGTCTTGGTCGTTCCAGAGGCTTCAGCAATTGAATTGACCAATTACAGTTATCTTTCTCTTTATGCCAATCATGTTGACATCTGCAAGCCATCTAGCAAAGAAAGTCTGGGCTATGCGAAGCTCCTGCAGATCATTGAGTTCATCAGGGGAGAAGATTTAACTTGAGTCAGCGCGACAAATTACTCCCATGAGGTGGAATTGGTATACACATGGTGAGAATGGTGGCAGAGTATTCTGCTAGTGCCAATATGCATTTGGAGTTGCTGTGTGCCTCAACATTGGTTGGGTGGGTGTGACTACCACCCCGGTATTATGCTTTTTGTGTCATGTTTTATACTAGAGAGGCAGGATATTGATATTGTCACATGCTTGCAGCAATGAAAAATTGTAGTGGCCAAAGGAAGCACATGACTCTTGTGCACAAAGCTGATGGTGGAGGTTTTAGGAAATTTGGGTGTCCAAAATATTTAGCTTCTATCATTGAGTAGGCGCAGTGGTAGGAAGACCAGATGGTAGGAAGTGGTTATAGTGAACGTCATACAGATTCTTTCTGTTGCTTCTGAAAATGTGATGGAAACTTGTGTCACAGATGTGTGTATGTATGATAGTTGAGCCAAACTTTTCGGGCGGATTATTATAAATTTATCTGCTGTACAGCCACTGTCGTGAAGTTAGTGGGCAGTCATTTACCTTGTCATTGCTGTTTATGGTGAAGGTTATGCTTTGGTACCTGATGCTTTGTCATGAACGCTTGTGACCTGACTCCTTGTTTGGTTAGTTTTGGTTTTGCCATAATAGACAGAACTGTGAATTTTCTCTACAATTGCATAAATGTTTGTCAGTTGAATAGGCTCAAATTGGATGTCAAAGGTTTTTATTTCACATCTAAAATCCAATCCACCAAATTCTTACCAAGAAGTAAGTACTAAGACTATGCAAGTTCACATAGCACAACCACTTGATAAGTATGTACAGCAGCACCTGTCTTTCTTGAATTGAACAACCTAGGAACTTTGATTCTCAATGTCCCCAGTGCAAATGCTACAAGCTATGAGCAAATGAAAACAATACTAATAATTGCTGGAAGGTTGTTTTGAGGATGAATGTGTGCAGATGAGAGATGAATGGAGCATTGATGGAAAATTTTTGGGCTTACCCCTTCCCCTCTGACCCCTTCTGCAATCATTTTCATTTGATTAAAACTTGATATTCCTAATACACATGCGCTCCAAACTTAAACACAAAAAGATAATCAAGGTATAATATATAACATGAGCATAGAACTATAGAACGTGTTTGACTTGAAGTGTAACAAACATGGAATGTACCAATTTTGGCTTGTGCACACAAATTAACTTTGTCTATGGATTTGTCAAAATACTTTTCTTCAATGTTTTGCAATGGTACAGATTACACTCTTATGGGCTAAAATATAATATGCAGAGGTTTGCCTACTTATTTCTAACACTAATCAGCTTCAAATTTTTTTTTAAAACAAATAAAAAGTAGACCCAAAAAAAGATCAAAATCCAAACATTGAACAATATCAAAATTTGAGTGATGTTCATAATGTTATGAGAACACTCATTTGGTTTGTTGGCTCTCACACAATGATTACCTTTGAAGTTTTTTTTTTCTACAAATAGCCTAGTTGATAGATATGCAAGCCCTTCCAACTTGATTTAGTTCATCACAAGGTAAGAAAACTTTGTAGCACATTTACAATGTAGGGGATAAATAATTTATGCTCCATTATTTTATGGGCCAGGTGTTCAAAGCATGTTGGTCTTGTGATGCTCCCCAAGCTCAAAAGTCTTTAGCATTGACACGCTTGACACTCCAAACAGTTGTAGCTCATTTGAACAACTCAAAAGACTTAACGTCATGAGCAATACAATGCACAAAGAGCTGGAGCCTCAAAAGAATACAACACAAAGCTCCGTAAAAACAAGTAGGGCACAACTAAACATGTTGTTGGGAGCCTCTAAACTACAATGAAAGGTGTGTTTGCCTCTCATTCTAAGCATGAAGTTACTAATTAGGTACGTCCTGCTCATGTAGGGCACTATCGGAAAGTCATCACCTCAACACTAAATATTTTGCAAGAGGTCTGGCTGAGAATACACTCAAACCATTTCAAAAACAAACAAAATGTGCGAAAAATTTGATGTGTTTAAAGTTTATGCAGGTCTAGGGTAAATCTAGGTTCGGGTTTCTACATGTCTAGGCTAGGTTTAAGTTAGGGACAAATTTTTCTAACCATATGTATGCTGGCTCTGAGAACCCAAAAACAAATCACCTTTGCAAGGTGCAAGTCAGCATACCATGTGACCTTGCCTCAACAATTTTGCCTCAATATCCATCCAAGGGCATATGAGTTGAAAACTGTTGCAACAAGTTTACTATAGACACCATAAGATGTCTCTTTCCATTAGGCTGCTGTGATCACAATTACCCTGTATGCTGGGGTTGTATAGCAGCCTAATGGAAAGCCTCTGAAATGGAGCCTATTTCTTGATGCATTGATAAGCACTTTTCATTGGAGAGCTGCAACTGGGCAGAAAATCCCTAGCTAATTAATCTTAGGAGCATTGCAGATATTTCTTATGTAGGGAACTTTCTAGAGAATTAGAAAAAACCTTGTTCCCAATAAGAAATTGACAAATGTCACCTTCTAGTAACTCACAAGTTGACTCACATTCACACAGCTCTGCATGGACCTCTGCATTTGGTCAATGCTGTGATTTGTAGAATTATATATAAGTTTTTTTTTTTTTTTTTTTTTCAATTTTGTGATGTAGCCAAAGTGGTGATCGCCCATGATGATTTAGCTAGATTTGGCGATAAAGAAATATGAAATAAAAACAAAAATAACATCCTTTTGACTACTTGCTGGAACTTAGGATAAACTCTGAAGAATTTTAAAAATTATATATACATTCAAAATTTGGTGATTAAAAAACTCAGAAAACATTAATCTTTTGCCAATTTGAATTCTATTTTTGCCATTTGGTGAAGTTTCCCCCCCCAAAAAAAAAGGTTGCAAGATGACTGTGAGCATGGCAAGATGGATCAAATGCAATGAAAAACTGTTGTTGGGGCAGAATTTGTGATCACAGTGACTTATGAAAAGAGGTAAAGCCACTGATTACAAAGTGCATTAGCATAAAGGATGACAAGAAATTTCTTTTCTCTTCACACCATGACTATCACAGAAAGCACTAACAGTTCTCTTACTGGAGCCTTCTTAACAGAGCTCCTAGTTACTACCCAAGGAAAGAACTTGTCAACAAGAGAATTTGGAATACTTGGAAACCTTGGTTGCCTTTGTCAATCCCAAATCCCCCCTCTCATGCTTCCAACAACAAAATCAGATTTGACAAGAAAAAGTAGGAATAAGGTATGAAGAACAAGAATCTCAAAAAAACTAAATTCTTATTGCTAAATCATTAATGAATTTAATCTAAAAAAAGTTTAATGAACAAGGTATGTTACCAATGTCATGTTGCTGATGGCAGTCAAACATAAGAGTCTTATCTGCTATATGCTTCTCATCATCATATGGGTTTCTTATTAGTCCCCGCTTCAAGAGTTTCAGACCTCCACAATCATTACACAAATTGTGTAACTGGGTAATGCCCAAGTTTATTTCATTACCCTGCGCAATATGTTACACAATGCACTCTTGAGCCTGTTAGGGCAAGCTTGGTGATGCGCCCAACATAATGGGGAAGGGCAAGACCATTCCATGGCATTAAGGTCTGGGGTGGCAGATTTAACAATGTGTTTAAAAAATCATGTTTAACAGAGATTGTGGTCACTATTACAAAGTGTTATTTTATTGCTAGAAGTTTTGTCATATAATGTGGTCAAGAAAATGACATATTCTGCCACCCCAGACCTTCATGTAACAAGGATGCCCTCCGGAATTACATTGATACCCAGCAATGGGAATGGACCATTTCGAGTGCATATGATTCTAGCTCCCCCATATATTTCAATCTGTTCCAGACTATAAATCCTTTAACCTTCCACCACCAAGGTAGAAAAAGGCACTGACCCAAATCAAGTAATTACTGTGATCATGAAGTCATGAGCAGTGTTGGATGGTTATTGATTTTTTCATAATTGTTGGGTAGGTTTTAACCTGGTAATTGCCTGGTATTAAAATAACTGGCTATCATTGAAATAATCTTAGAGTTTTTGGGCTATTCTTCAATAGCATTTGGAGTTTTTATTGCAAAGTGTGAAATACTCTTGTTGAAATTTGGTAATTACTGGGGCAACTTTTAGAATTTTTAAGCAATGAATAATCATTTGAATGCATTAAAAGAAGCTGTAGAAACAAAAGTGACCTAGAAAATTAATCACTATGAAATTCATATTCTCATAGAATGCAAACTATCTCAACAAAAAGCACAAACAACACATGAAGTTTGCAACCACACTAGCAAACACAAGATCTTGCAAGGGGATTGAACTCCTCAAACTAGCCTTTTTAGCACAAGTGGCCTACAAAATCAACCAAGTTGACATACAATTACAACTTACAAAATTCATGCAAAAAGAAACCATTGCAATTGGTTTATGGAGAGTGGGCATAGCATGCCAATGTCATAAAGATAAATGTGTTTGGCTTGTAAAAGAACCATTGAATTCAATATAATAGTGGAGAGCATCATGTTTTGTCTATTGAATTTTACAAAGTAGAGAATTGTTGATGGATGGGTAATGAGTCTATTGCCCAACATCAATTTCATAAAAGCTAGAATTGAAAAGTGTCTTTCATCTTTCACATTGTTTATTACCTGTACCATGGTCAATTCAATTGGTTTCACATACTCATGGAAGGTAAAGAATAATATCCAAGATGCTATCACAAGGCACCACATTCTGGTTAAAAGCATTCAAGAGTTCTTGTACTATGACATTTTTCACATCCATTTTGTAGGTTTTGCTATAATAGAAAGCTATTTTAAGAACTTCAAGGTGTTCGGCGAAAAAACATCACGATTTGATTAAAGTCAATACTAGGGATACACAATTTCAAAAACATTCATTACACCATGGGTTGAAAATTTGATTTTCAATTCCTTAATCATAATTTCTCTAACCTTTGTCGAACCACATACAAATCATGCTCTTGCATGAAAATGGAAAAAAATCAAATATTTTTTAAAATAAAAAATGAAGGGAAAAATGGAAAGTTTGAGGGTATTGCCTTTGCATTGGTTTTTCATTGGTGATTCAACAAAAACAGAAACATCTTTTATCACATGTGAGAAAAAGCTAATTTTCAAATCTCAATGTTTTGCCTAGATATGCTAGCCATTTATTTGGAAAATCAAATGTTAAACATTAGAATTCCAATCAAGTACCCTCCACATTTGGATGTTTTTATGTTTCAACTCTAGTAATGATTTGAAGGCCCAAATGTTGTTTGTTGGAAGTTTAATCACAATACATCCTATAAATGTTACTTTGACATACTTTAATAGTTGCCACTACGTCACATACAAAACTATCTTTCATTTGTGAAAATTTAATGAAATTGTCATGGGTTCCAACAATGGTAGGTGTAAACAAATCCAAGCAAAATCTGTGGGTCACAAATATTTTCATAAATCAAGTTATCTTGTTGGTTTATAGGGTTGTCCAAGGCTATCTTTGCCAACATAGTTTTATATTTTGCCTTCTTTGCATGGTTCAACATCGATATCTATAATGTTTCACATTTCAAAAAAAATTGTTCCCCTTTGTGCACATTAACTTTGCAAGTTTTGTGAACTCCAATGCCTTTTAGGTGAGTGACCAAAATAGGAATGTTATGTTTGTAGTAGATTTTCAAGGTGACTCATTGAAGCAATTCAAACAAGGTTTGCATTGTCAAATTAATGTAATGAACCATACAATGGACCCCTATAAAATGAGAAGCATAGTTGTTATGAATTTGTTTTATAACATCACCATTGGTGCCTTGAAATACATTAAACACATTAAACACTATCTTGCCCCAAAGCATATGAACTTATGGGCAATTTGGTCTTTTCACAAATCACCACCTATCATCAAAGCTTTCATAATCACCTTGGTTAAATTATCACTCCTTAATCCCTTAATCATTTGGTCCAAAGAGATGGAATTGGAATCCTTACTAAAGTTTGCATTACATAATAATGGATATGCAACCAAGATTGGCTATCCATTGTAGAAACTTTATCACAACTAAAAGTCACATAACGAGTAGCCCCCATTGTTGCCTTGGTTGCTTCCATAACCTCTTGATGCATGAACTTAGCCATTATCAAATTAGAGTTATTAGTCTAAGGTTTTTTGTTATTTTTTGATTGCCAAGAACTCAAACAAAGCCCTCATTGCCTCACATTCTAGCATGAGACATCCTTGTTGCAACAAATGCAAGATTGTGCTGAATTACATAACCTTCCTTGCTTTCTCTTTTGCCTTCCCATTTGCAATTTGATTAATAACACTTTCATGGTTGTAAGAAGCAAACAATTTTTGGTTCTTAGCATGCCTAAAACATTTGGAATAATACCAATCCCGTTGCTTCACGTTATTTCCAATTTTTTTGTGACTTGCATGTTTACAAAAAGAATCTCACTTAGGAGCAAGTAATTTATGTTTCCCTTCCACCTCAGTAAAAATATTGCACTTGACAATATGCAAGTTACCATCTGACCCTAGACACAATTTTGCCATGATAGTTTTGGAGCTCAAGAGTTTTGAAATTGTTTAGTGGCATCATTGTTTTGTTTCTTAATTCTTAGCTTGAATTGGATGAACTTTGAAATTTTCTCGTGGCACAATAGTTCCATTTCTTGATTCTTGACATGATTGGACATTGGGTATTTCTTCAAGGGTAGGAGACCAAATGACGACTCTTGTTGTTCACGATCTCTCCCTTGTAGTCACAAGCAAGAGGATACGAACATTCTTCTAGTGGAGTTTTGAAAGCTAGGCTTTATTGTGCCTTAGTTCTCAAATCTTTTTACTATATTCAATTTATGATAGTTATCAACATGACTTAGACTATCAATTTTATTTTTGGGGGAAATAGGTCGTGTTTATGGAGGGTCCAGATGTTTGTTTCCTAGGTTGTTCTTTCTACTCTTCTCTTTGTGGTACAAGACATTTTGAATTTTTGTACCAATTTTTCTACATTTGGAATTTGACAATATTTCTTTCCTTCATGTAACCAATGACTTCAAGCTTGTTATTAGACATAACCTACCCTTTAGAGATTTGAAAGCGACAATGTAACCCTCCTATTGATAGATGAAAAGTCACACAACCCTCTTGTCGATGGATGAAAAGTCATGTAACTCTCTTCTCAATGGATGAAAACTTATGTCTATTGTCTTGTCCGGATGATGCCTAGATAGGAAAGGAAGGTCAAGAGGTTATGCTTGGTGAACACCGAGCAGAGGAGGAATGAAAAGCTTGAGAACCTATAGATGGTAGGTTATGTTCCAACATTGGGTGTGTAAATTGATTTCAATACATTTACCTGATAAGGACAAATTCAAATTTTCAAAAATTATATCAATCAGGTAAAGATGTGTAAAGTTCAAAATATTTAGCTAAGTGTTAGGGCATATAAGCTGTCCCATGTTATAATCTGGGTAAGGGAAAAGGTAAATGACCAACAGTTACCCAGTTTGGCAGATTATTTATAATTCATCCTATGTTTACTCTATGGGTACAAGGCGGTAAATAAGGCGAAAATGCCGATAATCAGAAAATGTTTAAAAAGTACAAGTATAGCATATTGGCAAGTGGGGAATTCCCCACTTGCCAATATGTTGTGTAATTAGCATTGCAAAAATGAGCAAATGAAATAAAAAAGTATATTATTTTCAAAAAAAAGATATTAGGTTGAGACTTGAAACGATTCAATACCTTTACTAGTAAATTCAAAATGTAGATGGTTTCAAGAGTATACGACATGAGTAATTCTCAAGGTAATTAGTGCAATGAAAAAAAGGAAATGCTAAAATGAAAAGTATTACCTAATTAGTTATACTCACCATATAACCTCATGCATTGTAAATATGGAAATGCATACATGTAGTAATATGATTTTGGCATCTATATATATATATATATATATATATAACTTTTACCCATTTCAAAAGAATTATGTTTCTTGGGGTAAGGGTAAACTTTGGATATATTCATCAGTAAGGGTTGCAAACAGGGTAAATCTGAAATGTTTATGAGCCAGGCAAGGTAACATAAAGGGTAGCATTCAACAGTTATCAACTGGGAAGGGTATATATATATTCACCAAATACCATAGTATAGGGTCAACACATGTCTGTGAAATAATTAATTAAATTTGAAAATTCCATGTCAAAATATTCTCTATTTCCTTCACACAACACAAAATGTTTGAAAAAAATATTTTAAAATATTTTAAACTTGTATACAAATCATATAATTAGTGTCCAAGCCAAAGTACTTCGGTATTTACTATTTACCCACTGGAATACGAGGGTAATAGACTTAACCATCCAACATTGGTATTTTCAAAAATATCTTTTTTTGAGCTTAGTTGTTTTTTTTCAATTGGAGGGGGGGGGTCCAAGGGACAGACATCACATATTATGGACCAATGAATAGTGTCAGATTTCACTGGGCAACTGCCCAACTGCTGCCCCAACTGGTACCCAAACTGCCCCTGACCTGGGTTTTATGAGAGGGATCTTGTAGCTACACCCA
>Ga0209611_10011674_pt1 | contig 12568 bp, 13 predicted proteins | sample S1TSphgellanicum_3_FD_187693 | JGI IMG/M metagenome (GOLD analysis project Ga0209611, IMG submission 187693) | Host-associated microbial communities from peat moss isolated from Minnesota, USA - S1T2_Fc - Sphagnum magellanicum MG (SPAdes) (version 2) | ecosystem: Host-associated > Plants > Peat...
GCATATGTTTTCTTTTCTTTTCATTCTTGCATGCATTAGGCATGTTCCATGTTTTGGACTTGTTCCATCTGCCAATGTGATGTTAGTTCTTGATTAGTATCTTGATAAGCTCTCATCCTCTTGATCATGCATTTTTGCATTATTTTTCACAAACATTATTTCAAACTCCAATTTCCTTTTTATTGGGCTTTTATTCCACACATCATCCCTACAATTCAAAAGGTATGCAACATTGTTTTACACTAACTTTAAAACATGTCCATATTCATAGGTTTTGTTATTGATTATTCTTGTAACATGAGTATTTCCATGGGAGTTCATGATTGGTGTTATAAAAACCAATTCCACTTGCTTTGTTGGTTCATGCATCATCCTAAGTTATGTTTTTTATCATTGAAATGTATGTTTAGGGTCTTGTTATTTTCATGCCTTTTCTTGTTTTGAACATTGTTGTTTATAACCTATAAGTCATTAAACAAGGAATCATTTCCTTGGAGCTTGATGCACTCCCAACTCCTTAAAGGACCCAAATGTGGGTCCAAGTGGAACACAACGGAAGAAAGAGGAGTCGGAGCATGCTCCCTAGCTCACAACATTTTGAGGGGTAGAGGGGCGTGTTGGAGCTTTGGGATGGGACTAGGAAGAGTTGACAAGTTTCACTCATTCACACGGGCCTGCACACAACCCACACAAAGTGGTTAGTGCATAGTTGGAGCACCCTTGGTGTTAGGACGAGCCACGGGCAACACGGACACACAAGACTCACCACGGCCTGGACTTGGGGGCAGCCACCACCTTCCCCCTTATAGTATACTCTGCAGCTCTCCACGGAGGCTACATCCAAATGGCTATTTTTCCTGGGACTCCCGAGTGGGAGTCCCGAAATCCCACCAGCTGGGACTCCCGAGTGGGAGTCCCGAAATCCCACCAACTGGGACTCCCGCGACTTTGGAGCCCCATAACTTTGCGAGCAGACCTCGGATCGTAATGCGGTCTAAAGCAAAGTTGTAGCTCTCATCGAGAGCTTTCCAATGATATGTGGCACACCCCCTGCAGCTAAGTAGTCGATTCCCGACTTTTTGTGGTCGGGAGTCAAACTAGCAGTTCGACTCTCGGCCCTTCTTTTGGCCATAACTTGTGTTTCAAATGTCCAAATGAGTAATGTGAACCCATTTTAGACATCTACGCTCCAAGAACTTTTCAATGATATAAAGAACGCCACAAGACATTGAGGTTCGACCCCTGCAATCGCTCTTTGAAGTTTCGGGAGTCCATCGAGACTCCATCTCCCAAAGTGCGAGTTGCCTTGGGAGTGTGAGTGTTCACTCCCTCACACTCCCTCACACTTTTTTACACTCTCGGGAGTATGTGATGTGACTCCCGGGCTTCTTCTTGCCTTAACTCCCGGGCTTCCTTCCTTTTGGCCCGCAACCTTGCAATGCCTTTGCCTTGACTCCCAGGCTTCCTTCCTTTTGGCCCGCAACCTTGCAACCCCTTAGCCTTGGTCGCGAGCCCAAAGCTACGGTTGCGACAGAGCCTTAGATTTCCCTTGTTATATGCCCACAAATTGTGTATAATTTCATGTTTTTGTGTTGCGACGTGTAGTTTATAACCTACACAACTTTTCACAAGGAATTTATTCCATGCAAGCTTAGGCTAAATCCCTTATAACATGGCCACAAACTTTGTGTAATATGCCCACAAACTAAGTACAATTGCCCAATTTGTCTTTTGCCTTGTGTCACTAAATCCTAGTTGTTACATGTTTTATTATCTATGAAATCCCTTTTTACATGAATCCCATGTAACAATCCATATTGTTGTAAAATGTTCCCTCTTGCATTATACATCATTAGATAATTGATGTAACTTAATCAAGCTTGTGTTGTAACCAATTCCACTTGTCTTCATATGCTAATCTCAATTTGTTGTAACATCTCACAATGTCTTTTGTTGCCCCTATAGATCAATCAAGCCACAATGTATAACCTACAAGTCATTTGAACAAGGTATTCATTCCATTTATCATTAGGGTTTCCTTTGTAACATGCCTAGGTATTATGTATAATTTTCCCCATTTTTGCATTGGCCTTGTTTTATCAATGAAATTCTTCTTGTAACATGTTTTACTAGATGATGTTTCATCCTATGTGATTCCCATGAAACATTCCATATCATTGTAAAAGTTTCCCTTTTACATTGTACATCATTAGATAGTTGATCTAACTTAATCGAGCTTGTGTTGTTATAACCAATTCCACTTGTCTTCATATGCTAATCTCAATTTGTTCTAATATCTCACAATATCTTTTGTTGCCCCTACAGATCAATCAAGCCACAATTTGTAACCTACAAGTCATTTGGACAAGGTATTCATTCCACTTAGCATTTGGGTTTCCCTTAAAACATGCCTAGGTATTATGTATAATTTTCCTCATTTTTCCTTTGGCCTTGTTTTATCAATGAAATTCTTCTTGTAACATGTCTTATTAGATGATGTTTCATCCTATGTGATTCCCATGAAACATTCCATATCATTGTAAAAATTTCCCTCCTACATTGTATCTCATTAATTATTTGGTGTAACTTGATTGATTGTGTACTAACCAATCCCACTTATCATGTTGTAACCAATCCAATCTTATTTTAACTAGGGCCACTTATCTTGATATGGTCATCTCAATTTGTTGGAACATTTGTTTTAATGTCTTGTAACTTGTGAGTTGTTCCTACAACATGTTAGTTTTTCCTAATGTTCTTCTTTTATCTCATGGTTACTTAATTATGTGTTATTGTTGTAATATGCATTTGTAACTTGTTGATATATGTAATTATATAAATATATTTTATTATTAATCCATGCCTTTAATTATTATTATGTATTTTTATGCATGTTTTGTATGGGAATGTTAGGATTAACACCATAAAGAAAATAGTGGACAATTTTGGTGGGAATTCCCAGTTTTGGTTCGAACAATTGTGTCATCGTGTGATATCATGGAACCCTAAACCTATCAATTAGTTCACCAAAACCTTAGTCTACAATAAAACCTTTGGCTAGTTTAACATTTTTAAAAGCTTTATAAGTTAGAGAGCATGTACATAGTATTATATCTTTGCATTCTATTTGGCCACACTATAATGTTGCTTATAAATTGCATTTATAGTGTCTTATTATGGCAATGGGTGCAGATTTAATCCTTTGGAAACTTCAAACAATTCCTAGGAATGTTGTGTTTAATTATAATTTAACACAATTTGGGGAGTTTTTTGTGGCAAGTATTCTATCAATTAGGGTAGCTGAAAAGAGCAACATGATAGAATCAAAAGAGTAGTTTGAAGGCTTGTTAAGGTACTACGTCAAATGAGTGCATGGCAATTTGTAGAATAATGGGTGACGTTTGAACTCTACCATGAATTGTTGGAGTAGACCTAGATTATTCAAATTCATTCGCTACACGAAAACAAGGATCACCCTGACTTCCAATGAATATATTGTGGGGGCGAATGATCTAATAAGTTAAGGTTGTTTGACCATAGGTTTAAGAGGTGTGAACTTGGTCTGATTCAGCCAAATACAAAAAACAAAATCCCGCTTTTAGTCTTCCCTAACCTAGGTTCAACCCAAACGTCTGAGCTCATGAAACACACAATGGAAAGTAATAATGATTGTTCGCTGCCTTTCAAGCTATGGACACAATTAGAAGTTGATGTAGAACAAAATTTAAATAAAGGCTCCCCTAGAAGTGGAGACTATGTGGATGTTTGGGTGTGCACCTTCAAAACTCTCAAGGGTTTGTTTTTAGAGCCTATCCATAACAAAAACAATTGGAAACCACAAGTAACAAATTCAGACTCAAGGGCAGTTCGATCAACTACTAGGCTACAATTAGCAACAAAATAAAGTGTGGTAGATTTGCAAGGATCCAAGGGTGTTGCACCAAAAACAAAGTTCAAATTGAAACCACAAAGGGCTATTGGGCGACATAGAGGTGCACAACCAACCTTTATGCAAGTTGTGCCATCAAATCCGTTATCAGAAGACGAAGATGAATTTTACTACATTATGGGAACCACTACAAATGCTATGATACAAAAACATGTTATTCTTGATCTTGACCAAGGGGGGCCAGGTGAGAATGCCAGCCAGGTGAGAATTGGCATACACAAAAACAACAACACCCCCATAACCCAAACCCCCAAGTAGGTCAATTTGAGCTTGACAAGGGACCAACAACAGTTACTACAATTCATATTTTGATAGAGTCACTTCCAATAAGAGGCTTAGGATTAGGCCAAAGGGTAAAAAACCTTTTCAACCCTTACTTGTAAGTCCAATTCATTCCCATGATGGAATTCATTTGGGGGAGCTAAGGAGTGCTAATGAATTTGAAAAGGTCTAGGTGGTTTGCTATTAGTAGTCCCCTACCGATTTGGTGTCCCAGTTTCAGTTTTATGGATGGGGTTGCAAAAGAGTACATAATTAAGTGAAAAATATTTTCACAGGGTCATATACTGAACACTGCTGGAGATGCTCCAAAAGAGCACTAGGCCAAAGAGACTAAGCTACATTCACATAGCAAAAACCCAAAGATTACAAGTACATGCAAAGTAATGAAAGTTCATTAGCCATTAATGTATTACGTGTTTCTTTTCGGCTAGAAAAAAATAGCTCCTAATCCCCCCATTGATTGTCATATGACAACAATCTAGGTTCCAAATTCAAGATTGAAAATCATGATCATTTTGATAAAAACCAAATCATCCAAGTCTTTAGAAGTAGATTAAAACACAACATTCAGTGAGAACCAAGATTTAAATGGTTGGGCACAATAAAAGAACCCCATGGGAACTTGTTTTTCATCCAAAAACCTATACTCAATTGACAACATTCCTCTATCCTATAACTTGGTGGAACATTACTTTTAAGACTCCCCATTTTTCCAGAAAAAAGTATTGAATTTTTTTGTGAAGGTCTCATTATGTGTTAGAGTTTATAGTCTAGAAAACCTACCAGAAAAGTTTGCCTATAGTTATTGTTGAAATTTCATAAATTATTATTTCTACTATACAAATGAATTTTGAGAAATAAAATAATTATTCAGTGCCTAAGTGTCAAACCTAAAAAGGTACTATGATACTCATCAACAAACAATTGATTAATTTTGCAGAATTGGCCCCCTTGCTGCCAATTGTGCAACTAGCAAATTTTGCCAAGCTCCCACCAATAGTTCTCCTTTGTTCCCAAGGAGTTCCCTTTCCTTTCAGGGTAAATATCAAGCCATCCAAGGTGGATTCCAATTCATAGTGTGCCCTTGAACTCACCTTAAGGTGCTCACCCAATGGCTTGTAGATAATTGGAATTCACCTGGGTGGCTTGTTATCTAGCATATTAAATGTTTCATTAAACATACTTGGGTTTTGTGTTGTTGCACACTACTAGTTAATAATGACAATGAAACGAGGAAAAATATGAAATTAATTTTTTGAAAATTAAGTTCCATTTGAATCAAAATATTGAACGACATTACATGCAACTTGAATTCAAATTCAATTGAATGGAATTAAAATATATATTGAATGTTCCACTAAACATCTTAGTATAATAAGGTGAATTGAAAAATAGAGATGCCTATAAGAAAAACCCCAAAAGTTTCAATAAGTTGTTTAGTAGGGTTTTTTTTTTCCCTTTCAATTTTGTGATATTGAAAATTTGGCCAAATTTTCAAAATACTTTGCAAACTTAGTTGAATTTTCACTAAAAAAATGAAAAAGCTCCCCTTTTTTTTGGTGGCATGTGTTTCTTTTGGTGATAGTAAATGATTAGAATGGCCCATTGCAAAAACAAAATGAGAAAACCTAAAAAAATACCCTAAACTTTGAAAAACATTAGAGCTTTAACCTTGAGATCCTTCAACCTTGAGGCCCTTACCCATATTTTAGGCTCACAACCGTAAATTGGTAAAATTCAATTCACTTGTGCATTGCCTTGTTAGTCTAGTTGAACCTTTCAAAATTATTGTGTACATGTGCGTCATATACCACCTGATTTTTTTTTGAAAATTTTTGAAAATTTTAAAAGAAATATTGATTATTTTCTACAAAACCAACAAGTTGTAATTTCAAATGTGATTATTTAAAAGTGTACCATAACCCATGACCAATTTATTTCCTTATTTAATTTTGTAACATTTTAGTGGAACATCATCCCAAAAAACATTCAACTTGAATTGGTGGGGCATTTTGTAAAAAAATCTCCAAATGTAAAACATTAGCCATGGAAACTACACCAAGGTTCAATATTTTATTACAAAACCATTGTCAAAAAAATTCCCCCAATTATTTTTTTAATTGAAAAATTTTCAAAAAGTTTGGGGAAAAAAAATTGGAAATGTTTTTTGAAAAAAAGAATAGAAAATGAAAACACCGACCTTTTCACCCTTTGACCATGATGTCAATGTAATAAAATCAAACATAAACTATATAAATGGTTCTACTTTAGACAAGTGATTCATCATTAATCATAATAACAAATCTCCAAATTTAACCAATTCATAACTAGAGGGTATTTGTCCCTATTAATTCAAAGAGCTCTCAAAATTAGATAATACATGACTTGACAATGCTATACCTATCTTGGAAGTTAAATGTTTTAAAATATTTCAATGACAATTGTTGAAACATTTTTTTTTACTTGAAAACCATAGCATTAATGAAATTATATATACCATAGTAAGTACCTTTATCATTTTTGCAAAACAAAAATCCAGAAAATTTTCAGAATAAGTTGCCCAAAGTGCTTAAAATTCTTTGCTCAAAAGAATACCTATTTGTTGATTTTTTTCCCTCACCTCTTAAATATTGTAGTTGGAAACTTTTAATGAATTGCGTTTGTAACAGCAAAGTAAGGAGAATATTGTGAGTGAACCCATCTTTCACCATGTTGTACACAAGTCTCCAATGGTAGATTGGGATCTAATGTTGAGAATCCCTGTTGTGAAATTGGGTTTATGTCCTAAATAGATTGGATCGACAACCTGTTCAGAGGTGGAGTCAATGGAAGTGATACAGATTCGAAGTTTTTAAACAATTATGATGTGTGATCATAAAATTGGAAACTATGACTTGTGCTTTTCAGACCATCCCAACTAGACCAAACACTTTGTTGTAGCCAAGTGGAATATGTGACTGGAGCCAGTTTGATGTGATATGGGAGGGATCCTTGATTTTGTGTAGATTTGTTGACTGCTGTAATTGATGCAGTGAGTTGAACAAACACACTTAGTTTCCAATACATGCAAAAACTGCTTTCTTGGGTCAAAATCAACAAGTGGATGATTTGTTTTTGTTCTTATTAGAGTTATCCATAAAGTCACCTTGTCTTTGGGCATGCTTTCACCCCCTATCCCCACTTTCAGTGATATCAGCAAAGTAAGGAAATTTTATTAAATCTCAGTATGAAATGCTGGAACTTAGCATTTAATGCACAATGTTTGAGAGTAATTATAGTAGTTGTACACGTAGGAGCAGTGAAAATATGTGTAGCAGCACTAGAGGCGCTGAGGAAAAAGGAAAGACAGGATGAAACTTACCACCAAAATTGCTTGAAAAACTAGTCTGGGTTCCAGTTATTTCGTTTTGTAAAATTTCCATTCCCAATTACCCGGTCGATGCCCTGTTAGGTAAGCTGAAATTGACCGCTCGCCCCCTAATCGAATGGTTAATTAATTATGAAAGTTTCATATTGAAAAATAGAATATTCCTGAATATTCAATAGTTCCCTTTTTTTTTAAATCTTTGAATTTTTAAGGGAAATTTTCAACAATACTAAAATATATATAATTAGTGCCAAAGCTGCCAAGGCACTACAATATGTAGGCCAACTCATGGTGCAAAGTATCAACACTCGCAGTAAGGATCTTATGAGGCTGGAAAGATTTGAAGCAATGTCAGCCTTGTACCAATATAAGCCCCCCAAGGACCTGAGGTAATACCCCTGGTACCAGTTTTCTATAAGTATCTCCAAACTAGACCAACAATGGCTCTCTTATTATTTGGACCCAATGCTTTTTTTTTGGGTCCTTGATTTTCTGATTTTGCAAAATTGCCAATTTCCTTTTGTTGAGAAAAACACATTTCACACTTTAAAAACTTGTTTTTCTTCAAAGGTTTACAGACTAGGTTAAACTCACATCCCAAGAAATCAATTTTGGGACCTACTTGGGTTGGGACCTGCTTGGAATGGCCCCACCTCCCTCCAAACACAAGCCACTTGCGCCCTTATGTACACCTTGTGAAACTTTGGGAACTTTGGTATGGGAACTTTGGGAACATACCAGTGTTGTACTGGTATATAGGGTGCAACCTAGGTATATGATACCCTTATTGAACAACATATTAGCTGGGTATGACCTGAGGCAATATCAACCTTATACCAATACCAGATTTAAACCAGGAAAAAATCAGCCTCAAACCTAAGAATAGCAAGAGCCTTGGTTTGGAATGGAACCCTAAACCCAAGGAAAACCCTAAATTCTCATCTTCAGTGAAGTTACCAATTGTTTTTAAAGCCACCTCATCCTTAGCCTTGGGAGTGATTCATTTTCTGACTCTACCATTCCTAAAGAATTAGGCGATGATTAGACTTCAAACAGTACCTAGGTATTCAATTAAGGGATAGCAAAGAATATAAGAAGAGACATGTAACAAATTGTCAAGCCCTTGAGAAGCGGAAGGTGCCATCCAAAGAATGCAGGGCCTATGCTGGCCCTATTCCACCTCACAAGATGCCATCTCATAAACTGGGGTTACTTTATTCTGTTTTATATTAATTAGTTGGCGGTGCCTCACAAGTCACCTTTTTTATTTTATTTTATTTTATTTTATTTTTGTTTTGCAATGAGCCAATTTGATTCGCCATCACAAAAAAAGGTTGAAACTATGGAGGCTCCCCAAATTAGAAGATTCTATGGAAAGATGGAGTGCCTCCCCCTTTGGCCCACCTATATGGGTGAGAAGGGGAGAAGTTTGGGCAAAACATATGGGATTAAGGCAAGGTGCTATTGGGAACACCTTGGGGAACACATTGGGAACTTATTGGGAACAAAAGAAAAATGAAAAAAAATGACACACACCCTTGTTTCATTGGGAACAAAGGACAGAAAAACATGATGCATACATACTGACATTAGACTTAGAGTCCGTATGTTTGGTTGTTGTGGGTTTAGGGTTTAGGGATTACAACACAGGAATGACACATGTGAAAAAAAAGGAACAAATGATGCGTGTTTTCCAATTTTTAAGATCACACCTATGTGATTATGAAATACCTATTTGTTGTTTTTTTCATCATAATTATTTTATTGGCGACTATGTTTTAGATGAAAACTCAAAGCCTTTTGATGGTCTTGATTGTGGTTCATTTGCTAGAAAAACATTGAGGCTTGCTTATTTGCTTGAAGCCAAGTCTATTGATTGCATGGCTTCCAACCCAATTTGCTATCCTTATCTCCAAGAGATGAGCCCTGCATAGCTTGATTTATTACAAGTGTGGTAGCACCTACCAATGGAAAATCCTTTGGAAACAATTCCTTGGAACCCCCTAAAGGTTTTGTCCTCAACACTATAGAGGGGGTTGTTTTGTTATGTGTCCAATTTTTAGGCAGATCTAGCAATGCCCCCCCCCCCACCCAAACCATCTTCAGTTGCTCCCTTGTCCATTTCTCTGCCAAATCACTAGTAATCCATCTTCTTGAGAAACACACGCACTGGTCTTGTAGCATAAGTAACTAATTCTTGAGTCCATGTAGGCATACACCTGTCTACAAAGCATCAAGCTCACCCTATGTACAAGGTTGCACTTGGTGTTCAACAGTGTTGTCTTTTTCTATTTGTAACCTCTTTTACCAACCTCCATTCCTTTCCACCCCATTGGCTCCCTACTACTGATTGAGAGTTCTTTCGTATGTCCATTTGTGTGGAAACATCTACTTCACCAAGATGATGAAACGAAATGGAGACGATGTAACATATTTCTTGATTGGTTTACTATGGCTTGTTCAATATAGTCATCAAGGAGAGATGAAGCTTAAGTGACATCAAATGTTTGGTGATTTTTGAACTCGCAGTTGGGAGGAAGCTACTTTAGATGGAGGGCAATGATGAAGATGAACCTACATTAAATTCTGCAATAAGAGTTTTATGTCTTTGCTTGACATGCCATGGGACTCATAGGGTGTCTAGGAGGACAATGTATTAACACATGTAAGAAATGGTTGATCCAGTCACAAGACTTCAAGATACTTTGATAGAATAGGTTGTTATTTTGGATGGACCAAGTCAAGATACATCAACAAATATTTTTGAGTTTAGCCCACCTTCACCAACATCGAGCAAGCCAAGTCAGCGTATTGACCAACATCCAACAAGCCTAGTTAAGGTTGTGACCTTAAGACAAGCCTTAACCAACAAAATTGTGGAGCTTCAAGAAAAATGGGATGTAAGCCAAGTGCCCATCAACATTCAATATTACATGTTACATCAATTGTTTGGGTCATTACAAGAGGAACCTAATGTTTTTGAAGATGGGACATTGGATTATGGTGCCTTGCCAATTAGCAGATTGTTAACACTAGTTGGTTTGGAGCCTGAACTAATTAAAGGGTTTTCATTGCCAACTTTGTGGAAACAACTTCATAATTTGTATAAGGAGTTGGGGCTAGTAGCAACAAAAAGGTGGTGATTGTGCACTGGGTCTACACAAGCACCACATGATCTGCATTTGATGTCCCTTAGTGTAGAGGGCTTGTACGAAGGCTTTGAGGTTGTGCACTATGAGTGTGGGGCTAATTTAAGACAAAAATTTTAAAAGGATTGTCCAAGTTGTTCTCATAGGTGCCCAATTTGTTTACAGATGAGGAAACACATATTAGCCTATGATTACATGCCTATTAGACCCTTGTTAACAAGCTTGTGTAGAAGTAAGAGCATTTGTGAAAGGATGTCAATGACATGGAGAACTAAAGTGGTTGGGAAAAGATCCTAAGGTTTTGCTAGAAATTATTAAAGAACATTTTGATGGTAGCAAGTTTCGTGAGTATCAAGCATTTTGGAATCTTGAAGGGGAATGGGAGACCCCTGTAATTTGTCCCAATAGCAAATGTTCCCACTCTTTTTGAGCATTTCCTCTAGCTCAAAAATGCGAATAATTGCTTCAACATTGGGATTCAAATACAAATTATTATAGGTTTCCATGCTCAAAGTGTTCAATTCTTATCAATGTTCAAAGGCACATGTTGAAAGTAAGTCAAACATTTCTGTTAGCAAAGTTTTTTTTCAAGTTTTAAAAAAAATAGTCTTGCTCGATGGCTTTCAATTGTATATATGACTAGATAATTAGATAATTGGCAACCTCATATTTTTCCTTGAGTAAAAGTAAACTTGCAACAAATGTCCAAATATTTAAGCTCTAGTTATTAACAAAATAAACCTATCTAGATCCATAAATGTTGCAGGAACCAGAGCTAATAAACCAACTAACAACCAATTATCAAAGATTTGATAGGGTCTAATAGAAAGTAAACAAAAATCATCAAACTTAGTGTTTCTTGTCATGCACTAATATATACTTTGTATGCATCTATAGGGCAATCCGCAAAATTTTGGGTTGATGTTTCATTGGGATGGATTTTCTTCTATAAAGAAAAGTTTGAAGAATTATTGGATAGTGGATTTGAGCATACTGAATTGTGGGAGAACAAACACATTAGATCCTATTCCTATTATGTTCATTCCATCAAATTCAGAAAAAATAATCAAACAAGCCGACCCCCACATTTTGACAAAATTTTTAAAACATCTCATGATAGACTTGGAAAGGTTGTTTGTAGATGGATTCTCAGTCTAGTATGCATATCTTATAAAATCAATTAATGAATGCATGTTTGATGATTTGCCTTTTGGTTTGGCTACTTTGCGTGCCATAATGATGGTATGGACTAGTGATCATCCTGCCCAATGTAAAGTGGGGGGTGTTCTGGGTGTCGACATCACTATGTTACATCAAGATGGCGTGCTCAATCTGGCAATAGGGATTTGGTGGAATACCATGATAATAGAAAACATAGGAAGCATCCATTTGCCATGCGATGTGTAGAGGACATGGCATTTGCATTGAAGTAGTGATAGGAACTTCCGATTGGCAGGGAAAGGGATGAGGTTGGTCGTGAAGCAGGCATTTTAGGCCAATCATGTCTTTGGAGGTTGTACAACTTGTATGGCTTTGACATTTCTCGTGACCTCACATATGATGTGATGCACACTTTAGCATTGTGTGTCTTTAAGAAATATGTCCACATGTTGAAGGAAATGGGAAGATAAAAGATTTGGATGGTGCGTTATAAATTGTGAAGAAGTTGAGTCCTGCCACACTTGGAACAAGGTGGCCTAGGAGTACAGAGTCTCCAGGGTTTTATAAGGCCGAAGAGTACCAAATTTTTGTTATGTGGTGCTTACCACATGTCCTAGATCATTTAAATTTGGGCCTGGACTCCATTTTGGGTGTGACAGA